>Ga0169931_10007942_pt1 | contig 15618 bp, 5 predicted proteins | sample Kivu_15m_20L_FD_129675 | JGI IMG/M metagenome (GOLD analysis project Ga0169931, IMG submission 129675) | Freshwater microbial communities from Lake Kivu, Western Province, Rwanda to study Microbial Dark Matter (Phase II) - Kivu_15m_20L... | ecosystem: Environmental > Aquatic > Freshwater > Lake ... | reverse complement strand
CTTATGATGTGTTCAAAATAAAAAAATAGTTTTAATATTCCATTTTTTTTTATTTTTCTAAAAAATTACGGAGCATAATTATATCTTCTGTTAAACAATAGGCTTGGCTTATGCTTTTGATTTTTAAATAAAACAATGGGGTGTGGTTCACCGCAAGTTCAGCGTTAATCTTACAACGTTGAAGTACCCAACACCAAGTAACCAGGTTTTTCTTCAATTTATCGTAAACGAGGTGTCTCTTAACTTACGATTACACCTTTTGAAGGCATGCGCACCATGAAAGATTTGCTTGAAAACAGTGTCAAAAAATACCCAAACAAAAAAGCTCTCGGTATTTTTTTGTTTATTTAGCTCAAATTTACATCACGACTACAAAAAACTAAAAAAATTAAGATGTCGATAGCCGCACATTAAAGACTCTTACATATCAATAAGCTTACAATCAAGCTATGGCTCTCGGAAAATCTCTTTTCAGTCGTAAGTTAGGATATGTGGAGCCAATTCATAAACTAGAGCTTCTAGGAGTCTATGCAAAAAATCGTTATGAATGGTTTATTTATGACTGGGCATGCATTTTATTCGGCTACACAACTGTTCCTTTGTACGACACTTTAGGCATGTAAAACTTGACTTATTGTCTTGAACAAACATAAATGAAAACTGTCTTTATTGCTAGTGACGTCCTTCCTAATATTCTCAAATTAAAAAGTAAAGGAAGTCTTCAAAATATTGTTTCTTTTGATCGATTATCATCAGCGCAATAAACTTAAATAAAATCTCATGGATTTGACTTATTTTATTTCGAAGATCTGATCAAATAAGGAAATTAGCTTAAATAGATAAATAACTCTCATGTTAAAACAAAGACTAATGATTGTTACACTTTCTGCTATACAAGTGGAAGTACCGGACCTCCGAAAGGATCTCTTTTGAGTCACCAAAATTTCTTATCTTTTCTATCGAATACCATTACTCATGTCGATTTGGATTTCACAAAACATGATGATGTTTATCTTTCATACTTGCCTTTGCCTCACGTGATGTAAAGAGCAGTAGTATATGGAATATTTTTGCATGGACATTTCGCAGTGTAATTTTTTAATCAAATAGAATTTATGGCGGAAATACAACTAAATTGAAAGACGACTGCGTTTTTGCCAAGCCAACTATTTTTATTTCAGTACCTAAAATATTCAATAAAATCGTTGATGCTCTAAAGGTGAAATTCGCTTAAAAAGGAGGCATAGGAAAGTGTCTTATCTAAAAAGGAATCAGTAGTAAATTATAATCAGCTCATCAAGAAGGCAAATACACGAGTGGATTCTATGATTCTATAGTTTTCAGCAAGGTAAGAGAAGGATTCGGTGGAAATATCAGACTACTTGTGACTGGAAGTGCTCCTATTCATCCTTAGATTCATGCATTTATGCAGATTTGCATGTGCTGTCCTTTCTTAGAAGGATATGGTCAGACTTAGTGTGCAGCTGGAGTGTTGATTGGCCGATCTGGTGACATTAACTACGGTTCTCTCGCTTAAATCACAGTATTCTGTATATTATTTAGTCTTCTGCTGAAGTAAAACTTTGTGATATACCCGAAATGAAGTATACAGCTAACGATGTTGACAGCTCAGGCAGGCCGAGTCCTCGAGGATAACTCTGGATTCGTGGCCCACAAGTTTTTCTTGGATATTACAAGCAAGACAACTTAACTGCTTAAGCTATAACTAAAGACGGCTGGCTAAGAACAGGGGACGTTGCTCAGATTATTCCAGGCAGTTTGGGCTTCAAAATCATCGATAGAGCCAAAAATATTTTCAAACTACAACAAGGTGAGTACATAGCTCCAGAAAAAGTTTAAAGTATTTATGTCGAAAACGAACTAGTTTTTTAGATTTTCTTACATGGAGACTCAACTCAAGCATATGCAGTTGCTGTGATAGTTCCAAACAAGTAAGCTTTACTTTCATGGGCTAAATCTAAAGGAAAAAACGGAACTTATGAATAACTTTGTGCCCAAAAAGAAGTGCGTTAATAAGTTCTTTCTGTGCTGAACAAGTATGCCCGCGGCCGAGGTCTTTTGGGATTCTAAGTTGCCAAAAATGTTTATTTTGAGACTGACAATTTTGTCAACAGAGGTATTCTCACAAACACTCTAAAAATGATTCGATTTGAGGCAAAAAAGTACTACAAGAATAGAATAGACGATATGTACAAGGAAGGTTAGATCTCAAAATGATTAGCAAGCAAATTCTTTAATAGAAGTTTAATTATATTGATAAATACTATTGAAGTATGGCTTTTATAATTTAAAATCATAGAAATTAAGAAAAGATGAAGAACATCTTGCTCAAAGTGATCATAGTTGCTCTTGTTATTCAGATGCTGGCTTGCCAAAGACAAAGAATAGGCAGAAATGAACCACAACAGGAGAGAAGACAGCGTCCTAAAGCTCAAAAGGCTCAAAACTGCAAAGATGTAATCTGTAGTGATGGGCAGTTCTGCCTGTATGGAAAATGCAGAGCTGTAGACTACTAATGCCTAACTGTTAAGTGCAGCTCAGGTTTTTTCTGCAGAAGAGGAACATGCAGACCTCAGAGAGTTCAAGCAATAAAATAGATCTGCAAGGCTTTAGGCTTTAAGTAAAAAAGGACGAATTGCAGCCCTGATATCATCGAAAATTGCAAAAATAAAAACCTTAATTCATAAACTGGAAATGTTTGTGGAATGAACTGGAAAGGCTTAGCTAAAGACTACTAAAATATTTGTTAAGCTTGCCTTGATAAAAATATTAGATTCTTATTCCAAGCAAGCTGCAATCAGGCTCCAACGGTGTGCAAAGAAGACTAAGACTGCTTGAACGGAGTTTGTGCTAAAGTTTTTCAAGAGCCAGCCTTTAAAAACAACTAAGCCTGCAATGTGAATGCTGACTGCGCTATAAATGAAAACTGTGCTGGTCATAAATGCGTGGACAAACGAGACATTTTCAACTATCTGTCTTCCAAGGCATAGACTGATGGAGTCGCGATGAGAGTGTGATAAAATCTCATATTTTCTAATAATAAATACTAACAAGACTTTATAAAATATTATGTAAAATAAAATTGCAAAGCCCAAAACAATAAAATCTAACAATAATGTCCCTGATTAGTATTCACTTAATCTACTTAAAAACTACTTAGAGGATCAAACGCTTTAGGGAAATAAAAATGCATTCAGAGAAAGAGGAATCAGTCCATGGGAGCATCAGTCACATCGGAAAAGAAAATAATCGTCAAGTTTCACGAACGCTAACAAGTTTAATTTTTATTATTTAGTCACTAATATATACCTCTAAAGATTCCTTTAGCGACTATCACTACAAGTTTTAGCACCAAAAAATCCACGGGAAAAACTATTGAAAATAATTAAATCGATTCTTAAATATTGAAGTTAGTAAAAAAACAAAAAAAATTAAAGCACTCTGGACAAGATGAAAAAGCAATAAAGATAAATCTTTTTAACTTTGATCTTAAAGAAGACGAAATGGCAAAATTCTACCGAAGTTTGTAACTGCCTTCAAAAAGAATCTAGCAAAAACAAGGCTTTGCGGTCCCTCAAGTATAAAAACTAAGGCGATACGATCCATAAAAATAATTTCATAATTCTTATTAGCCAAATTCCTACCATTTACAAAACAATCCAAATTACTCTACTCTTGTATCTAAAAAATAGAAAAGACTTAGAACGAAACCTTATTTTTCGTAATTTAAGTAACTATTTACAACAGTAACTCAATTTCCTTTGATCTATTCTTAAGCAAAAGATCAAGATAATCAAATTGACTCAGGAATCATATGCCGAAAATAAGCTATAAACAAGTAAGATGTCAAGCGAAGAAGAAAATTCAAAATAAGAAATTTTAACGTAAAAAATATTAGGGAAACCTCTAGATAAACGTATCAAAACTAAATTTTTCTTGATTTTAGTTCTTTTAATTAATGATTTAAGTAGTTAAATGATACAAAAGATCAAGATGGATTGCTTTCTATAGTGAAGAAATTCTAAAAGATAAGACGGATTTTGATGTATATTTATTAAGATTTGTGATACTGCAAAGACTCTAATTTTTACAATAATCCTGGAACTTGTTATAGATACTTTAGAATCGGATTAGGTTCAGATATTTTTGATCCAATCTAAAGAGCTTAGAAAAGTCCATGCAAGCTTGTTTCGATGATTTTTGGGTCCTCTTAGTGGTATATCATGCTGATAAGTCCATCAACATAATGACAGCTGACAAATATTTGATAGGCTTTTATCGGTTCTAATTTTTTGCCAAGGTTCAAAAAAATATACATAACTTACTTTCGAATCTGCATATCTTCCTCTTTAAACATTCGATTTATCTGTTGAAAAATATTTTAGCGAGCAAGCAGTTGATTTACTTGCGATACTGTGCCAGCAGCGAGATTGGAAATAATCCAGCATGTCTATCTTCGCAAGCCTTTGAGATGATGGCCAAGCATCATAGGTATCAGGTCAAGAATTTGATTTTTTAGCAACTATTATGTATGAAGTTCGTTGCCAACAGAAATGTTGCCTACTATACGAAGAGCTGGAACTATCACAGATTTGTTTTGATAGTTCTAACGGCATATTTGAATAAGTTTTTTTACGAAATCAGGAACTTATACTATTTTTTGTATTTTTGATTTCTGAGATTAAGTATTGTTAGCCAATGCCCAGAGACAGTCCCCTAAGTCACTGGTAGCAAGCTAGGCAGCTACAATCATACGCGCTAGTACTGTGATGGCTGGTTCGATCGTTTTGTATTTAGGCTTAGGCTAATGCCTACACAGATTAGATAGAGCCCAGGCACAGCTTTGAATCAATATTTTGTTTTGAGTTTGTTCTGCGATACTTACAAGAATATTTATTCCACCTTTCATTAAAATTTGATCCCTCATTTTTGCACAGTCTCCGGATATGTTGCCGACCCCCCATATTGCCTGTTCATAAGCCCATGTCCTTTTTTCTTTCAGAATGCTGAGAAAAACTTAGATTCCTCCTTTTGAAACTATGGATTCACACTGAGCAGATGTTCCACTTGCAATATTTGACAAAATCCAGCAACTTTCCTTCTGAATATGCGGGTATTATATTTGTGTAGCCATCGTTATCAAGCTTGGAACTATTCCGCTATCTATCAAAGCTTGTATCATATCTTCATTTTCGCTTTTACTTGATAGAACCATCCTGACTCCTATTATAGCCCAATGCAGATAGTTCGGATCGTTACTGCTTAAACCCTGTACTAGTGTTCCTAGTTGACTTAACTCAAATTTTTCATTAAAACTTCTAAATTAAGCTTGATGTACTTTTCTATGATTTCTTTGAAGCGTTAATCGACAGGAGTATTTTTGCTTGTATTGACTTAAATTGACGATTAGGAGGTTTTGGTAAACTGGTTACGTCTTTTCAAAAATATTTCCTCTCTTGTTTGTTTCCGGAGTTCAACCGTGTGATTTTAGCGTATTTTTCGAAAGTCGTCAGTCTAGTCTGTTTGCATCAACTTTTCGGTCAATTTATAATAATAAATGACTCTAGCTGTAGCTATATAAAATCAGATTTTTATTTGAAAAACATTCAATTAAAACGTATGGCTCACAATTTTGATTGATAATATTTAAGAAATTTTTGAACGTAATCATTTCTGCGCATTAATCTTAGCCAAGTGTTAATATTTTGAACTTACAACGTCCAAATCATCGAATCCAGGGATCAAACCTCCAGAGATGCATCCGTCCATAAAACTGAAACAATTTGCTCGAGTGGCCAAATTTTTCTTATCTTTGAAATCCGTGTTGTAGAGATCAACTGCACTGTATTGACCTTTGAATCCGTTTGGAGGCATTAGAGATAGATTGGGCATTTCTACTCCACCGATCAAGTCATACTTGTGATAACGAGATATTTCAAGACTCAGAGTGGCGACTTTTTTGTTTCCATTGTTCAAGAGAGCTAATTCTTATCCTGATTCTTAAAAAAATTACTTTTAGAGCTAGCATCAACGGAGACATTTTCGACTAAAAGAGCTAAATTTCTTATCGTAGCTCTGCCTAGTTAAGAGCTATCTTGAGTTTTTAAGACAAAAGTCAGGTTATCGTCAACAAGTTCGTTAGTATTGTAGAAAAAGTTATGCGACCATTTGACATTTTTATCACTCGGGATGATACCTGTGCGTTGGACTGATCTGCCAAGATTAGAGCGTCGAGCTTGAGAGGAACTAACGTTTTAACTCTATGTAAAAACTTCAATAAAAGTATTCTGAATGATGCTACAAGTACTGAAGCAGGGGATTCCATATTAACAGAATTGACTCTGGCTACTATTCCGGCTGCGTTTTTTCCATAAGTAGCTAGATCAGCAATCGCTTTATTAACTGCTTTATTGACTGCTCGATTGACAGATTGATCCATTAATTATTTTGAATAGATAAACCCAACATATGAAGTATTTGATTACTGACAGATAAAATTTTATAAAAATCAAAAAAGAAATTGCTTAAGATTTACTTTGCTCGATTGACCCATCAGCCCTGAGCTGATTCTATAGTCATCTCGCAAAATTTTATTGTAGCCTATGATTTATTTATTACGATAAATGCCCGATTTGATCTATCGAAGTTACGTTATTCTAATATTTCCGCTCTTTTAGTTTCTTTAGGGCAGTCTATTCTTAAGTAAATGAGTTAGAAAAGAAGTTCTTGCTTAGTCATTAGATTTGACGTTATAAGATATGTTTTAGCTTTCTCCTTTTTCTTTTAGCACTCTGCGCGTATTTACTTTAGACTATGCTTTTGAGTTTAAATTAGAAGGGTTAGTATCTAATCTATGATTTTTTTTAGATGTCTTCGGACTGTTGTTAAGCTTCTAGAGAATTTTCTTTAGATTTTATTTGTTTTTTGGGTTGCTTATTGTCTTCCTAAGCGATTGAGATTCTGAAGCAGCTCTGTATGTTTGACTGCTTGACTTTTTGCGTCGCAGATTAATAGTATTATTTTTTATATACGGTAGATGCTCGGTAAGTCTTGAATTGGATGATTGGAGAGTCAGCATCTTTTTTTACAAAGGGTATTCTTCAGAGATAGGGATCTCTTAGTCGCAAAGATAGAGTAAAGCCATAACGGCCTGTTGTTAAAGTGGGCTTTCCATTAAATAGTATTTAATAGAGAAAGCTTAAAATTTATTCTATACCTCAGCAAAAAAAGCGTCTAATTTAACGAAATACTAATTTTTGAGTGAATCAAAAATTTTTTTACGAAAGCTTTAATCATGTAAAAATAGACAATATTATAGCTGAAAAATATTATTTAACATTTAGCAATAATTAGCTATCAAATTCTTCTAACCGGTTCGAGAATACTTTTCCTTAGCTCATCGACATTAATTTATCTTTGATCAACTCTTTTTCTTAGAGATTCTATTTAGACAGCCATAAGTAGCAAACGCATATTGTTGGCCTCCTCTCTTTTCTCATGATTGATACTGTCGGCATATTTGAGTCTCATTCTTTTAATATCTTCATCAAGAGCTTTGTTTTCACCCCTTAGTCTGTCAATTTAAGCATCTAAAATGTTGATTCTTCTTGCGTAGTCCTGATATTCCTAGATCTGTTTGATCATTTTGACTGACTCTTGTTCGCTTCTTTGAACTGCCGCAAACAAACGATTATAGTCGTTGCTTACAGTTGTAAGTCTGTATAAATCCTCAAGTACTTGCTTTAAATGCTAGTGATCTTTGCGACCAAGCCGTCAATTTCAGCGTTTTTAGACGTAACTTTGGTCTGGAGTCTCGAAAAATGTTATTGAAGTTCTTCATATTATTTTGACTTGACTTTGCTCATGCCTTTATTAGCCAGATTAAGTCTTTAGATTTCTGCACTCAAAACGATTATTTTGTATGCAAATTAGTTGCCGAAAGCCTTTTCTTTTTCGATTTATTGCTCGTATGTCTTGAGTCTTCGTTCGTAGCCCTGAATGTCAGTAGAAAGTTGAATAATATGGTTCTGAATAGAAAAAATTATACCTGATGTTCTTGCAAAGACACTTCAATTTCTTTTTTCTGCCTTATTTCAGGTTATAGTCTTGAATATTGTGTTCTGAGTTAGTCATATTCATTATTTTTTACCTTAATCATCGAACTTAATTTTTACTTTTACTGAGTGCTCTTAAACAGATGGTTTTACATTTATCTGATCTTACTTTAACCTTCTCTATGTTTTCCTTGCCAGCCATCAAGTTCTCGCTTCAGAGCATTGTTGCCCTCCTGAAGCCTTTTGAAGGCTTGTTAGTTCTAGTTGATCTTAATCTAGTAGTTTTTGTAATGGTTTATTTTGCTGTGAAGCTCAAGTTTTTCTTTCTCCATCTCAGAGATCTCTCTATTACGATCCTTTAGCAAATCATTTAGCTTTTACAGCTCACTTGTCAATAAATTTATCTTTGTTTCGTAATCGCGAACCTTCAAGTCGATGCTACGGTACTAGGCTACTGAAGATTCTAGCTTGCTATATCGAACTCTGTAGTCATTGAGCTCTCCACTTTGATTTTTAAGCAGACCGTTCAGTCTTTCTAGTTCTTTGGACAACCCGATATTGTTGCGCTCGATTTACTTAAACTGATTCTAACTTTTTCTGAAATTGTTCATCTCATTTTACAGTTTATTGATTTTGAAAGTTAGTTCTTAGTTGTATTTGATTTGCTATCCACATCTGTTTTCCAACATCTTTTTCTATTTATTAAGAGTATCAATAGCAGTTAGTTTGTCTTGAACAGAGTTGTATCGTCCTTTCCATTCTTCGATTTAACCTAATCGTGACTTCAAAATGCCATTAATACGATCATTTTAAAGCTTCATGTTATTTATCTTAGATTAGTAGCTGAAAATTTCATTTTAGAGATTTTTGAACTTGGATATTTCGGCTTCACGTTCATTAACTTTGCGCTTCCACTGATCGATTTAGTCCATTTTCATTCTAAGAATACCATTTAATCGTTAAAGCTCTTTTGATGCTAGATTAAGTTTGTTGCCAAGCTCAGAGTTATAATGCTCTAGCTATCTTCCTCTTGTGACCTACTATTCAAGTCTGCTAACTCTAGTTTTCCACTAATCGGCTTCTTTGCTTTTTATTTCCAGCGTCTGTCTGAGTTGTTTTCCTTGGAACTCCCATTCCTGCAATTCTTTTAATTTTTGACTAAGCTTGAATTCATTATTTTTGTGATTTTGTATCACATCCTATCTGTCTCTAAGAACTTCATTCAATCTGAGCAACTCTTGGTTAATAAGGGCGATCTTATTTTCGTAATCGGCTATCACATTTTCATTATTTCTAAGCTACATTATGCATATTTAGTATTTCTGGCATTTTTGTCTGTAGTCGTCGATTTATCTTGCCCGATTGTCAAGCAACTAACGGCATTTTCTGATTTAGCTCTCGAGGCCTGATCTTTCATTTTGGAATCTAACAGTCATTTCTCTGATTTATCTGTCAATCATAGATTTTCTTTGACTTTCCATCATGGCTCTGAGATCATCAAGCTATTTATTTTTGCTTCTTTCTGAGGCCTGATACCGTACCTTCCATTTTTATATTTCTTGCGTGAGCTCTGCATTTTTATTCTTTTCAGACTCATATTTCTGCTTGAGTGAAAAATCCATATCGTTTAGCTTATTCTTTAGCATTTCGTTTTCATGATAGAGTGTTTAGCAGATTTTGTTAAGTTTTTCGTACTCCTCACGATACTCATAGATCTCTTTTTCTTGAGTAAAACATCGTTCGGTTAGCTCTCGAATCTGTACCTCATAGTTCTGGGCATTGAAAAGCTGACGTTAGTACTATTTAATTCGAACTCTTAGCACTTCAATCTCCTGAGATAGGCGTTCGATTTAGATGGTCTGAAACACTACGATGAACTGTATGTTTTCTCCGAGATTAGTTTTTTTGTAATTGGGCAAGTTCTGGATGCGGGATCTGAATGTTGAGCAGTTTACTTTCGAAGGTCATCACCATAAGATACGGAGTCACTAGCTATAGCTGTGGAAATGAAAGAGCGACCTAGATTGCTGGCACCTTGATGAGAAGAGCTGTACCGTTATTGAAGACATAGCTTTGTCTGACGATGGACTATCTTACACCTGAACGATCCATGTTGCTACTTTAAATTTGAAGATTATATTTGAATACAGTACTTTGCTTACAAATAATGCTAACTGATATACTGCTAAATCAAAAGAATCAAAGACGAACGGTCTAAATATATTAAAGAAGATCTCTTGTAAAGAATGCAAAATAAGACAAATTATATTTGTAGCAAGATTGAGAGTCTCAGGCTTAACTAGAAAATAGGAATAAGCGTATAGTCTTTTTCAATAAAGCAAGCCAAAAGTATCATCGGTAAGATATTCTATTTAGTTAAAATTACACTTTTTGAGCTGAATCCTAGGAATAGTCTATATATAACTTCCAAATGGCTACGAAACGATCTTTTGATTATTTTATTAATCATTTACTATCATAAATGTTGTATCATATAATTGATGTTTATAATCAATAATAAAGATGAGAGTGTAGTTTCTGATGTACCTGCAGTCCTACGCAGAGACGAACTTAACTAAGCCATTTTTATTGAGCTGGAAAACTATATTTTCGCTAATTCAATATATTTTGTAATGTAATCGAATAAAATTTAAAAGGCATTCGTGTTGATTTCGACGATGAAAATATGTTGATAGCTTTGTTTTTTTATACGTAATAAGCTTAAATGATGTTCCAGCTATTAGATAACTATATCTTGCATGGATTAGACTCTTAATACATCTTGTACATATTCATAAGCAGACGACTCAGAATAAAGTATCTCGGGAATTTTAAATATGTTTTAAGAAAACAAAATGATAAAGTAAGAAACCATCATGAAGCTTTCAGAACTCCTTAATTAGGTCCCAATGTTGGAAAAACAGCTCCTGCAAATCAAATTTACTCTGAAGATTTATTTTAAACTGTTAAGTTTAAACGACCCATCTAAAGCAAAAACGTCATTGGTTGCTTTGAGATCTCAAGGGACATAGTTGTTTGACTTCGATCCCAATACTTAAATAGGAAGTATGACACGAAAAGATTTTGAACTATGGTTGATTGCATAGCAAAGCAATCTGATGAAAAAAAGCATATTTGTTGAACAGAAATTGGGTAGTCTTAAATATAAGTACAACGCATAGTGCGACGATTAGATCGAAAGAGTGTTTGACATATTAGAAAACAGCAATGAAATATTTAGGCAAGAAAACAATTTCGTTGAAAGATAGCCAAACAGTGGAGATAGTGAAGGGAGTGGAGGGAATGGAGGGAGTGGAGGGAGTGGAGGGAGTGGAGGGAGTGGAGGGAGTGGAGGGAGTGGAGGGAGTGGAGGGAGTGGAGGGAGTGGAGGGAGTGGAGGGAATGGATTAAGCTCATACTTCCCCTCATAGACTCAACCATAAGTCGAAGTAGTGCTCCCAAGTTAATTCGATGTTTTTGACTAAGGTGATACTCAGTGATTGATTGACATTGCAGATAATTAAAGAATTTTTCAATCGATATTTTAAATCTGTTCTCATTCAAATGAGTATTTTTGTATATTATTGTACATCTGTTATAATTTGAGTAGTTCTAAAGTCAGGCATTTAATATATATTGGCATCATAAAATGAGAGCCAGAAGCGGAGCGATTCATTGCGACAGCGAATAAGATTTTTTATAGGTACTGTTTTGTCGATTAAGCTGGCAGAGGCAGCTCAAAATAACACCTGTATTTTTTACGACGAAAAAACCAATCACAAAGTTATGTCCCAACTTCATCATAAAAAAGTCGTTCCAGGATTCGAATAGCATGCATCTATTAAAAATACACAAGATATTTTCATAGATTTTGATTTTACAGTCGAGTAAGAAGAAGTAAGGTAAGAAAGATAGGAGATCAATAATCATCCTAGAGGCTAAAAAGCGATTAATATTGGGATATTGACTTACTAAACTCATTTGCTTATTTAAAAATTAAGCAGTCGTTTCGGGTCTAGAATAGAATGCGAAAAATAGGATAGAAGTCTCAATCTTCTAGTATAATACGAAGGCTAAGCGATATACAAATACTGGATATTTAATAAAAATAAACTTGAAACATATCCTTCAATCATAGAACTTTACAAGAATAACTGCTAAGTTATAGTAGAATTAATGCCCTAAAAATTACATATAATCAAAGAAAAAACTGCAAAAATTCAAAATTTAATGTCGAAATTAATAAGTTTGAATGAATTAATGCAGATTCAATGATATTTGTGTTTTTACTAATAGAGTCAAAATGATTCATAGTTCTCCTTTGTTTATTTTATCAATTAAAACTGACTTTTTACGTGTCATGGCAGTCGATTTAAAGTCATAAAGTGACGTTATAAACCTATTTAGTTTACGATGTGCCCTTTTTTGCTTTTTGTTTTACTGCAATACTATACATATTGCTTGCTATTACGATAAAGGGAATTTTATCTCTTTTTTAGTTCTTTTTACTATTTTTTCAAAATGTTTTATTTTCTAATCATCTAGCTGCTTTAACTAGAACTCAATCTGCTAATTATATAACTAAAGGGTAGAAAATCCAACCTTGTCTTCAAGTAGATAGTCGATTTCTCCAATTTTTGTTCTATTGTCACTACTTAGCTTTTTTGCATAACGATCAAACTTTTAAAACTGATTTTTTTGTGCATGCATCTACTAATGTAGTTCCGTAATATTTTTTGATATTTCTTTAGCTCTTTATGTAACTATTGATTCTGTAGACGAAATCGACTTCTATTTTTTAATTCTACTTGAGTACTAAGTTTTTATTCGTCTGCTGGTTGCAGTAGTACTCGATAAAGGTTAGGTAAGAAAATCAGATCTGAAAGTTTTATTTCTAGGATTTAACTTTATTTTCATATTAAGGGAACGATTGAATTTTATTTAATTTTCTTAAGACATTTTTTAAGGTTTTTTCTTGCAACCTTAACAGCTGTTAATCTTTTTCATCTAATGAATTTTGAGATGTTAGTATATAGCATTTTGAGCTCTTGAAAGCTTTATTTTACAACGTGCTAAACCTTAACTAAGACTTTTTGATTTAGTATCCTTGAGTTTTACGTAGGAAAAGCCTTTGATTGTTTCCCAATTGATCGATTTCTTTTTTTATGATTTCTTATTAATTTACATCTTTTATAAACTTAACTTCAATAAAAACTGTAATAAGAATAATATCTAATCATTCGTAGCCTTTGACTTTGAAATCTTCGTCTTGAGCGACCCGGAATTCTCTTCGCTTACGTTTGACTACAACATCAGCATAAGAACATCTGAGGTGGCTGTAATCTTTTTTCTTTTTTTATGGCAATGCAGGATTAAGACTGCTGACCAAACTATCATTCTGTTGATTTTTTTATGTCTAATACTTTTTTAACTAGTTATCTTAGTAAATAGTGTTTGCATGTATCTAGTCTTCCTATCCTAATACTTGCTCTACTACTACGCAAGCAAAATAGGGATTCGGCATATAACTTTTCATCAAAACTTTAGTCTTAGTCTACGCATACTAAAAATTTTACATAATTGCTGCTGCGTAGTTATGTGAAATAAGTCACACTACTTTGCTACAGAATATCCTCGATAGTTGTTTTTCCTTATAAGAATTATATATAGGAAGTTACTAATTTCAAATTCTGATCAAGACAGAAGCGATAATCTGAAGAGTCGAGAAAACTTAATAAACTATTTTTTACTCATCCCGAATAGATCTGTATTGCAAGCACTATTGGCTAAAAGACTAAGGTTTTTTGCCTATTAACCCAAGAAATTAGTTTGAAATAATAATGTTTTATCCGCATATTCGTAAACAAAAAGCTCTACCTTTCATCTTGTTTAAAAATTCTTCCAACATACTAGAGCGCATGTGAGCAGCTTATTAGTCAACTACAGGCTTGTTTAGAGGCTTTTGTAAGAAAAATTTTGCAATATTTTTCATCTGTTTAGCTTTTTAATGAAAGTAAGAATCTCCAAAAGAGTCAAATCTCTATATAATGTAAGGTCTATATTACGATTGTTTTACATTTAAGAATGAAAGCGGTTAAGGCTTTACTGATTGGCAGAATTAGAGTTGAGCCCTAAATATACGTAATCTGGCATAAGTTTAACATGAGTAATGCTTCTTACATAAAAAAGAGTACGAATAACAGACTATTAAAATTATGGATATTTTATTGTTTGTTAGTTAATAGCGATTAGCTATGTAAATTTCATCTTTACATCGAACAAGTTGTGGACATGATTCAGACCTATAATCTTGCTTACGCTCTGAATCATATTGAAACATTTTTTACGCGATATTTTTACCTTCCTCTCAGAATTATCAAGTGATTCTTGCATTTTCTGTTAGTGATTATTAAATTTAACAGGCCATTTGTCACTACTTTTTGCTTTTTTCACCATCTATTTTTTAGATTATCTCTAACAATTTTTAAGTTTTTAACTTTCTTTTTAAGATGACGACATACTAAATATATAAATTTGCTGATCAAAACTGTAAAAAAAAACAATTTTCATCAAAAAAGTAGAAAAAAAAGTTTCCTCTAAAATTTTGTTATGTATATAGCTAATGATTTATTTTTTTAATAAAGAAAAATTACATAAATGCTAGCTGTAACATCAAAATATATTTTTACTTACAATTTGAAATTAGAGTTATATCATAGATTGAATGCAATATATTAAACAAATATTTTTTTTAACATTACAAAAATCAGACTGTAGACTATCAAAAGACATTCAATCCCGTAGGAACATGATTAGGTCTTCTTTTCGATAAAGAGTTCGTTTTTTTGCCTGAAAAATCTCTTAGCTTATCCACACTTGTGATTCTTTTATTTGCAAAGTGTCCTATTCGAATATTATCTGGGTTTCCTATTTTGATTCCTTTTGTCTAAAACCAATGAAATAACTTAGATGCGATACTTTACCTTTATTTTTTGAGATTCTATTGATGGAATACGCGTTTTTTGGCAAAAAATTATTCATATTCTATAGCGAGAAACGAAGTTTATTGCTATGAAGGTGCAATAGTTGTACTTTGTTGCTGTTAAAAGTCTGATTTAGTTAGATCAGAAAGTTACTTATAAAGCTATTGTTTCATAAAATACAATATAATCTCAGCGTTTAAAAATAACGATAGAAATTCTTTGATATATATATTACTTCTTGTGATCAAATTTTATCCAAGTAGATTTGATAAATTGATTTAAAGAAATATTATTTTATTTTAACGTATAATAACAAACAAAAAATCGACAGTTATGAAAATAATGGCAATTTATTTTTAAACTTCAATCATTTCAAATCAAAATTTTTATTTTTGATATTTATTTGAGATGCTAAAAGCTTTCTAGATAAAAGTAGTTATGCTTTTGCTTGTCAATATAATTAGAAAATGAAAAACGTTGAGATAGGTCATAATACTTTTTACAAACTCCAGCCTAAAATTAAAGGCATTTCTCCCGAAAAAAAGAAAAGAAAACCTCTT
>Ga0169931_10007941_pt1 | contig 15618 bp, 10 predicted proteins | sample Kivu_15m_20L_FD_129675 | JGI IMG/M metagenome (GOLD analysis project Ga0169931, IMG submission 129675) | Freshwater microbial communities from Lake Kivu, Western Province, Rwanda to study Microbial Dark Matter (Phase II) - Kivu_15m_20L... | ecosystem: Environmental > Aquatic > Freshwater > Lake... | reverse complement strand
TGAAGGTGACCGACTCGCCCTCTTCGATGCCGGTGGTGGCGGGCGGCGGGTTGTCGATCGACGGCGGCTGCAGCAAGCGCACCTTCATCCGGTAGAACTGCTGCGGGCCGGTGTTGGGGATGACGATCTCACCATTGGCATCGAGCATCTCGGGAGTAACCGGCACGCTCTGCCAGCTTTCGAGGTCGGTGGATTTCTCAAGGCCCAGCTTGCTCACGCTCTGGGCGAGCAGAGGCAGGCAAAGCAGGGCGAGGGCGGACAGGATTGGGAATCTCATGGCTTTGTATGGAGTGAAGCCATCCTGCCATCTCTGGTATCCGAGGCAACTCGGAAAGCCAGCATTGGTCCGACTGGCCCCGATTTGCGCGAATGGTCTGCGATTTCTGGGAAAACCGAGAGTCATTGCAATGGCTGGATCGGTCGGCCAGTGCCCGGTTCCGGAAGCTGTTGACCAGTCGGGCTTGCCGGGTAGCCCCCCAAGACGCTAGCCTGTGTCCAAGATGATGCCGATTGTCCCCTGGAATTCTGATCAGCCCGCCCAGCGAAAAATCCTCAAGGGTGCCCCCGCGTTTGGTACACCCCCTGTGGTAATGCTTGAGGTTATTCACCCTGATTCTGCCTGCCACCCATGGGCTTCTACTACCGAAAATCGCTGAATTTTGGGCCGTTCCGGGTCAATCTCGGAAAGTCCGGCTTGGGCTACTCGCTGGGCGGCCGGGGCTTCCGGGTGGGGCGGACCTCGCGCGCCCGGTCTTACACCGCCTTCAGCCTGCCCGGCACCGGGCTGGGCTACCGGAAAAGTGCTGCCGGTTGCCTCGTCCTTCTCGCCGCCTTGCCCACTGGCTGGTTTGCCGCCCGCTGGCTCCTTGTGTGAACTCCTCACCCTGCACCCCGTCCATGAACCTGAGTTGGTCCCGCACCCTTCGCACCTCGTCCTCTGAGCGCTTTCTGGCGCAGCGCAGCGGCGTGGATGTCGCCGCCGTCGATCTTCACTACCTCGCCAACGGAACCATCGCTGGCACGGTCATCATCCTCCAGGACTCCGGCCTCGGCGAATCCAACATTCAGGAACTGCTCTCGTCGCTCGACGATCAGCTCCTGCCCGACGTGGACCTCGACCACGGCAACCTCTCCTACACCGTCGTTCGCGGGGAAGTGCTTGGAAACTGGGAGGCCAGCAGCCAGCCTGAGCATCGATAAAACCCAGCGGTAGCCCTCATGAAAACCCAGCTCAGCCGATTGGAAAAGGTGCCCCTCCGTGATGCCTGGCGGCACGAAGCCGGTGACTTCACGCCGTGGCTGGCCGAAAGCGCCAACCTCACGATGCTGGCCGAGGCCATCGGATTGAGCGAACTCGAATGCGTGGCGGTGGAACACCAAGTCGGCGACTTCAAGCTCGATCTCCTCTGCACCGATGGCGACGACCAGGTCATCATCGAAAACCAACTGGAAAAAACCAATCACAGCCACCTCGGACAGATCCTTGCCTACGCGGCAGGCGTCGGAGCGCGCAAAGTGATCTGGATTGCCGAGAGCTTCCGACCGGAACATTCGGCAGCACTCCAGTTTCTTAACGAGAATACGACCGATGACCTGAGCTTCTTTGCCGTGGAGGTCGAACTTTGGCGGATCGGCGACTCACCCTTGGCACCCAAGTTCGAGGTGGTAGTCAAACCCAACGATTGGGTGAAATCCGGTCGCGAGCAGGCCAGAGCGGTGTCCTCAAGCTCAACGATCAAACAGCTCCAGCTCCGTTTTTGGTTGGCCCTCATCGAGCATCTCAAGACCGCCGCGCCCAGCATCCGGCCACAGAAGCCACGCCCGCAGCATTGGCTCAATCTCTCGATCGGTAGGGCGGGTTCCAAGCTGTGCGTCACGGCCAACACGCGCAACGAGCGGCTCGGCGTTGAGCTCTACTTTTACGGTTCCGAGTCAAAGCAAAACTTCGCCAACCTGCTATTGAAAAAAGACGAGATTGAGTCCGCATTGGGCTTCGAGCTCGACTGGCAGGAACTTCCCGATGCCAAGGCCTGCCGGGTGGCGAGCTGGTATCCCGGCGCGTCACTGGACGACGAGACACGCTGGAACGAATACCTCGACTGGGTCGCACTCCGACTCGTCACCATGGACCGCGTGCTGCGTCCGATTCTCAAGTCACTGCCATGAAAGCTTTTGATTTCGACTCACGTCTGGTGGAACGCTACGCGGATTTCTCCCGCTCATTCACCAAGTTCCGCTCTTCCGACCTCTCTGAGGCGGTCAATCGTGAATACGCGGCTTGCCGGTTCTGGCCCGACAGCCTGCTTTCGCTCAATCCACGCTTCAAGGCCGGCCCGAGCATCAGTGAATTGGTCGATACCGGGGACCTGGACGAGGCAACGGGCCGCATCTTCCGCTCTCAGGAAAAATCCCTGCGACTTTACCGACATCAGGCACAATCGGTGGCCAAAGCAAAAGCCCGTCAGAGCTACGTGGTGACCACTGGCACGGGGTCGGGCAAATCGCTGTGCTTCTTCGTGCCGATCGTGGACACGATCGTCCGGGCTTTGAAATCGGGCGAGGCCCATCGCACGCGGGCGATCATCATCTATCCGATGAACGCTCTGGCCAACAGCCAGACCAAGGAGATTGAAAAGTTTCTTTCCCAATCAGGGTTGCCCGCATCGCTCAAGCCGGTGGTCGGGCGCTACACCGGACAGGAAGACCGCGAGGAACGCCAGCGGATGGCAAGCAATCCGCCGGACATCTTGCTCACCAACTTCATGATGGCCGAGCTGTTGTTGACCCGGCAGGATCAATTGGACACCACGGTCATCGCCAACGCATCCGGGCTGGAATTCATCGTTCTGGACGAACTTCACACCTACCGGGGAAGGCAGGGAGCTGACGTGGCCGTGCTGGTGAGACGCTTGAGGAACCGATGCACTCCCGGAAAAGACCCGGTCTGTATCGGCACTTCGGCCACCATGGCCAACGAGGGAACCGAGGAAAGCAAAGCGGTTGCTGTGGCCAATGTCGCCACCCGCCTCTTTGGAGTGGAGGTGGGAACGGACGCGGTCATCGACGAATCATTGCAGCGGGCCACCGATGAATCGCTGAAGCTCGAAGACGTGCGGCCCGGATTGGCTGCGGTCTTGAACGCGGGAATTCCCGACAAGCTCACCGACGAGGTGCTTTCTCGGCATCCGCTTGCCGTTTGGGCGGAACTTGCCATCGGACTCAAGGACGAACAGGAGCTTCGCAGGCAATCACCGATTCCGTTTGGTGATGCCGTGACAAGGCTTTCCGCCGACAGTGGTGTGTCGGCCGATGTCTGCCGGGAGGCGTTCGTGCGGTTTCTGACAGTGGTGAGCCAGCCCGAAGACCAACGCGGCGGAACGGGTCAAGGCGCATTCCTGGCCTTCAAGCTGCATCGGTTCATTTCCGGTGCGGGCGAGATCTTCACAACCCTCGCTGCCAGCCCTCGCCATGTGTTCTTCGAAGGCCAGCTGGAAGACCCGGCCGCTCCCGGCAACCGACTTTATCCGACCAGATTTTGCCGAAGCTGTGGCCATGAGGTCCATGTCGTCACTCAGTCCGAGGATTCGGCCGGCGTTCTTTTCCTGCCCCGTAGCATCGACGACACTCCCAGGGAGGACGACGACGGAGAAACCGCTGGCTATCTCGTGCCGTGCGCGAGGGGAGATGACCCGGAGTATCGCTTCACGGGCGAAATCGAATCCTATCCAGAGGAGTGGAAAGAAGAGCGCAACGGAGTCGAGCGACTGCGTCCAAACCGCAAAGCCAGGGCTCCCAGAAAAATCGGGCTCAGCCCGGGTGGACGGCTTGATCCTCATGGCCAGCAATTCTGGTTCGTCACGGGTCGATTCGGCTTCTGCCCCTGTTGCCTCGAACAACCCCAACCCAGTATGCGCGAGCGCAGCAAACTTGCCGGTCTTTCCGGTGAGGGGCGCAGCTCGGCCACCACGCTGCTTGTCTCCACCGCACTCGAATGGATGAACGGTCCCGAGAGCACGCTCGATCAACGGAAACGCAAGCTGCTAGGATTCACCGACAATCGACAGGATGCCGCGCTGCAGGCTGGCCACTTCAACGACTTCCTCTATGTGAGTCTGCTCAGAGGTGCCATCCTCAGAGCTACCCAGGATGCCGGCCCGGACGGAATCGGCGAAGAGGACTTCGGCCTCAAATCGGTCAAAGCCCTTGGGTTCACTGATTCAAACAAGGGTTCTCTGGTCCACTGGATGCTCGAACCGGAATCGGGGGCGCTGGGTCGCCAGGATGCTCAGCGCACTCTGGCCAAAGTGCTGGCCCACCGGATTTGGATCGATCTTCGACGAGGATGGCGCTACACGAATCCCAGTCTGTTTGAACTGGGCTTGCTCAATGTCCGCTTTGTCGGGCTCGATGAAGTGGCAGCGGATGCCGATGCCATCCACGCCGCGGTGCCATCGCTGGTCGGACTGGATTCATCTGCGCGACACAACCTGCTGCGCATCATTCTGCAGTTCCTCCTGCGCGGACTTGCCGTCAACACGGAATCACTGGATCTGACCGTTCTGGACGGGATCTGTCAAAAATCGCGCACGCTGTTGCGCGCCCCATGGGCCGTTGACAAAAAAGAAGCCCTGCGCGGCCAGACCACCTGCATGATCAAGGCCCCAGCCGGGGCGAATAACAATCTTGCAGAGGAGCAAACCATTCTTCGCGCCGGGATCAATTCACGCCTCGGCAGGGAGATCAACAAGAAGTCAGTCATTGGCACCCGACTCAGACGCGAAGAGTACTGTGATGCAGTGGAGGGACTGCTGGAGTTGCTTCACCGCGAGGGACTGGTTGTCCGTCTCGATGTCGATCACGGCCTGAGCGGCTGGAGACTTTCGCCCGCGGCGGTGCGGATCGTCCCGGGTTTGGGAGCGGGCGGAAAATCCAGGGCCAACTCGTATTTCGAGCGACTCTACACCTCGATTGCCGAGGATTTGAAAAACGGAGGCAGTGCCTACTGCGGGCTCGAGGCACGCGAGCACACCGCGCAGGTCAAACAGACCATGCGTGAGTGGCGCGAGTGGCGGTTCCGCTATGAACCCGACGATCAAGAGCACCTCAAGGCGAGTGCCTCGGAGATGAAAATCGCGGGCGAGCCGGTCCAGTTTTTGCCGACGTTGTTCTGCTCTCCCACCATGGAACTGGGCGTTGACATCTCCGCGCTCAACGCGGTCTACCTGCGCAACGTGCCGCCCACTCCCGCCAACTACGCCCAGCGGGCAGGCCGGGCCGGACGCTCGGGGCAAGCGGCCGTCATCGTCACGTACTGCGCTGCCCAATCGCCTCACGATCAGTATTTTTTCAACCGCCGCACCGAGATGGTCGCGGGAGTTGTCAGGCCACCCGCACTCGACATCACCAACGAGGAACTGGTTCGCTCTCACCTTCATGCGGTGTGGCTGGCGGAATCCAATCTCGCGCTTCCGCCGGACATCCCCGACATCCTCGACCTCACCAAGGTGAAGTATCCGATCAAAGATGATTTCCTAGAAATCATCCAACGGCCGGAACTGGCATCCGCAGCATGCGCACCCATGATGCAGGTGCTGGAGCAAATCCTCGCCGCTGTGGGTGACGAGAAACCGGTCTGGCTCGACGACCCCCGGGAATTCATCGCTTCGGTCGCCAAGGAAGCCCCCGATCGTTTCAACGAGGCGTTCGAGCGCTGGCGCGAACTCTACCACTCGGCACGCAGCCAGCTTTCCGAGGCGAACAACAGATCCATGATCACCGGCCTTTCGAGAACTGAGCGTCAGAAAATCAAAGGCATTCAGATGCAGGCACAGGATCAGATTGCGATTCTCGAACAAGGCAAGGCATCCAACGGTTCCGACTTTTACTCCTACCGATACTTGGCCACCGAAGGGTTTTTGCCGGGCTACAACTTCCCGCGGCTGCCGCTTTACGCCTTCATTCCCAGCGAAGGGAAATCAGGATCGTTCCTGCAGCGAGCGCGGTTTCTGGCGATCTCGGAGTTCGGCCCGCGCAGCCTCATCTACCACGAAGGGCGGGCCTACCGCGTCGTCAAGGCCAAGCTGGCACCGGATGCCCGCGTCACCGACGGCGCGGAATTGTCCACCAAGGACATCTTCATCTGCTCAAATTGCGGTGCCTCGCACGATGAAGAGGTCGAACGCTGCCACGCCTGCAACTCGCCCATGGCCGGACAGATTCCCGTTCAGCGCACTCTGCGCATCGACAACGTCGAGGCCGCGCCCGTCCAGCGCATCACCGCCAACGACGAGGAACGGGTGCGCCAAGGCTTCGACATCCAAACAGTCTTTTCATGGCCACGGCGCGACGGGCGGATTGAAGTCACCGAGGCCGGATTCCATTGCGCTGACAACCTACTGATGACCTTGCAATACGCCAACAGCGCCGACATCAGCCGGATCAATAAAGGGCTCAAGCGGCGCAGGGATCAAACCGTGTTCGGCTTCTCGATTGATCCGCGCAGCGGTTATTGGGTTAAATCCAAGGACGAGGAGGACGACGGCGAGCCGCAACCCGATGTCGCCCAACCCGTGCGGGTGGTGCCGATTGTGCGGGACCGGAAAAACGCGCTGCTGATGCGTTTTGGCAATCCCGACGATCTATCGCCCCAGACCATCGCAACGGTCCAGCACGCCCTGCTTCGTGGCATCGAGATCGAGTTCCAACTGGAAGAAGGCGAGGTGCTTGGCGAGCCACTGCCCTCCAGAGACAACCCGCGCGCCATCCTAGCCTACGAGGCCACCGAGGGGGGAGCCGGTGTACTGGGACAGATGATTGCCAATAGCGACGCCATCCGCCGGGTCGCGCGCACTGCGTTGTCGCTGATGCATTTCGACCGCGTGGGTGAGGCGATTGCCGCTGGTGATCCGGATCTGCTCGCTGATCAGGATCATGCGTGCGTGCGCGGCTGCTATCGCTGCCTGCTTTCCTACTACAACCAGCCCGACCACGAGAAAATCGATCGCACCAATTCCGAGGCCAAACGCTTCCTCATCGATCTTGCGCGAGGCCACCTGACCCAGCCCGTTTCCTCATGGCAGCCGGTTGCCGAAGCCACCGGCTGGTGCGGCAGGTTCAGAGGTCTCGGCATCGTTGATCCCGATGCAGAACCGCTCACGCTCGGGGAACAGGAAATTCCATATGTGTGGCGCAGCCATCGCGCCGCGGCAGCACCTGCCCCCATCAGCCCGTCCACCGTGGCCAAAGCAGAAGAACTGGGTTGGAGTCTGTTCGAGCTGCCGGATGATCCGTCCCAGCCCGCGCCTCCATCCCTCATCGAGGCACTCAAATCCTGACACCCATGAGCGTTTCCATTTCTCCCGGCGACCTGGTGCGTGCCCGCGGCCGCGAATGGGTGGCCATGCCGGCACCCGTCGATGGCCTGCTCAAGCTGCGTCCGCTTTCCGGTTCCGAGTCTGAATCCACCCTGCTAGATCCGCAGCTGGAGCTTACGCCCGTCGAACCAGCCCGCTTCGATTTGCCCGAGGACGCACGGACCACCGTGCAATCCAAGGCTGCGTTGCTGGCCGATGCCCTCAGGTTCACCCTGCGGCGGGGTGCCGGACCGTTCCGATCCGCCGCTCAACTCGCATTCGAGCCGCGCACCTATCAGCTCGTGCCGCTGCTGATGGCGCTGCGCTTGCAGACACCCCGACTGTTGATCGCCGATGACGTCGGCATCGGCAAAACCATCGAGGCGGGCCTCATCCTCCGGGAGTTGATGGACCGTGGGGAACTCGATGCCTTTGCGATCCTGTGCCCACCACATCTGGTCGAGCAATGGGTGCTGGAGCTACAGTCCCGATTCGGCATTCGCGCGGTCGCGGTCACTTCAGGTAGCGCCGCAAAGCTCGAACGCTCGCTGCCGGTCTCTCAGTCGCTCTTCGACGCCCATCCCTACACGGTCGTCAGCCTCGACTACATCAAAGCCGAGAAACGCCGTGACGGCTTTGCCCGCTCGTGCCCGGACTTTGTGATCGTGGACGAGGCCCATTCATGCGTGGGAACAGGTGTCGGCAAACAGCAACGCTTCGAGTTGCTCACCGGCCTCGCCAAGGATCAATCGCGACGAATGGTGCTGCTCACCGCAACTCCGCACTCCGGCGACGAAGGGGCTTTTTCCAGGTTGCTGTCGCTCATCGATCCGGGGTTCGCATCACTGGACTTCGATGATGCAAAATACCGCGAGCGGCTGGCCAGACACCTCGTTCAGCGACGCCGCATCGACCTGATGGAGGGCGACTGGGATGAGAACCGTGCATTCCCCAAGCATGAAGCCTACGAGCATCGCCCCGGCGAACTCGGCTACCCGTACCGACTCTCGCGCCCGCACCTTGAGTTTCACGAAGCGGTTCTCAACTACTGTTTCGGGGTGGTTTCCAAAGCCGGCTCAGGCCAACGCGAGCGCCGACTCGCATTCTGGGGAACCCTTGCACTGATGCGCTGCGTCGGATCGTCTCCAGCCGCCGCTCTCAGCGCCTTGCGCACCCGCATGGCCAACCAGTCCGAACGTCTCGAGACACAGATCTACGACGAGGACAGCGACGATGAAGACGCGGTGGACTTGGAACCCGCCGCATCCTTCCTTAGTGATCGTGATCTTGTGGCTCTCGTCGCCAGCGCGGAAGAGCTCGTTTCCGCACCCGATCCCAAACTCGAGGCGCTCATCAAGGTACTAAAGCCTCTCATCAAGGACGGGGCCAACCCGGTGGTTTTCTGCCGCTATCTTGCCACGGCTGACCATGTGCGCGACGGCCTGCGCACGGCCTTTCCGAGGCTCCGCATCGAATCCGTCACTGGCGTGCTGACCCCGGACGAGCGCCGCGACCGCGTGGCGGACATGGCTCCGGATGATGATGACGAGGAGGAGCATCAGCGACTGTTGGTTGCCACCGATTGCCTTTCGGAGGGCATCAACCTGCAGCAGCTCTTCGACACCGTGGTTCACTACGATCTTTCTTGGAACCCGACCCGCCACCAGCAGCGCGAGGGCCGCGTGGACCGCTTCGGCCAGCCAGCTCCTATCGTCCGGTCGATCATGATGTTCTCACCGGATAGCGCGGTGGATGGCGCGGTTCTCGAAGTAATTCTCAGCAAGGCGGAACGCATCCGTAAGGCCACCGGTGTCACCGTACCACTGCCGGATGAACGTGGTCCGGTGACCGATGCCCTGATGGCCGCGATGATGCTGCGTCACAAATCGGAGGACCAGATGGCCTTCGATTTCAATCTTGGCGATAGCATCGGCGTGATGGACGCCCGTTGGCGCGATGCCACGGAGAACGAAAAAAAATCCAGGGCACGCTTTGCGCAAAACGCAATGAAACCCCAGGAAGTCGCTCCGGAGTGGGAGAAGGCACGCCGCTTCCTTGGATCGCCCGCCGAGGCCCGCCTGTTCCTCGAACGCGCCATGGCCCGCTTTGGCGTTCCGCTCGAACCGAGAAAAAACCTCCTTCTCGCCCACACGCACGGACTCGACGCCGGACTGCGCGAGCGACTCAAGCAACGCGAAATCAAAGACACGGTGCGCTTGGCACTGTCCGAGCCCGCACCCACAGGTGCCGCACTGCTCACCCGCACCCATCCGCTGGCATCCACCCTTGCCGAAGCCTTGGTGGAAGCGTCACTCGATCCGGAATCGCTCACAGATCTCGGAATCGGTCGCGTCGGCGCTTGGGAAACCAGTTCCGTTTCCCGCCTCACCCGCCTTGCCTTGTTGCGCATCCGCTACAAGCTGACAATCCACGCCCGGCGCGAACGCTTGCTGCTTGCCGAGGAAGCGGCGCTGGTGGCGCTGGAAGGCGACTCAATCATCGCCATCGACGACGACGCCCGTTCACTGATTCATTCAGAGGCGTCGTCCAACCTCGCGCCTTCCGCACAGGAGCGCTTCATCACAAAGGCGAAGGCTGATCTACCTGCCTTGCTCGCCGGCCCTCTCGCCGGGTTCGTCCGCCAGCGAGCCGAGGAGCTGAAGCAGGACCATTCACGACTCAGGGCCGCGGCCAAGACGGAGACGGGATCAATTACCCGCGTCTCGGTCGAGCCTGTCCTTCCACCCGATGTCATCGGCCTCTTCGTGCTGATGCCCAAAGCGATCTGATCCATGACAAGCCACCCGTTGCCATCACAGATCGAACCTCAGGTCGGTTGCGACCTGCAGGACGAATGCGGGCACGAAGTCTGCCAGGCCCTCGAGTACTTCCGGCACCGTCTGCTTCAGGTTTGCCCCGATCTGATTCAGCCGCTGCACCACGAGCCCGCCATTCAGCGAGTAGAGATTGGCAAGAAACTTAGAAGGATGCTGGGCCTCCACATTTCAGTCCGCCAGAGCCTCGGCCGGGAAGTCCTTCAGGTTGAACGTCACGATTATCTCACAACGGGCACGGATCGCTGCCGCCAGCACATGCCGGTCCTTCGGATCGTTTTTCAAGCATGCCTCGATCGGCTCGTGGTCCTCCACACAAGCATCCGGAAAATGAGTCATGAGCTGCTCGCGCCGGTACGGCACCAGATGCTCTGGCCATCTCAGCTCGTTCAGAAGCGTTCGGTCTGTCTCATCCAGGATTTGTGCACTCCATTTCGGCACGTAAAGCCGGGGCGTCTCCGCCAAACGGAGCAGGAGGTCGGTCACCCGCTGGTTCGCGAGTACGCAGGCATCCAGGATGATCGGGAAATCCGCATTCATGGGTTTCCGCCTTCGTTAGTAGAGCCCGGCCTCCTGTGCCAGACGCGCCAGTTCATCCAACGCGTCCCTCCGCGCCTTGTCCCGCACACGCTGGAAGGCCAGCAAGTCTTTCATTTCGATCCGGCGGTGCGCTCCCACCTTGTGGCTCGGAAGTTGACCTCCCTCGATCAGCTTCACCACATGCGGCCGGGATACTCCCAGAAGGTTCGCTGCGGCCTGAGTCGTCAGCTCCTGCGTCTCCGGCACCAGTGTGATCACCTTGCCCTCCTGCATGGCGGCCGCCACCTTCACGAGCAGCTCGTAGACTGGCCTCGGCAGCTCCAACCGTTTTCCTTTCTCGTCCACGAGTGCAGGCGGGTGGGTTTCTCTCAGGAACAGCTCCATCAGGTCGTGCACCGACTCCTGATCCTGTGGCGCAAATTCCGCAGGATCGAACCGGGTGGCCTGGCCTCGGGATGTCAGTTGTGTGCTCATGGTCTCTTGCGAAATAAACGAAACAAACGAACCAAACGCAAGTGTTTTTTTGCCCTGCTGAAGACTTTTCGCCCCTCCTCACCGATAATGACTGCTCCCTACGGGCTCGTACCATCGCCTTGACTCGCGAACTTCCGTCCTGACCCCATGGCCCGCAAAACCGTCACCGACCTCTCCGCCTGGCCCTCGCTCACGCTGGAAGGCAACCTCATCGCCCCCGCCATGGTGGCCGGCCTCGCCGCGCCCAAGGACGACGAGGACACCCGCCAGTCCTACCGCATCCGCAAGGGCCTCACCATCCGCGACGAGATCTCCACCGCCTTCCGCGTCGGCCAGTCCCACTTCGATTCCTTCCGGAAAACCACCAACCCCTCCGCCGAAGCCACCCGCCGCTTCACCCGCGAGTTCCTCGCCGAGACCCTCGGCTTCGACGACCTCGCCCCGCACGAGGGAGCTGTCTGCCTCCTCGCCGGTGGCCGCGTCCCCATCGTCGTCATTCCGCCCGCCGAGGAAAAGCTCGACCGCAAGAGCCCCACGCTTTCCACCGACCGCTCCCGCTCCGCCGCCTTCGCGCTCCAGGACTATCTGAACGACCACGACGACGCCCTCTGGGGCATCGCCACCAATGGCACCGTCCTGCGCCTCATGCGGGACAACGCCTCACTCACGCGCCCGGCCTACATCGAGGCCGACCTCGCCCAGATCTTCACCAACGAGGACGCCGCCTCCTTCGCCGTGCTCTGGCTGCTCTGCCACCGTACCCGCTTCGGGCTGGCCGGCGCGCCCGCCACCGATTGCGCCCTAGAACGCTGGCGCGATGCAGGGGCCAAGGAAGGCGAGGCCGCCCGCGACCGCCTCGCCGGCCAGGTCCAGCTCGCCCTCAAGCTCCTCGGCTCCGGCTTCCTCGAAGCCAATCCCGACCTCTCCAAGCGCCTCCAGTCCGGCGACATCCCGCTCACCGGCTGGTTCAATGAACTCCTCCGCCTCGTCTATCGCCTCATCTTCCTGATGGTCGCGGAGGACCGCAACCTGCTCCACCCGCCCAAGGCCCCCGCCGCTCCGCGGAAACTCTACGCCGAGGGCTACTCGCTCAGCGCCCTGCGTGCCGCCTGCACCCGCGCCGCCACCTGGGACCGCCATCACGACCGCTACGAGGGCGTGAAGATCATCTTCCGCGCCCTCGCCGACGGGGAACCCGCCCTCGCCCTGCCCGCCCTCGGCGGACTCTTCGCCGCCGACCAGCTTCCGCACCTCGGCACCGCCCGCCTCCGCAACCGTGCCTTCATGGAGGCCCTCTACCGCCTCTCCTGGCTCACCGACGAGAAAAAGACCGGCATGGTCCCGGTGAACTGGCGCGCCATGGAAACCGAAGAACTCGGCTCGGTTTACGAATCCCTCCTCGAACTCCAGCCCCAGCTCGGCTCCGACGGGCGCAGCCTCCTCTTCGCCTCCGATGCCGCCGAACAACGCGGCAACCAGCGGAAAATCACCGGCTCTTTCTACACCCCGGACCCGCTTGTCCAAGCCCTGCTCGATACCGCTCTCGATCCTGTCCTAGACCAGATCGAATTCGGCGACTCTTCTTCATCCTTCAACCTTCATACTTCATCCTTCCACCCTGAGCCGCTCCTGAGGCTCAGGGTGATCGACCCCGCCTGCGGTTCCGGCCATTTCCTGCTCGCTGCCGCCCGCCGCCTTGCCACCCGTCTCGCCCGCATCCGTGCCGAGGGCACGCCCTCCACCGAGGACTTCCGCCACGCGCTGCGAGATGTCGCCCGCTGCTGCATCCACGGCGTGGACCGCAATCCCATGGCCGTGGAGCTCACCAAGGTCGCCCTCTGGATCGAAACCGTTGATCCCGGCCTGCCCCTCGGCTTCTTCGACGCCCAGATCCGCTGTGGCGATGCCCTCCTCGGCGTCTTCGACCTCAAGGTGCTGGAAGACGGCATCCCGGACGCCGCCTACAAACCCCTCACTGGCGACGATAAGGACACCGCGAAATACTACGCCCAGGCCAACAAGGGCGCGAAGGGCGGCCAGGGCGAGCTGAACCTCGGTGGCTCAGGCTGGCAAATGCCCGATACCAAACCGCTCGCCGTGGACTTCTCCGGCTTCCGCGATCTGCCCGAGGAAACCGTCAACCAGATCGGGGCCAAAGCCAAACGCTTCGAGGAACTGCGCCAAAAACCCGGCTACACCCGAGTCCAGACCGCCGCCGATCTCTACGTCGCCGCCTTCCTCCTGCCGAAAACCGGCGGCGCGCCCACCAACACTGCCCAGCGCACCGTTCCGACCACCGAAGAACTCTGGTCCGTTCTTAATCATTCCTCTTCTCTTCATCATTCATCGTTCATCCTTCATAATTCCATAGCCGCCGCCCGCCGCGCCCGCGCCTTCCACTGGCCGCTGGAGTTCCCGGATGTCATGCAGCGCGGGGGATTCGATGTGGTGCTGGGGAACCCGCCGTGGGACACTATGAGTCCTGATTACAAGGAGTTCTTCTCAATTTACGATCCGGGAATCCGCCACATGGCTCCGGCAGAGCAAGAAGAAGCCTTTGCTAGACTTCTGACCAACCCTGTCATCGCACAAAGGTGGAACGAACATTGCAGCGATCTCTACACCGCGGTCCATTTCATCAAGTCGAGCGGACGTTACCGGCTCTTCGCCGAAGGAAACCTCGGAAAGGGCGATTTCAACGTCTATCGGATGTTTGTTGAGACCGCCTTGGCAGCCACGAAAGATGAATGTGTTGCGGCTCAGTTTGTCCCGGAAGGCCTCTACAACGGTGCAAATGCCGCCGCAATTCGCCGGGAGTTGTTTTCTGCCTTCGGCGTTGAGGGAATTGCCGGTTACGAGAATACAAGGGGTATCTGGTTTCCCGATGTTGATACCCGAATGAAGTTCTGCTCCTATGTTGCTTGGAAAGGCGGCAAGACCACAGAGTTTCGGGCCGCGTTCCGAGTGAACACCCGCGAGAAACTTGAGGCTTTTATGTCGGGTAACGCACTGCGCATTCCCGTCGCGATCGTTGAGGAGTTTTCGCCGGACGCCATCGCCGTGATGGAGTTTGCAGCGCAGTCCGAGATCGACATTTGCTCCCGCATGTATGCGCTCTACCCGAAATTCGGAATAGACATTCCGGGCGCTCCCTATCGCCACTACATGAGGGAGGTCGACATGGGGACGGATCGCGATCTTTTCTCGGAAGATCCCGAGGGATTGCCGGTTTTTGAGGGGCGCATGATCGACTCCTACGACTATCGGGCGAAAGGCTACGTCTCTGGCCGAGGCAGATCATCCGTCTGGGACGACTTCCCATTCGGTTCGTTGCAGAAGCGTATTCAGCCCCAATGGCGCATAGTGCGTGAAAAAATTCCAGAGAAGCTAAACGGCCGGACGGATCGATACCGCATTGGGTTCGGTGATGTGGCCAGCCCCACGAATCAAAGAGCTTTGGTCGCGGCACTTTTGCCAGCCAACGCGGTCAGCGGTCACAAAGTTCCTACGATAGAGTTCCAACGTGGGACTGAAATGGATCTGTTGTTGTGGTTGGGTGTGGCTAATTCGCTCGCCATGGACTTCCTTGTTCGGAAGAAGGTCTCCTTGACCATGTCCTACACAATCATGGACAGCCTTCCGTTCCCGAGGAGCTTCGATCAGACTCCAGCGGCGGAAGAAATTGCGAAGAATGTTTGCATGCTCTGTGCAGTGGGCGAGGAGATGGAGGACTTCCGGGAGCAGGCAACACGAGCGGGTATCCTTTCGCGGGATAGCGATGTCATCAACGATCCAGACAAACGCGCCGCCGTTGCTGCCGAAATCGACATGCTCGTGGCACGAGACGTCTTTCAGCTCACGAAGGATGAGATGCGCTACATCCTCGATCCCGACAACATCTTGGGCAAGGATTGTGGCGTCGAAACCTTCAAGGCTCTCCGCAACGCGGAAATCCGTGCCTTTGGCGAGTTCAGAACTCAACGACTCATTCTCGAAGCATGGGACCGCATCTAAAGAATCTCGACCAACCCCATCGCCCGCCCTTTGGGTGGGACGAGGACCGCCGGGCGCTGTTGCGCGCCGAGCTGGACGCCTTCTACGCCCGCGCCTACGGCCTCGACCGCGACGAACTCCGCTACATCCTCGACCCCGCCGACGTCAAAGGCCCCGACTACCCCTCCGAAACCTTCCGCGTCCTCAAAGAAAAGGAAATCCGCCAACACGGCGAATACCGCACCCGCCGCCTCGTCCTCCAAGCCTGGGACCGCATGGAGAAGGAGGGAGCATTTTCCAAGCTCGGGCTATGAACACGCTCTCGCCCCAATCCTTCGTCATCCGCGAGGAATGTCACAAGGCTGCATGGCAGCACGGTTTCCGCCTGTCCAAAGGTGAGAATGGCGGATGGGCAGAGTTTCAAT
>Ga0169931_10007940_pt1 | contig 15619 bp, 16 predicted proteins | sample Kivu_15m_20L_FD_129675 | JGI IMG/M metagenome (GOLD analysis project Ga0169931, IMG submission 129675) | Freshwater microbial communities from Lake Kivu, Western Province, Rwanda to study Microbial Dark Matter (Phase II) - Kivu_15m_20L... | ecosystem: Environmental > Aquatic > Freshwater > Lake... | reverse complement strand
TGTCCAGGGACCGCCAATAGCCTCCATGGATGAACATCAGCAGGGCGCGACTGCGACCCTCCGCCCGGAAGATGTCGATCTTCTCCATGGGATGGTCGCCATAGGGGATGTCCAGATCGCTGTCGAGTTCGTCACGCGCGCTCTTCGACTGACGCGTCCAGCGATCGAAATGCTGCGCGTACTCCGGCACCGCCGCCCGGTTGTTGTAAAGCCGTTCGAATGCCGCGGTGTAGTCGTCCATGTCAGCGAGGTCCCCCCGGGAAATGGGCTTGCCGGCAACGGCTCCGCTGCAGCGCCTACTCGCGCCCAAGCCCTCTGAAAGACGCTATTGAACCCAATTGGGGCACCCTCTGTCCACTATGCCTTGCAAAAACCAATGTAAATCATGCACCTGAAACCAATACCCACCCCTGCCGACACCCACCCCCAGGCCGGGGCAGAGATCTGACTTGCCCACCATTGAACACCTGCACGACAATCCTGGCGTCCCTGACGATCCCGCGATGCACAGCGATGAATGACGCCGACACCCGTTCCGAGTTCCTGGTCAGCACCGACTGGCTGGCCAGCCACCTCCATGATGATGACGTGCTGGTGCTCGACGCCACCACCCACCTGCTACCGCGCCCGATGATTCCGACGCCGGAGGTTCCCTACGATGTCGTGTCGGGCCTGGCCGACTTCGCCAGAGGCCACATCCCCGGGGCGCAGTTCGTCGACATCGACGGAGAGCTGTCCGATCGCAGCCACCCGCTCCACTTCATGCTGCCGCCTCCGCAACAGTTCGCCGACGTGATGGCGCGCCTGGGCGTGGGCGACGAGACCACCGTGGTCTGCTACGCCACGGCATTTCACTGGTGGGCCACCCGGCTGTGGTGGATGCTTCGCGTCTTTGGTCATCGCCGGGTCGTGGTGCTCGACGGAGGTTTCCAGAAATGGGCTGCAGAGGGCAGGCCGATCGAAACGGGAGAGGCGCGCCCCCGTCAGCGGCGCCTGTTCACGGCCCGGATGAACCCGGACCTGGTGGCCACCAAACGCGACGTGCTGGAGGCCATCGATCAGCCGGGAACATGCACCATCAATGCGCTGCGGCCGGAGCAGCACGAGGGCGGCGGCACCACGAACTACGGCCGTCCGGGCCATATCGCGGGCAGCATCAACATCGCGGCAGTGAACATGGTCGGGGCGGACAACACCTTCCGCTCCGTGGAGGAGTTGCGCCAGACCCTTGCCGGCGCGCTCGCCACCCCACGGGTCCTGACCTATTGCGGCGGCGGCATCGCGGCATCGAGCGTCACGATGCTGCTGATGATGCTCGGCCATCAGGACGTGCGCCTGTACGATGCGTCCCTGTCGGAGTGGGCCCCCGACGCGGCGCTTCCCATGAGCGTCTGACATTGAAATCCCGGAGGGACCACCTCATGCCGGACCTGTCGCTCCCCGGACGCATCATCAGGCACAGGCCGACCGCGGCGCTCGCCGCGGCTGCTTACCTGTTTCGGGCGATCCTGCTTTTACTCGGGCTAGTGGCTGCGCTGCCATCCGGAGCCGCGCCGGTCGAAATCGGGCAGCCCGCACCTGTGCTCAAGGGAACCCTGGTCTCGGGGGACCGCTTCGATCTGGCCGACTTCCGCGGCAAGGTGGTGCTGGTGAATTTCTACTCCAGCTTCTGCAAGAGTTGCGCGTACGAAATCGGCAACCTCGAAACCTTCCGCGATGACCACAGGGACGACGGATTCGAGATCCTGATGCTCGGCGTCGACCGGCTCCAGGACAAGGGCAGGGTCGCGAGGATGCTGGGCACCTACAATCTGCAGGGTGCCATGGTGGACGAACTGGAGGAATGCGGCTTCGAGCGTCGTTATCCGACGCCGACCTCATTCATCATCGACCGGGATGGTGTGGTCAGGGACAAGGCCTCGGGCTCCAAGACCCTGCCCCGTTTGCGCGAACTGATGGCCCCCCACCTCGGGAGGCACTGACCGTGGCCCTGCTCCGACTGGAAGACTCGCTGCTGCTGGTGGTGGATGTGCAGGAGCGACTGCATCCCCACATCGCCGGGGGTGCCGACGTGATGGCACGTTGCCTGTGGCTGGTGAAGGCCGCGCGCCGTCTTGGCGTCGCGGTGCTGACCTCGGAGCAGTATCCGTCCGGGCTTGGGCCCACCGTGGCACCTCTCGCGGCCGAAGTCCCGGCAGACAGCGTACGCACCAAGATTCACTTCTCCTGCGTTGCCGACGGCTGTTTCGAGGGCATGGACGCCTGGTCGCGTCAGCAGGTGGTGCTGTGTGGCACCGAGGCCCACGTCTGCGTTTTCCAGACTGCCATCGACCTGCTTGCCTCCGGCCGGCAGGTGTACGTGGTCTCCGACGCGGTCGGTTCCCGTTCACCCGCCAGCGTGGACACCGCACTCTCCCGGCTGCGCGATCACGGCGCCGAGATCGTGAACGGCGAGATGGTGGTGTTCGAATGGCTCAGGCGGGCGGGCACCCCGCTGTTCCGGGAGGTCAGCCGCGACTTCCTGCGCTGACCTCGCTGGACTGCACCCGCTCCACGGAATCCTTGGCATGCCTGGATGTCCGGTGCAGCGTTGCGTGACAGACCTGATCGAGGTGCGCAGGCCGGCGGAACACTCGCGACCGATCACCGATGGACGAGACCCCGGATGAGCACTGCACCTGCGATCGGCTGCCGGGCCGATCGGGCGGCATGTGCGGGTTGGCCGGCTTCGGAACATGACCGTCTGGGCGTTCATGATGTCGTACCTTCGAGTGTACCCGGTGACTGCCCACATCGAGCGGACCTTCCCTGAAATCATGCAGTCGGTACGATTGCTCATTGCCGTTCTGCTCGCCACACAGGCGTTGTCTGCCGCCGCGCTCGAGCCAGGGCAAGCCTGCCGGCAGACGCGCAACTGGCTCGAGCGCAGCCTCTGTGGCAACGCACCGCTGCGGCAACGGGATGCCGATCTCGAACGGGACTTCCAGCACCTGCTGGAATCCGTGCCGAAAGTGGCCAGGGTCGCGCTTGCCGCCGACCAGCGTCAGTGGCGCTCTGCACTTCGCTCCTGTCGCCGGCGCAGCCAGCCACTGTCCTGCGTGCAGGGCCGGTACGAAGGCCGAGCGGCAGCGCTGCGCCAGCACCCCGATTACCCGGACAACGGCACGGCGGCCGGCCGCGGCTGGACGCACCGGCTCGCCGACTACCTGAAGGCACTGCAGGCTTGCCGGGAGGAATCGCCGGAACCGATTGCCAAGGTGCTGCTCGGCTGGCACCTGCCTGGCGAGCAGGCCGTCGGACTCAGGCTGGTGGATCGTGGACTCAGGCAGTGGGTCTGCGTTGCCCACCCGGCTGGCTACAAGGTCATGCGCTTCGGCGCAGGCGAGAGCGCAGACCCGGTCGCGCCCTCCGGCCCTGTCTACCATCCCGGCGGCAACGCCGCACCAGGTTCCTGTGTCAACGCCGTCCAGTTCGCGGGGGCCAACGGGCGACCCGCCGGGTGGATCAGCGAGCGGGACTGCTGATCGGGATGTTTCGCCAGGCCACAGGATGATGGCGAGGCGGATTGCGAGGCAGGCCGTGCATCCCGCGACAAACCAACCGCTGCGCGACGCGGAGGCGCCGGATGACCGCGGGGCGCCCGCGAGCGCCCGTGGAGGCTGGCAGACCCATTCGTTACCGACCACCAATCGTTGCAGACCCCATCGGCACCGGTGCGCAGCGCATCTTCGGGTCTGCCCTGCCGAGACTTCCGGGTTGGCCCGTGCGGTGCGAAATCACCCCTGGCAGCGCTCCAGTACCGCGCGCTCGTCGATGACCGAGGTCCAACCGTAAGGATCGGGGGCCTGTCCGTACTGGATGTCCGTCAAGGCCTGGTAAAGCTTCGACGCCACCGGTCCGGATTTGCCATCGTTCACCACCACGTCGGCCCCGTCGTGCCCGATGCGACCGATGGGCACCAGCACCGCCGCCGTCCCCATGCAGAAGGCCTCGCTGATCCGGCCGGAGCGCACGTCGGCGAGCACCTCGTCCACGTCCAGCCTGGCCTCGCGCACCGGAAAGCCGAGATCCGGAGCCAGCCGCAGCAACGAATCCCGGGTGATGCCGGCCAGGATGCTGCCGGACAGGGCCGGGGTGACGATCTCGCCGTCACGTCGCACGAAGGCGACGTTCATGGCACCGGCCTCCTCCACATGGCGGCGCTCTATGGCATCCAGCCAGAGCACCTGCTGATAGCCCGCCCGCCTCGCCGCCTCGGTGGCTGCCAGGCTGGCGGCGTAATTGCCGACAGTCTTCGCGGCGCCCGTGCCGCCCGGAGCGGCACGCACATGTTCGCGCTCCACCCGCACCGCAACCGGCTGGAAGCCACCGGGAAAAAACGAGCCTGCGGGGCTGAGCAGCACGTAGTGCAGGAAGGTCCTGCTGGCCCGGACCTCCAGCGTCGCCTCCGTCGCCATCAGGACCGGACGTATGTAGAGCGAGGCTCCGGGGTCGCGCGGCACCCAGTTGCGCTCGAGCGCCACCAGCGTCTCGATGGCCTCGACGAACTCGTCCGGGTCGACAGCAGGCATCGCCATCCGCTCGGCAGAGCGGTTGAAACGCGCTGCGTTGGCCCCAGGTCGGAACAGCTGGATCGCACCATCCGGGCGGGCATACGCCTTGGTGCCCTCGAAGATGGCCTGGCCACAGTGCAGGACCTGGGTGGCGGGATCGAGGTCGATCGCCACGCGCGGACCGATGGCGGCCTCCATCCAGCCTGCCTCGCCGGCGTAGTGCCGGGTGAACATGCGATCGGTGAAGACTCTGCCGAAGGGCAGTGAGGCCGGGAGTTCCACCCCTGCCCCCGGGGGCAGGGCATCGATGCGGATCTTCATGGTGTCCTGATGACGTCATCGCCAGCCGCTGGCCGGCATACGATGGAGGCCGCGCTGAACGGAGCAAAAAAAAGGGGTGCCCGTGGCACCCCGAAATCCCTGAAACGACGTAGCGAGCAACCCACCGAATTCCACCGAGTCGCTACACCCAGCGGCGGAATCCTCAGGACACGGACCGCAGGGGGAGGAAGACTGCGGGTCGAAATCCATCGGAACTGGATTTGATTATCCGCAGACAGGCGCTCGGAGCATTGATCTGCATCAACCGCGCGATACCTCGTTAACCCGCCACCCGGGTTGCCCGCCAGGCTTTCGCCGGCATCCATCCCCGTCATGCCCCCTTCAGGTCATCGAGAGAGAGGTTCCAGCGCGCAAGCACATGCCGGAACAGGGCAAGTTCGGCGTCGTGCAGGTGACCGTCGGCCTTGGCCACGGTGGCGATCATCCGCGCGGTCTGAAGGCGACGCTCGGGATCGTCCACCTGCCCGATGATGGCGTCGATGCGCTCGCGATCCATCAGGTCTATGCGGCCACCCTCGGCGCCACCGTCACGCACCAGATCGTTGCAGTAGGTGCGCACCACCGCGGAGAACGCCTCTCGGTCCAGACCCATGATGTCGTAGAGGAACAGTCGATCCATGACCTCGAGTTCCCGGTCATCGAGGCGGGCATCGGTGATCATGGTCATGGCAATGACGCGCGCCACGGCTTCGGGGCTGTTGGGGGAATAGGTCTTCATCGAGGCTCCTTCAACGGTTTTGGCTCAGACAGGCCGGGGCAGAACGTCCAGCAGGACACATGCTGGCCCGGATCCCTCGGGCGCTCAACCCCATGCGCGCACGGGTCGTTAAGGAGGCATATCCCAAAGCGTCTACCTGACCACATGAAACCATCGACTGCACTCGTCCTGCTGGCTCTCCTGACCGGCTGCTCGACACCCTGGCGAATGGTATCCGACAATCCGTTGCCGCTCTCGAACAGCGTCCAGCCACCGCTCGATCTGGTGGTTGGCACCGTGATCCTGGGAGCGGCTGCGTTCTACGTCTTCGATCCGCTGGCGCCGAACTGGGAGGTGCGGACCGCGCCGGTCGATGCGTCGCGAATCGAGATCAGCCTGCGCAAGAAGAGGTTCTCGGTGGGCGGCGATGGCGAGGCCTACGCACTGTTCCGACGCCACGCCCAGGATCTGGCCACCGCAGCCGGCGCAGGCGGTTTCGAAGTCCTCTCCTACTCGGAGGAGATCGAGTCGGAAACAACCTATGCGAGGCGGCTGTCCCGGGGGGTGGTGCAACTGCTGCCGCCAGCCTGACCGGGCTGGAACTTTTGGACAGCCTCGCGAGCCTGATCGCTGGGACCGGCATACCGGGTCGAGTCATTTTCCTTCGGGGTCACGATGCGTCACAGCGTCCTTCTGCGCACCCTGGTGCGCATCCTGTTCCTGTCCATCATGGTCGCCCGGCCTGCGGGCGCGGACACGAGCTTCACCGATCCATCCGGGCGATTCCATGGGCAGGTTCCACCGAACTGGACCGTCGAGACCAGCCCTGACCAACCGCTGGGCCTGCGCTCCCGGGGCAACATCCTGGTCACCTTGACCTACACCGAGGGCAGCAGTGTCGAGGCGGTCCTCTCCGACACCTTGCAGAGCACCGGGCGGCTGTGGACCCGGCTCGAGGAGACCGGGCGCGGCAGCGCGATCGTGGCGGGGCAGGCGGCAACGGTCGTGACCTGCGCGGGCGTGAGCCCGAGGGGCGTCGGCTCCATCCTCCGCCTCACCGTGGCACCGCTCGGGCGGGGCGTGCTCGCCGTGGCCGCGACGGTTCCCAGGGAGCAGTACGGTCTGGCCCGGATCACGCTCGAGAACATCGAGGAGAACCTCGGTGCGGGTGCGGCACCACCGGCCGTGGCGGCGGCGCCGCGCCAGCAGTCTGCCGAGGAGATCCTGGAGGAGGCGTTCCGTGCGGGAATGCTGTCGAGGGAAGCCTACGAAGCCGCCACCCGGGCGCAGCCGGCACCGGACACGGCAGCCTCCACCCGGGCGGAACGGCCGGTGACGACCCGTCCAGCCCTGGGCGTGCGCGCCCGCGACCTGGACCAGACCGAACGCGATCGCCTGCGCCTCGACGGCGGCGCCGTAGTCGCACAGGTGCAGCCGGGAGGCGCAGGACACGCCGCCGGGCTGCGTGTCGGCGATGTCATCCGGAGCGTCGATGGCATGCCCGTCACCGACGCTCAGGCGCTGGTGCAGGCCATCGGACGACGCGGGATCGACGAACGGGTACGCCTCGAAATCTGGCGTGAGGGAGACCGCCTCATTCTCCAGAGCGCGCTGTCGCAACCTGGGAGATGACCCCCTTCAGGGACTGGTCGCGACCCTCTCCACCAGGTCGTCGAACGGCAACTGGCGCTCGCACCAGCCTGCCACCGCAAGAAGATAGTTGGTCTCGAGGGGGCGGGACACGATCTGCAGACCGAGTGGCAGACCCCGTCTGCCAAGCCCAGTGGGCAGCGTGATCGCCGGCACGCCGAGCAGCGTCCAGAGGGTACAGAACGCAGGGTCACCGGTGGCCTCAAGCCCTGCGGGCGCCTCGCCCGCCGCGGGAGGCGTCACGACAGCGGCGAACCGGTCCTCGAGAAACCCCTGGAAGGCCTGAATCAGACGGCTGCGGGCGTCCAGGGCCTGCAGATAGACCGAGTCGGTCGTGGACTCACCCTCGTCCAGTGCGGCATTGAGAAAATCGCTTATTCCCGAGCGATGCAGCGCCCGGATGGGCCGAGCCGCCAGTGCCGCCTCGTGAAGCATGATGGTCCGGTGGATGCGCCAAGCGTCGGCGAACTCCGACGGCAGTTCACGTTCCTCCACCACCGCACCGGCATCGCGCAATTGCTGCACATCCGCCGCGAACCTCAGACGCTGGTCCTCCTCGGCACGATCCCAGACCGGCGTGCGTACGGCGAGCAAGGCGGGTGCGACCTTCAGCCGGGGCGGAGCGTGCGAAAGTTCGCTCTCGTGCGTGGTGAGGGCGGAGGCGACCAGTGCGGCATCGGACACGGAGCGCGCGAACACGCCAGGCTGGTCCAGGGTATGGGAGAACGGCAGCACCCCATCGGTGGAAATCTGCCCATGCCCAGGCTTGAATCCCACCACACCGCAGAATGCCGCGGGCCGGATCACCGAGCCGTTGGTCTGTGTGCCCACCGCGGCAGGGATCATGCCGCAGGCCACCGCCGCTGCAGATCCGCTGGATGATCCGCCGGGGGTGTGCCCCGTGTTCCACGGGTTGCGCGTGCGCGAGGGCACCATGAACGCGAACTCGGTGGTCACCGTCTTCCCCGCCACCACCGCACCGGCCCGCTCCAGCCGGGTGACCAGTGAGGCCGACACCCGTGGCCAGTGGTCGGCATAGATCGGCGACCCCATGCCGGTCGGCATGCCGCGCACGTCGATCAGATCCTTGATGCCCACCGGGACCCCGCGCAACGGCCCGTGCCCGGCGGCGAAGTCGCCCTGGCCAGGTGCGGTGGCCGCCATCTGCCGATCCGCTCGGCCGGCCGCCTCCAGCCACTGCGTCTCATCCATCCAGGCCCAGGCCTGGATGGATGGCTCCAGTTGTCGGATGCGGGCGATCAGGGCCCGGGCCAGGGTCGCGGAGTTGAAGGCACCCGATTCGATACCCTGCGCGGCCGCTGCCGGGCCGAGGACATGGTTTGGCGTCATTTTCAGCGTCGAACCGCCTCCGGGTTGAGCAGATCCGGCGGGATGCCACCGGTCAGAGCCGCCACGCAGTTGCGCGCCGCGGTATTGGCCATCGCCCTGCGGGTCGGCTCGGAGGCTGAGCCGATGTGGGGCACAAGGACCACATTCCTGAGACCGAGGAAGCCAGGGTCCAGCTGCGGCTCGTTCTCGTAGACGTCCATCGCGGCTGCGAAGATGCGGTGCTCCCTGAGCGCGACGATCAGGGCGGCATCGTCGACGATGCCGCCCCGGGCGATGTTCACCAGGACAGCCGAGGGTTTCATCAGGGCCAGCTCGCGCGCGCCTATGAAATGGTGGCTTTCCGGCGAATAGGGCATGAGCAGGAGCATGATGTCCGCCTCGCGCAACAGTTCATCCTTGCCGCACTGTCGGGCGCCGTATCGGGCCTCGGTCGCCGGATCGAGCGGCGTGCGGTTGTGGTAGAGGATGCGCATGTCGAACCCGAGAGCACGCCGCGCGACCGCCTGTCCGATGCGGCCCATGCCGACGATCCCCAGCGTCGCTCCGTGGACGTCCACGCCCAGCATCTGCTTGAGGTAGTTGCCTTTCCATTCGCCGTCGCGCAGGTAGCGCTCGGCCTCGCTCATGCGCCGGCAGCCGGCGATGATCAGACCGAAGGCAAGGTCGGCGACGCTGTCTGTGAGAACGCCGGGGGTGTTGGTGGCCATGATGCCGCGCGCGCTGCAGGCGGCGACGTCGATGTTGTTGTAGCCCACACCGACATTGCTCACCACCTTCAGCCGAGGACAGCAATCGAGCAGCGCCGCATCGATACGGTCGGAGGTGGACACCACAGCGCCCTCCTTGTCGGCCAGCCTGGCGGCCAGCTCCTCCGGCGAAAACCTCTGGTCAGCCTGGTTGGATTCGACATCACAGGCAGCGGCAAGCAGCGACACGGTTTCGTCGAAGACTTCACGACTCACGAGAACGCGGGGCTTCATCGGGTCTGGATCACGAAAGTCAACAAAAGATGACAGATTCTACTGTCAACCTTGCGTTTCGTGCACAACTGATGCGCGTGCGGCTGCGCTTCCCGGTCGGGAAGGAAGCCCCCCCACTCTGGGGTCAGGGTCAGCCGAGGATGACGACGTGAACCCGGAAAGGGCCGTGGGCGCCTATCTGCAGCTGGCCCTCGATGTCTGCGGTCCTGGAGGGGCCGGACACGAAATTGATGGCTCGGGGTGCGTCGCGCGCTTCCTCACGCATGCGCGCCCAGGCGTCTTCCATGGTCCGGACGATGCGATCGGCGCGCACCACGGCAACGTGCGTCTCCGGCAACAGGCTGGTGGCCGCCGGAGTATCAGGGCTCGACAGGAACATCAGCGTACCGGTCTCGGCGATGGCCAGGTAGACGCCGGTCACGCCGATCAGATCATCACCGCGGGCCGGGCGGCTTTCGACGTCGAGGCCGGCTGCGGCCCAGTCCAGCGCCGCCAGTTCTGGCCAGCACACCGCGCGCGGGGCCAGTTGCCTCTCCGCCAGATAGCGGGCCAGCGCGGCCGGCACGCCGGCGATGTCCGCCACCTCGTCGACCGAGCTGGACATGCGGCCGCATTCCTGGACGAACCTTGCACGCGTCTCCCAGGGCATGGCCGGCTGCACGGCCACCGGGTGTTCGCGGAACCGCTCCTCCACCGCCGCGCTCTCGGCCGCACTGACCGACCCGCCGGCCTGGCGAGCCGCGCGGATGCGGCCGAGGATGTTGCTCCTCGCGTTTGCGCCGCTCATGTCCGCCCCTTGCGCGCAGCGTAGAGTTCGCGGAAGGTCCGGCCTTGCGGTGCCGGCATGTCCCGCCCCTCGGTCCAGCCATTGCCTGGCAGGTGGTGGATGGCCGCTTCGCCGCCGCCCATGCGCCGGCCGAGCCGTGCGCCGAGCCGTGTCAGCCACGCATAGACGCCGGGCCGGGCCGCCGCCCAGGCCCAGACCTTCAGACCGAAGCGCTCCTGCCAGGGACGCAGACCACGGGCGACCTGCTTTTCGCGCAGCTTGCGCATCAGGTCGGGAAGGGGAATCTTCACCGGACACACCACACCGCACTGATTGCAGAGCGTCGCGGCATTGGGCAGGTCGACGGCTTTCTCGAGGCCGATGTAATTTGGTGTGAGCACGGAGCCGATCGGCCCCGGGTAGACCCAGCCATAGGCATGGCCACCGATGTTCTGGTAGACCGGGCAGTGGTTCATGCAGGCGCCACAGCGAATGCAGCGCAAGGCCTCCTGCATGTCCGTGCCGAGCAATCGGGACCGCCCGGCATCGACGATGATGACGTGATTCTCCTCCGGACCGTCGGTGTCGCCCGGACGCTTCGGACCGGTGTTGATGGAAATGTAGTTGCTGATGGTCTGACCGGTGGCCGAGCGCGCCAGCACGCGCATCATCGCTGCCGCATCCTCCAGCGTGGGCAGCACCTTCTCTATGCCGGTGATGGCCACGTGCACGCGCGGCATGGTGGTCGTCATGCGGCCGTTGCCTTCATTGGTGACGATGAAGGTCGATCCGGTCTCGGCGATGAGGAAGTTGGAGCCACTGATGCCCATGTCGGCCGACAGGAAGTGCTCGCGCAGGAATTTGCGGGCCTCCATGGTCAGCTCCGAGATCTCGGTCTTGCGCGGCGTCCCGTGGTGCTCGTGGAACAGGTCGGCGACGTCGTCCCGGGTCTTGTGGATGGCCGGGGCGATGATGTGCGAGGGAGTCTCCCCGGACAATTGGATGATGTACTCGCCGAGGTCGGTCTCCACCACCTGCAGGCCGGCGGCCTCCAGGGCCTGGTTGAGGTGACTCTCCTCGCTCACCATCGACTTGGACTTGATCACCTTGCGCACGGCGTTGCGCCTGGCGATCTCGACCACGATGCGATTGATGTCCTCGTGGGTCTCGGCCCAGTGCACATGGGTGCCACGCCGGGTGGCCTCGCGTTCGAAACGTTCCAGCCAGACATCGAGCATGGCCAGCGAACGGTCGCGGATGGCGGCGGCCGCGGTGCGCAATTCCTCGAAGTTGTCGACCTCGGCCACCGCCCGTGCACGCGCACCGGCGAGGTTGAAATTGCGCATTGCCCTCTGCACCTTGGCATCGGTCAGGCTGTCGTGGGCACGCTGCTTGAAGAGCGGAGCGGGACGCGCCTGCGCGGGACGAGCCGCCGTGGCGCCGGATTCCGTGGATTGGAAAGTCATGGCGTGGCTTAAGTCAGTTTTCGGGGGAAGCGGCGGCGGCCCCGGCAAGCACCTCGGCGACGTGCAACACACGGGTACGATGGTCGCCGCGGCGCTTCAGACGTCCCTCGATGTTGAGCATGCAGCCAAGATCGCCCAGCACCACGGCGTCGGCGCCTGTCGAGGTGACGTCGTCGCACTTGCGATCTGCGATGCGCGCTGAAATCTCGCCGTACTTCACCGCGAAGGTGCCACCGAAACCGCAGCAGTACTCGGGTGTGGACATCTCGGTGAGCCGCAGGCCCGGCACCTTGGCGAGTAGGGCGCGGGGCTGCGACTTGACCGCGAGTTCTCGCAGGCCGGAGCACGAATCATGGTAGGTCACGGTGCCCTCGAAGCGTCCGGGCACATGCTCGAGCCTGACCACGTTGACCAGGAAATCGGTCAGCTCCATGGTGCGCTCCGCGACGCGACCGACGCGCCCGGATTCCTCGGGGGACTCGGCAAGCAGTTCGGCGTAGTGCGCACGGATCATGCCGCCGCAGGACCCCGAAGGCACGACGATGAATTCACAACCGTCGAACTCCCGCAATACCTTGCGCGCCAGCGCCTGGGCCGCGGCGCGATCGCCGGAATTGTACGCAGGCTGTCCGCAGCAGGTCTGGGTGGCAGGCACGATGACCTCGCACCCGGCAGATTCGAGCAGCTTGAGGGCGGCGAAACCGATGCTGGGTCGCATCAGGTCCACGAGACAGGTGACGAAGAGACCGACTTTCAAGGCAGTGTCTGGTGCAATGCAACGGCTGACGATCATAGCACGCACCCCCGGCAAGGCCGGCAGCACTCCGATTCCCGCATCATGGAATGATCACGGCTAGAATGCCGGCAGTTTTCTCTCGAAACCGCCGTGTCCCAAGACTCCTCCAAAGCCTCCATCCAGGTCATCGAGCGCATGATAGACCTCCTGGACGCCCTAGCGGCGTGCCACGAGCCCATCAACCTGAAGCGGCTCGCTGCCGAAACCGGGCTCCACACCTCCACCGCCCACAGAATCCTCGGCGTGATGGTGGAGCAACGGCTCATTGACCGTGTCGAGCCTGGCCAATACCGCCTCGGCATCCGCCTGCTTGAACTCGGCCAGCTGGTCAAATCGCGCATCGACCTGCGCGCCGAGGCGCTGCCGGTGATGCGCAGCCTGCACGCGGAGCTGCACGAAACCGTCAACCTGTCCGTGCGCCAAGGTGACGAGATGATCTATGTCGAGCGGCTCGTCTCGGACCGCCAGGCGATGCGCGTGGCCCACCTGATAGGTGCGCGTGCTCCGCTGCATGTCACCGCCGTCGGCAAGATCTTTCTGCTCGAGGACGGAGCGGAGAGCTGCCGGCAGTATGCCCTGCGCACCCAGTTGCCCGGCCTGACGCGCAACACCATTCGTGATCTGGGCGCGCTCACGCGGGAGATCGAGAAGTCGCGCCGCACCGGGTTCGCGTTTGACCACGAGGAGGCGGAACCAGGGGTGTCATGCGTGGGCGCCGGCATCCGCGATGACGAGGGGCGTCTGGTCGCCGGCCTCTCGGTGTCCGCCCCATCGAACCGGCTCGATCGCAGCTGGGGGCTGCTGGTCAAGCAGGCGGCCGACGTCATCTCGCGGGCCATCGGCTGGAAGGACGGGCGCGGCTGACAGCCTCGACGGTGCGACGGGGCTCACCGCCTCATGCCGTGCCGCGGTCCAGCCCCTCATCCGCAAGGGAGAGCGGATCCTCCAGCGGCTCGAGATGGGTGATCACCGAAGAACCCGGCACGGCGCTGCGGATCTCCGCCTCGATCCGTTCCAGCAGATCGTGCCCACGCTGCACCGTCCAGTCCCCGGGCACGAGCACGTGCACCGAGACGAAGGAGCGTCCCGCCGCCTCGCGTGTGCGCAGCGCGTGGAAGCCGATGCCCTGCGAGCGGAACCGCTCGAGCACCCCGTGGATCGCGTCGAGGCGCTCCCCGGCAAGTGACGGGTCCAGCAAGCCCAGCGCCGAGCGACGCAGCAGGAGATAGCCGGTCCTGAGGATGTTGGCCCCGACGGCGATTGCGATCAGGGGATCGAGCCGCTCCCAGCCCGTCAGCGTCACCAGCAACACCCCCAGCACCACGCCGCCGGAGGTCCAGACGTCGGTCATGAGATGACGCGCATCGGCCTCCAGCGTGATGGAGCGGTGCTGCCGTGCCGCCCGCAACAACAGCAGCGAGACCGCGAGGTTGACCAGGGATGCCAGCACGCTGATGGCCAGTCCGACACCCACCTGCTCGAGAGACGTAGGCGTCAGCAGCCGCGGCGCAGCGGTCCAGATGATTGCACCGGCCGCCAGCAGGATCATGGCGCCCTCGAATCCGCTGGAGAAGTACTCCGCCTTGCTGTACCCATGCGCGTAAGCCTCGTTCGGCGGTCGGCCTGCCAGCGCCAGCACCCATAGTGCCACCAGGGCCGCTGCGAGGTTCACGAGGGATTCGATGGCGTCCGACAGCAGCCCGACGGACCCGGTGACCCACCAAGCCCAGGCCTTGAGGCCGATGGTGGCGAGCGCAGCGGCGACCGAGATCCAGGCGTAGCGGGCCAGGCTGGGTCGATTCAGCACAGGCTCCAGCCGACCTCTCCGCCGGCGCGCATGGGCACCAGAAGATCGCCTCCGTAAGGCAGTTCCGCCGGGACGCGCCAGGCGCGACGCTCCAGGGTGACGCGTTCCTGGTTGCGCGGCAGCCCGTAGAAATCGGGACCATGCAGGCTCGCGAAGCCCTCCAGCCGGTCCAGTGCGCCGACAGCGTCGAACGCCTCGGCATACAGTTCGATGGCGGCGTGCGCCGTGTACACGCCGGCACAGCCGCAATCCGCCTCCTTGGTGTGGCGGGCGTGCGGCGCGCTGTCGGTGCCCAGGAAGAACTGCGGACTGCCCGAAGTGGCCGCCTCGACCAGCGCGCGACGATGCTCCTCGCGCTTGAGCACGGGCAGGCAGTAGTGGTGGGGCCGAATGCCTCCCTGGAACAGCGCGTTCCGGTTCAGCAGCAGGTGGTGGACCGTGATGGTGGCCGCGACGTTGGGCCCCGCTGCACGCACGAACACCACCGAGTCGGCCGTCGTGATGTGTTCCAGCACCACCCTAAGCCTCGGCAGCGCGCGCGTCAGCGGTGCGAGCGTGCGCTCGATGAACACCCGCTCCCGGTCGAACACATCGATGTCGGAATCCGTGACCTCGCCATGGATCAGCAGCGGCAGGCCGATATCCTGCATGGCCTCCAGCGTGGGCATGCAGTGCTCGATCGCCGTGACGCCGGAATCCGAATTGGTGGTCGCCCCGGCTGGATAGAGCTTCACCCCGTGCACCCGACCGCTGTCCCGGGCACGCCGCACCTCGTCCCGTGCGGTGCGATCGGTGAGATAGAGTGTCATGAGCGGTTCGAAGCGGACCCCGGCAGGCAGGGCGGCCAGGATGCGGTCACGATAGGCCAGGGCCTGTGCCGTCGTGGTCACCGGGGGCTTGAGATTCGGCATGACGATGGCGCGTGCGAAGCGTCGTGCCGTGTCGGGCAGGACGGCGGCCAGGGCCTCGCCATCGCGCAGATGCAGGTGCCAGTCGTCCGGGCGGATGAGGGTGAGGCGGTCCAAGAAAATCTCTCCAGGAAAGGTCCGATGGATGGGGACGGATCACGTTGCGATCCAGGAGGCAAGTCTAGCCCAATGTGATGGACTCCTCCCTCCCGAGCGGCATCGGGTGCCAGACTGAGGGTGTGATCAACAGTCGAAGGGAAGGAGGAGTGCGAGATGAAGGTTACGCGGGTTGGTCTGGATCTGG
>Ga0169931_10007938_pt1 | contig 15620 bp, 16 predicted proteins | sample Kivu_15m_20L_FD_129675 | JGI IMG/M metagenome (GOLD analysis project Ga0169931, IMG submission 129675) | Freshwater microbial communities from Lake Kivu, Western Province, Rwanda to study Microbial Dark Matter (Phase II) - Kivu_15m_20L... | ecosystem: Environmental > Aquatic > Freshwater > Lake... | reverse complement strand
GGATAGGTAATACTTAACTTGCGTGGAAACAACCCTGTAAAGGCGTACTTGTATCTTCTATTTCGGATGATGTTTTGACTTAAAGCATGATTTGATCGGAGTACTAAAATAGGTGCAATTTTTCCACTGCCGACAATGACGCACATTGGATCCATTTAATCGCTTCGGCCGATGCCAACGTCTTGCTTTGGGTAGTTAAGGGTTGAAATAAGTACATAGTATATTCTGATTGAGTTACTATTGCAACACTAAATCGATTATCATTGTGATTGCTGTGTTTTTGTGTTAACATGACATGGTGATTCGACGATGAGAACGCGAACCGATACTTGTCATGCGTGATCACCAAAGTAAACATGAGGGGAATAATTGAATTTTCCATGTAAAATGAGCTACTGCAAGCAGAAAGTTCGTTTTAATGTTAAGTAGGATTATTATTTGTCGTTATTAACAATCATGTCTTTGACCGCACCATAAATAATTGATGCCGCATTATCAACATCTAGTGCAGTTGTAGTTGGTCCAACACTTAGTCTCAAAGTACCAGCGGCGAATTCTAATGGAACCTTCATTACGAGTAAGATGGAAGATATGCATCCACCGTTGGAGTGGCACGCGGATCCAGCACTACATGCCACATGATTTCGAATACGACATAAGAGATCACCACTATTTACATGTTTGAAACCTATACTAAGTGTGTTCGGTAGGCGGAGCTTCGCGTCTGAAGGACCGTTCACATGTATTAGATCTTCTCCTAAATTTTCTTTTAATTTCTTGAGTAGCCGATTTCTCATTTCTTCCATATGGTCAGCGTTGATTTCCCATTGCGATTTCGATGTCGATGATTCTCGCTTCATTAAAAGTCCCGCCGCTGCGCCCATACCAACAATGTACGGAACGTTTTCGGTACCAGCCCGTCTTCCGTATTCTTGACCACCACCCATTAACAAAGATGTGGGCATAATTCGCCCCTTGATCGAAAGACAACCCGGGCGGATGTAAAGACAAGCGATCCCTTTTGGTGCACCAAACTTGTGACCAACGATTGTCATCATATCACAATCGCCAACGCCGCCAATTTCATCTCTGGTTGGTGGCTCAATCGAAATTGAGACTTTCCCAACAGCTTGTGCAGCGTCTGTATGGAAGAGAATGTCATGTTGACGACAAAATTGAGCCACTTCGCGAACCGGTTGTAAAACTCCAGTCTCGTTATTCGCTAGCATCAGTGTAACTAATATCGTTTCATCCAATTTTATCGCTGATATCACATCTTGCGCTGAAACATAACCAAGGTTATTCACTGGAACATAGGTAACATGAATCTGTAGGAGATATTCAGATGATTTCTATTGAATCTTTTAATGGTTTCAAAGAATTTCACGTACCTCTCCTTTATTCTCAAGTATCCTGTTTAAGGAAATTATGACGTGATGTAAATATACCTAGATACCTTGTATAACCATATTAGCAAATAATATTTGTGTCGTACCTCAAAGTTTCCAATACAGCTGGATGCTCAATATTGCTTGTAATGACGTGCTTCTTTTGCTTATGAGGGTTAGAATGTATCGCGAGGTAAATGGCTAGATTATCACTCTCTGAACCACATCCTGTAAAGATGATTCTCGATTCCTCCTGTGGATCCTTTGATAATGTTGAGCTCATTAGAGATAGGATAGCACGGCGAGCGTTGGATACAGCAACTTTTGGGGCGTCGCCGTATGCATGACTACTACTAGGATTACCAAATTTTGAAGTCAAGAAAGGAATCATGGCTTGAACTACCTCTGGATGAATAGGAGTGGTTGCGTTGTAATCCAAGTAAATACACTCGTCATGTTCATGTGTCTTCGTACGATTCGCTTTTCTATTCAAATAAAATGTCACGCCTACGACGGCTGATATTCCCAATGATGCTATTGGAAGAAGCCACGAATATTTATCTTTCCGCGTCATAGATTGATGATTTTATTTCACAACTTCAAGGCTGATGACGAGATGAACTTGAAATGACTGTAATTTTCGTTAGATATATGCTATGGCGGGGACCAACCAGTACAGGATGTACGATGTGCCCCGCTTCAGATACAGAGCCCACTAAAAAAAATACGCATAATCGTGTATGCTCTTGAGAAGAGCCGCTGTCGTGCTATTTATCTCGTTTTTTTTTTTCAACTATTACCATCAGCAGGTAGTGATAATTGATAATTCATTTTATGAAAAAAAAAATACTTCACACAGTGTAACAAGTAACAACCTAAAAGAACGCAATAACATCGAATAGATAAATTTTAAAATGATTAGTGTTTTGCATGAGTATTGTACTGTAGATTGAGATCGATACGTCTTTTTTCTTATGAGTGATACAAGTGTCCTATATACTCAAACAATCATACCATGGGATACGAATCAAGTCGTCATACAATACATGGACCAAAGATGAAAGGATTATATTTAATCATATTAACTAAGGTATCATTTTCGCACTTAAATCCAGAAATCCTCAAATTAAATCGTTATATTTTTTTATTAGCGTTCACCGTGTAAAATAATCACCAACAAAGGAATTTTATTGTGTATCTTTAAACACATCTTAATTGAGAACACGATGAAACGGTGATCGCCACTGACTGAACATACGAACATAATGGACAGGATGAATCTTATTCCCAGTAGATGAACAAATAAAGAAACGATCTTCTTCCAGAACTTGACGCCAATCATGCTTTTCAAATGCAAATTCGATCATGTTTCGATGAGCGTTGCATGTGAACTCTCTTGAATCGAACCATAATTGATTTTTGATTCTGTTGGAAAAACAGTGTCGTGATGGTACAGAGTACACAACAGCTGTAGAATGGAAGGATACAGATGACCGGGGTTTATTCTTGTCATGAAACAAAGGAGTTGGCTTGTGGAATTGTTGTAACAACCCTACAGTAGGTTTTTTGAACAACTTTTCACATGCATCCACTATCTTTTCCTCTCGTGGTAGTTTGATTGTCTCTTTCATACTTGATATTTGATAACGATCAGTTGGATTTATCTTGGCATTGGAAGATACTCTCTTTGATGCTTCAACGTCAAAACCAAGAGCACTAAGATAACGATTACGAATTTTTGAGTCTTTCTGAGTCACATTATCGATCTTAACGGGATGATGGGCACGGTTGTTCTGTTTGTTTTGCTGATAACCGCATGATGTTTGGCACATCTTCATCCAAACAAGAAGAACAACAAGCGCTACGAGTAAGCGATAAATGCTTGCCAGTAGATTGTCGGTTACCTTAATCTCCCTTTGCAAAAAGTTAGTAAAGGAGAACGCAACAATCTGTAACCCCGATAAAGCGAAATGAATAAATCAAACCTAATCGATTCGCTTCTATGGGCTCACACTGCTCACACCCTGTATGACTGTTTCTCAGAACGTCCTCTCTCTAATATGTAACTCACTCATGAAATGACAGATTCCTGAGCATCTGCTTTTGATCGGTGATGTCTTCAGCTAATTTCATATAATTCATGACACCTTTACTGATGACAAATGTTTCGTATTCGTGCTTAAACTTTTACTAAGTGCACGACTGCCCTTCTCTCGCGTCCAATCACGGCCATTCAGCAGCATTCAGCATTCAGCATTCAGCATTCAGCATTCAGGCGCTTCAGGCGCTTCAGGCCACAAATAGCAAATACAGTACAGGAATAACTAATAAAGATTGCGGTTCGACCGAATTCGCACATCCAGAAATACGATAGCCAATAACCAAGAAAAGTTATTTTATTTTTACATCTCATCTGCTTCATCATAAGTAAGGAACATGGCAACGAGAACATCTTTTGAAAATAGTAATGAAGTCGGAGTCTTTGCTGCTCTTACAAATTCCTACTGTAAGTCGTAGTTTCTAATTATATTTCCGTTTTCCCTGTTTCTCCATATCACTTTACGTTCTCGTCTCTACTGTATAGGTCTAACTGGAGTCGGAGGATCTGAGAACTTTTTCTCTGTATTTGAGTCCGAACTTTCAGAACATATACCTGTCATCCATGCAACAATTAATGGCTGTCGTTTTGTAGGTCGAACAACTGTGGGAAATCGTCGTGGACTTCTTTTACCCAATACAACCACGGATATCGAGTTACAACATTTACGAAATTCATTACCCGATGCGGTTGTTGTACAGCGAATAGAAGAACGCTTATCTGCCTTGGGTAATATTGTTGCTTGCAATGATCACGTAGCTTTAGTTCATCCTGATGTCGATCGGGAGACGGAAGATGTTATATCGGATGTGTTGGGCGTAGAGGTATTTCGTCAAACGGTTGCAGGTCAAGCCTTGGTTGGGTCGTATTGCAAATTTACCAACCAAGGAGGAATGGTTCATCCAAGGACAACCTTAGAAGATATTGGAGAATTAAGTACATTACTTCAAGTACCTCTTGTGGCAGGAACTGTCAATAGAGGGTCGGATGTCTTGGGTGGAGGGATGGTTGTGAATGATTGGGCTGCATTTGTGGGATTAGATACTACATCGACGGAGATATCAGTGATTGAAAATATTTTTAAGCTTATCAATAGACGAGATGCAGGGGATAGGGGACATTCCAATATTGTAACATCGTTGCGAAGTTCTTTGATTGATCAGTTATCATAAAGGTTATTTTTTAAGAATAATTTTATGCATGTCATTAAATTGTACTCAAGGTAGCGATAGAACTTTTAAGAAGGAATATTGTACTCATTTCTAGTTGTGAACGGAATAACTGGAGTGTAAGGCGAAAGAAAAGTCAAAATAGAAAAAAAAACTTTCTACTTCATTTTAATGATTCCCATTCAAACGTTCAGCATCATCCATCTCTTCATCATCTTGATGAGATGCTCTCCATTGTTTTAAAGCCTCTACCTCATTGTAATGTTGCTTGCGATGTTGTTTGAATTCAGCCTCCTTGGCCCGTCGAAAACGACGTTCTACTTCAGGTTCGGAATCAGAATATCCACTAGTCGTAGACGCCGATGGACTAGAGGAGTAAGCTGCACGAACTGCAGCAACAACTCCTAGCTTGGTATGTAAATGATCCCAATTCATATCTACCAAGTTACTTGACGGCGGCGGACTATCACGTGAGCGTTGAGATGAAACTGCTGATATTTCATCATCAGACTGCTCGTAGTTTACGTAGGGAGTATTAGGTTCATCAATCTATTATACATATATCATGAAAGAATCAAGATTAACATACAAAAACAAACAAATGCATAATCACGCTGTGTTCACGCATGCCATTACCTTCATTCTTGTACCTCGAAGTAAATCGTGTTCTTCAATAACTTGTTCATCCCATTTTAATTCTTTTTTGGAATTGGAACTATTTTTCTTTTTTGCGATTTTACCTTCAGTGGGAATCACAATGGGAACTGATTGCTGCTTTCGGCTACTCGTACCATCCTTTTTCAAAACAGACTTAGCTGGTTGAGCATCGTAAGTGGGAGGTTCATGTAATAGCTCATCATCGTCGTCATCGAGATCTTGATTGATCGGAATGTTTATAGCAAATTGCACTCCATCAGACATATTGGGGTATAATTGTGTTTGATTTTTGGAATGGAAAATAAGTGAAGAGATCTACTGAGGTCGATAAACCTTTCCCTTAATTTCTATTTATGGAATCGATGGAGTCAAATTGGATGAAGGGAAGTTATGTAAAACAAACGGCTTGATGACAAATTTGATCGAGGAATTCTCGATTGTCCCAACAAACATAGCCCTACAGTACGCCCTCCGTACCAACTACCAACATACCAATGTACGTAGTATGATGAAGATTCAAGGTTAAACCTCTTTTTCAAATAAAGCACGATACAGCTGTCAATCGCCAAAGCTTTTGCTGACAGACTGACAGACAAGTGACAAGGCTGATGACAACTGACAACATGGTTTTACAGTATGACTCTACAGTATGTCTGCATGGAAACAGGAACATGGTATCCAATCAAGACTGTGTATTGTATCGGAAATCTCTGCCATGGGTGGGGGTGCTATGATGCCTATGTTATTTTTTCGATTTATCCATCTTCTTTTACTTGCTAACTGTTCTTCGTGTCTTTTCTCCCACTTTCTATGGCAAGGGCATCATAATACATTTATAACAACTCGTGTTTATTCGTCGCAATCAAATCAATCCAATGAAAAATGTAGTTGGTATTCCGAAGATCAAACCAACTTGGAGCAATCATTTAATGATATCGTCCTGAAGCGATATGCGTGTACTCGATTTCACCGATATTTTGAACAACAACAACAAGAGCAAACACAACCCGCGACATCATCATCTTTTCAACCCATGGCTTCAATTTCCGATCCTACTATCGTCCAAAAAGCTATTGAGAGTTTAGATTATTCAAGAAGGTCGCCATCGGGCTTCAATGCGCAGCCTTATCGAGTCATTGTCGTTCATAATACCCAAGAAAAACAAGCCTTATCACAATACTGTTTAGGACGGAATGCAGATCGAGTGAGAGATAGTGATTGTACCATGATATTTTTAGCAGATAAGGAAATTGCACGAGGTTGGAAAAGATTCGGACAATTCTTGGTAGATAATGGTGGTGGACGAAGAAGAATCAGACAACAAAACCAAGTAGATGATACACAAGATACGATTCGTGTCAAGAAAAAAATACAACAATCGATTTTCAAAGCTCAAGCTCTTGTTTTATTATTTTCTTCAGGATGGCCTCTTCCGCCAATCCTGGCACTTCCAATAAGCTTTGTGATACGACTTACTGTATCATTTATTAGTGTCATTTCTCGAAGAAAAATATTAGTCCCATCTTTAGCTTCCGCAGATACTTGGGCAACGAAGAATACGATGCTTGTAGCTATGACCTTCATGTTGGGTTGTACAGCTCGAGGATTAGCCACTTGTCCCATGGAAGGTTTCAATGCTGGTGGTATACGAAAAGTGCTACAAATTCCAAAACGATATGCAATTCCATTAATTGTTAGTGTTGGACTTCCCTTTTCCTCTGCGGTGGAAGAAAATGATGATGCTGGAATGTCCCATGCACCCGTTGGCAATTCAGTCGCAACTCCTCGATATCCCCTGGAAGAAGTTGTCTTTGATAGTACATATGGAAAGTCGATTTTCAACATAAAGACGAATAGTAGTACAAATGATTTTAGATGAGACATATATTATAGAAAATAGGGCTACATTGAAATGTGGATAGGGTATTTTTATGAGTAACCAAATAATGAATAATCGTGAATGGAAAGGCTTTTCAAAACTTGTCGGTAAAGATTACTATGTCCTTGTTCATATGACATACCCGTGAACCATTCCTCTTTGCAATGAGTACAAGCTAATGATATTAGTAAATCTGTTTGAACAAAGTCTAAGCGCACAACACATAATTCAATAACCGTTATGTCTTCATGGGTAGAGGAAGGGTTCGGATGATCCTGTTGAATGACTTGGTTGTTTCGTTCTCTATGTATTCCTGTACAACTGCATGCTACGACGTTTGTAGACAGATTCGGCATTAAATTATCCTTATCGTCAGCGTCCGTGTCGGATGTAGTAGATCTCTGACAATCCTGGCCTACATCCCATAGTTTGTGATAGAGAATAGTGGGTGGCATCGTTTCTGATGTAATAGCAAATACACTTTCTCTAGTACGATTTTCGGATTCTATGATATCATGAAGGAAATATGACGCTGCATCTTGGTTTGTAACTTGATCTTGTCTTTCAAGAATCTCAATCACTAAAACAGAGTTTTTGTATATATTTTCTACAGTATCGATACATTGAAACACTTCTTGAAAATCAGGTACTTGACGGACAAGTGAAACGTCACACCATGATGATGGTACAGATATAGAGATGACTCCACCAAATAACGGCCTATTTGTCAAGGGTAGTTCCGCTTGTATCACAGATGACATAGAGGCTGGATAAAGGTACGTGCAAAATGTTACAGGAATCAGAGAAGCCTTGTTGCCATCGCTTGATTATGTAAATAAAGAAGTATCCTACCGTACATACTGTAAGAGAACCTGTTTTCGATGAAATTTTAGAGTTAACCTAACCGTTGGATGGTATGTCCAGGTACAGTACAGGTATGTACAAAATAGTCTACTGTAGTTCCTGTACTGGCGTATGTAGAATGTTTGAATCAGGCCGCCCGCCTGCCCATCAATGATCACAGCGAAGAGCACTGCATCGCCTCTCATGGTCATACACTTCGGAAAAAAAAGTGCTTACATAATGAAATATGGTAGTGACTCGATCTTCACCCTCGCCAACGGCTAATGCGATTCCAGCCTTACCTCCAAAACGACGATTGTCTTTATCATCTCTTTCACCAAATGTTCCTAGCACGGATAATCAAAATAGTAAGAATGACAGTCCAGTTAGCTTACTCATCGTGCAGGAAACAAGGAATTCCACTGGGATTAAAGAATCGTCTCGGTCTCTAGTGGAATCGGCTACAAAGGCTAGAACATCAAGTACGAGTAAGAGACCTCCAAGAAATCCCCCATCCATAAGCTCCTCCAAGTCTACAGTGGCGACGGGAAAGTCAATACAAAACAAACAGGAAGTGTATACTCCGAATTCTCACAATACATTTCAAAATGCAAATCAATCCAAGATACATTATGCAGATGATGAAGATGTATTAAAGATTCCTGATCCTCCAACTCCTGTCGAAACAACATCTATAAAATTAGCTGCAGCGAAACTTCTGGAAAACAGAGCAAAGAGAAGAATGTCCTTGCCCAATCTTCGAGAGAATCATGATGGTGATTTGTTAAGCAACCGTATGAATGTATCTTGCAATACTGCCAAACGAATTTGTAATCCAAGTCCTACTTCTAAGTATGAGACCAATATAGGTATTTCATCAGTGGAGCAATTACATTTGTCCATGACATTGAATAAGACTAACGAAGACTTACATGGCAGTAGAACGTTCTCATCAAACGCTGTAGCTACTACGATAGCTTTACCAGATACATTTAACGGATCAAGTCCTATTAGCTTTGATGATTCTAAGATAGACAATGTGGATAGTACTAATTTGCAATTTAAGGGAAATGAACAAAATCGTATAGGTAAGAATAGAAAGAGTATTCTACTTCCAAGTGATGCGCATCATTGTGAAATGGAGGACGGAGAAAAGGGATTCCTACAATACAAAATTCAATCTACAACCATGACGGAGTCGATGAAACAGAATCCGATATTGTTTCGATGCGATAAACCTCAGAATGATGATGTAGAAAAATTAAACATTGTCAAAAAGGCAGTTCGAAAACTATGTAATCTTCCTTTCGATAAACGATATCAATGTGCTGAAGCTATTTTGATCGAGGAATTGACTGGATACCCTCTGGTATCCAGAGCTTCTTCTTCTGGCATACAAAAATCTTCGACCGGGAATACCATGTCTGATGATTTGGAAAATTTTAATGCTCCTAATGATCTGATGAAAGTCGAACTGATCAAAAAATTATCGCCATACATAGAATTTCTTGAGGATAAAAGAAAAGCCGATTCTGATACCTTAGAGATATCAACTGGATTTCGGGTGGCAAAAGGGAAAAATGGTCGCTACATATATTCAGATATTAAAAGTGGATTGAGTGTATGTCCTAAAGAATATGAACGAGCTTATAGGTCTGCTAACATAAAATCAAGTTCCTTGAACGACGCAGCGCAACCAAATTTGCCTCTAGCGCTTGATCATAGTATCTTGAACGAAGTCAGTACACCTATATCTTCCACGGATAACGACAATCTCATAGCAATAGATTTATCTCATGTATTGCAAAAGTACCAGAAGCCAACGTCTAAAAAAACTTTGGTAGTCGAAGCGCAACGGCGTTTGTATGATGCAGTTGATAACGCGATTCGTACTTATTACAAAGATGTAAGGTAATGAGCAGTAAAAGAAAATGTTACTACTTATTCACTACGCAAGTTTCAGTTGTACAGAAACTCATCAATACTCATATATATATTAATCATTTTTGGTTTTTCGTTCAAATATCTACGTCCTCTGTCAATTTTCCTCCTTCTTCTCGTCAGCAAAAATATCAGGACCTGCAATAATTCTTTCAAAGTATTCAGGCATTATACTACAAACGTAAATTTTCTGAGTTGGAGCGAATCCATTGAATCCAGATGCAGCGGCACAAGTGTAAGCACCCATATTTTGAAAGTAAAGCCAATCACCAACCTTCAATTTAGGAAGAAGAACGGACCGAGCGATCACATCCATAGAGTCACAGGTCGGGCCGAACAAAGTGGACGGGTACAGCTTGCGATCCTCACCTTCGTTATCACTTTCATTATCAGAATCGTCATCTGTATGGATCGTGTGTAAAGAATGTAAGCCGTTTTCATCTTTGAGGAGGTATTTCTTGTGGTGAGGTGCCTTGGTCGCGTTACGAAGGGTTCTAGGACGAACAGTGGCGTGGTCGAACATAATGTTGTTGAAAGCTCCATATACGCCATCATTTATGTAGTACGCGTAGTCGTCTTGCAAAGCAGAGGAGTCTGCTACAGCTTGGATAACCACACCACAGACGGCAGCTTCACCAGCCGCAGCCAAGGATATCAAGGCATTGGCTTCATCGCCACAATCACTAGCAGCATCAGAAACAAGATTGACATGCATACCCTCAACAGAGTTGATCCTCTTTTCAACTTGATCTTCGTCAGGTACTCCAAGAACATCAATAGCTGTTTCAAAACCTTCATGATAGATATCAAGGTGGTCATTGTATGCATCCGACTCTTGTTGTGCTAAATTTTTCATGGCGTACAGTTTGGAATATTCGCCCATTTCTTCGATGATCGTTTCGACGATATCTCCAGAGGTGCTTAGTTCCATCGACATACTACGCTTACGGACAAGAAGCATCTGATCCTCTCTTGAAATGTCATCTAAGGCACTGGATGCTTCTCTATCATCAATATGAGTAGGGTTGAACGTATTATCCACGGCATTCGTCCTTGCGCTAACAACTGATGCAACGAGAGTTCCACTCGCTGCAACAAAGTATCGACCAGGTTCAGAAACGATGCGCACACCAGAGCTCTCTGGGAAAAGTTCGTCCAAAAGAGGGCGAACTTTCGAGGCTATTTCAGAGAAAAACATGATTGAGCCCGATTCCTGCGGCTTTTCTGGGAAGTGGCTAGAGCTATCGAGACCCTCCTCCTCCACCTCCTCCTCTTCTTCTTCTTCCTCCTCGTCATCAAGCTCGGCTGGATTCCAAATTGAGTGAGTTTCTCCAGGGAAACCTCCTCCGATATCAAGCAAATGCATATTGAAACCGTACTCATTCGCACCAATGTCGAAAATCTCTCGGGCATCACGGAGAGCAAGCTCGTAACGAGATGAATCGTGACAACCAGATCCGACATGAAATGAGACGCCAATAACCTCCAAACCAGCAATTTTAGCAGCCTCCAAAAGCGGTTTCCATTTGTGGCGATGTGCGCCAAACTTTGAAAATGAAAAAGATTTTATACAAATGTAAGAGACATGAACAAAGGTTTTCCGAAGGGTGCAAATATCTTTTCTATTAACAAACCTTGGAGCTTAGACGACATTGGGATCCTCGATCATCCGTGACGATTCTCATGATAAGTTTGATTCTCTTACTGATACCAGCACATTTTGCGATCTCGGACTCATTATCGAAGGTAACCATTGTGACACCCTTACAGACAGCTTCGATGAGATGAGCTCGTGCCTTACATGGATTTGCATAGATAATTTCAGGCTTTCGCGGTAAATCCTTTGTGATTTCTTGCACAAGTCGAATTTCACTGCGAGATGCACAGTCAAAGTTTGCACCAAGAATGGCTAGACTGCGAATAATGACAGGGTCAGGATTGCATTTCAAAGCGTAAAAAGGTTCGACACGAGGAAAGTTTTTACGCCATTGATAAAACTGACTGACAACGACACCAAGGTCAAAAATATAAAACGATTCTTCTACAGGATCAGCCTTTATACCTTCGTTTAAGTCAGCTGCACCAGAGTACTCGAAATAATCAGGTCGGGTTTTAGTAAGGTGAGACTGGATGACATAACGTGCAACCTTTCGAAGGCCCTTACCCATAGAGGCGCCTCCCAGAATCACCTTGTTGTCGCGAATTACTTGAGACAGTATACCACTAGCGATGGCCTCATCGGAATTATAGTCAGCTGCTAGCGTATTGGTCATACGGTGATTTCTTTCCCCCAAGAAAATATTTTGAGCAAATACTTTTAATGCTGACAGCTTTTTATGTCCTTGCTCGTCTCTCAATCTGTATGATACTACGATCAGCAATCAGCAGCCAAACATCGACCAGGCCGTACCACTGTACGTATAATAGGGCTACTAGTGCAAAGAGCAATGCGCAACGTAAGTTTGTACTGCATCCTACATGCGTTTACTGGATGGATCTTTTATACTATCCTACGTCATCATTTTGAACCGTTTGAGAAACCCACTTGTTCCAGCTCCAGAAACAATGACTTTGTTTTTTAGTGGGATAATTGAATCGTTTTTAATTTACAAAACACCCTTCGACCTACATCCTTATTAATAAATGTGTCATGCTTATGGAGCTTACGTAAGATAATTCGTCATTTTCAACCTTTTGAGAATCTTTTTGTACGATACATGTACTGTGAGGATCGGCAGGTGAAGCTCGTAATGTATTAAAACGTATTAGATAAAAATAAATATATAACGTAAAAACTATATCCTTATCATGGCTCCAAGCAGCGTCTTCAACGGCGATGCCTTTGCACACCACGAGTCCGTTACACTTGACAAGATACACGTATATTATCCTCTCATATAGGTTAGAATTCAGCATTTCCAGCCCATCGAGGAAATGGGATCACATCGCGAATATTATCAAGCCCTGTGATGAATAAGATCAAACGCTCGAAACCTAAACCAAAGCCTGCATGCGGAACTGTTCCGAATTTACGCAAGTCAATATACCACCAAACAGACCTTGGATCTAATCCCATATCCTTACAACGTTGAACCAAGACATCAGTCCGATGTTCGCGTTGAGAACCACCGATAATTTCACCGATTTTGGGTACAAGGATATCAGCTGCAGACACAGTACGTCCATCGTCATCAAGTTTCATGTAAAATGCTTTTATTTCTTTAGGATAATTCATCAAGACAACAGGCTTTTTAAAAACTTTCTCGCACAGAAAGCGTTCGTGTTCGGATGGGAGATCAATACCCCATTCCGGTTTGACCTCAAAAGGAACTTTATCGTCGTTGTAAGCCTTCTGCAAAATTTCGATGGCTTCTGTGTAAGTAAGACGCTGAATAGAAAAGGAATAGAAAAATCCACGTGAGTTCAAGAGAACGCAGGAATCGTCGAGCATGTACGAGAGTGGATATGACATTGTTCAGTGCTTGTTTTCAAAACATTTTGGTATCTAACATTTCAATTTCAGAGAGATTCCCTTCTGTAGATTACTCTTCATTACAAGAATTCCAGTTTTATCAGAATCGCAAAGAACCTACCTTAAAAGCATTATTCAATACATTGTGTAAACGATCACGTAAACCCACTTCACCGTAAGGACTGGTCTCAAGAAATTCTAAGTCAGTAGAGCACATTTCTAAGGCATACTTTACACAATACTTAAGGTAGTCTTCAGCTAAATTAATGTCGTCGTTCAGGTCAGCGAATGCGATTTCGGGCTCAATCATCCAAAACTCCGCCAAATGGCGTGAGGTGTGTGAATTCTCAGCTCGAAAGGTTGGACCGAACGTGTACACATCTGATAATGCACATGCATGAGTCTCAACATTTAGTTGACCTGAAACGGTCAAATTGGCTCGACGTCCAAAGAAATCCTTTGAATAGTCCACCGCGCCGATAACCTTAACATCTTCTGGTTTTCCAAAATCGGAAGTAGCCTCCTTTTGCGATGCTTTTGCGGCCTGCTTCGCCAACCGTTTCATCTCATTCTTGGACAGTTTCTTCTCTTCGCCTTCAACCACTATTTCCTTTGGAGCTTCATGGTAGGATAGTTTCACATCTGGTTTCAGATGATCGTTTCCAAGCATATTCGTTACACCGAATTGTTCCCCTGCACCTTCACAATCAGCACATGTGATTATAGGGGTATGAATATATAAGAAACCATTATCATGGAAAAATTTATGCGTGGCATACGCCATAGAGTGACGAATTCGCATCACGGCCGAGTGAAGACTAGCTCGTGGACGCAAGTGAGCATTTTCCCGCATATATTCCAACGTGTGAGCCTTCTTTGCCATGGGATACAACATACCACCAACTGTTTTACCCTCCGCATCACCCCCATATACCGCACCCAAAAGTTTGCATTCAGAGACCTTGAGCTCCACAGCCTGTCCGGCAGCGGGACTCTCGACCACGGTACCCGTAATCTGAAACGAGGCACCCGTTCCACCACTTTTCTTGGATTCGTCAAAACCTTCGGTGGTACCCGATTCGCAAGTACATTGTAGTGATGTACCTATTGATCCATCATTCAACTCGATAAACATGAGTCGACCAGCATTACGTGTTGTCCTAGCCCAGCCACAAACAGTCACTATCTTTCCAAGATACTTTGCACCATCATCTTCCAGGATTTCCTTAACACGGATACGATTACGCTTAAAAAGTTTATTTACAACCGGTGGGGCATATCCATTCAACGTAGTACTATCACTTGATGATGATTGTTTTCTGATTAATCCAGTTGCGGAGGTTGTAACTTTCAAAGCAGTTATGAAAAAATCCTGATTGACAATGGTATTATACCATCTACGAATATTGACCGTTTTTTCATCGTCAGTGTCGGGGTTCCAAAGTGAAAGCGATGCAGCCTCATACAAAGAACAGCCGATAGAAATATCTGCAGATGTCAAAGAATCACCCACCATGTACGTCGAATACATCACATGGCAGTTGATAACTGAAATTGGATAAGCTAAATCCGAGGCAATAGAGTTGAATAGTTTGTCGTCCGATATACCAGAAGCTTTGGACGTTTTCATAGCGTCTACTATGATTTCAATGGAAGAACTGGTGTATGAGATCCATGAATCAATCTCAGCTACCTCGAATTCATTCTTTCCATAAAGTCCAGATCCGGGGATGAGTGATACAAGCACGCGAATAAGATTCGTGGATGTTCCTCCAATAATGGTTTTTTCGTCAGGTAGTGTTAATGCTAATCCCTTGGATAAGGGACATAGTTTCATCAAATCTTCTAAAGAAATCTGCTTTTTCTCCAATTCTATTGATGTTTTTGTGGCTACCGCAAAGAGCTAATGAGTCAAATATGAGTAAAGTTATTGGGATATTTGGGATTAGATTCCTGAATAAAATATAAAATTCCGGATCGGTATTTTGATAAACCTTTAGTGAATCGTACCTTGAGAGCTCCGTAGCTCTTCAGTGCTTCTGAGGTGCCAGAGAGTATTAACTTCATTTCTGGAGGCTACCGAGGTCTATGCAGTTAGGATATGTATTATGTATGTCGTTCGGGATAGGAGTAGTAGCGGAGATTATGTGCGAGCACTGGGCACTGGAGACTG
>Ga0169931_10007936_pt1 | contig 15624 bp, 15 predicted proteins | sample Kivu_15m_20L_FD_129675 | JGI IMG/M metagenome (GOLD analysis project Ga0169931, IMG submission 129675) | Freshwater microbial communities from Lake Kivu, Western Province, Rwanda to study Microbial Dark Matter (Phase II) - Kivu_15m_20L... | ecosystem: Environmental > Aquatic > Freshwater > Lake... | reverse complement strand
GCGTTGGCAGACATGATACAAGAATCGATTGGATCGCCATCTCGCAACACAGTGCAGGCACCACATTCTCCCTCGGCGCATCCTTCTTTGGTGCCTGTTAGGCCCAAGTTTTCGCGGAGGAAATCAAGCAACGACAGTTCTGCTCCAATTTCCAAAGGGTAATCTACTTTGTTGACATTAATAATAGATTTCATAAGGCCGCTTTTTGAACTTGTTGATATTTGAAATCCTTAAGTATTTTGACCAACATTGAGCTAGTCACCTGCTTGCGATATCTTGCCGAGGCGCGGAAGTCGTCCTGGGGCTGAATTTCGTCGGACAATTTAGATGCGGCATCTAAGATATCGGAATCTTCCAAGTTCGATCCTATAAGTTCAGCTTCAGCAGAGCGTGATCGAAGAGGCTTAGGACCCACTGCGCACACAGCGATGGCGGCGTTTGATACACGTCCGAGCGAGTCAAATGTTAGTCGTACAGCAATACCTGTTAGAGCTACCTCCATCGCACTCCGTGGACCGACTTTGCAATATCGTTCAAATGAGTCTTCTGGCAATGACTCAATAGAAATCTGTGTAACGATTTCATCTTCCATTCGTTGCGTCTTTCGGCGACCTAAAATAAAATCTTCGATGCGAACGTTCCGTTCCTTTCTGAGCGACCGTAGTGAGATAACTGCGTTCGCAACGAATAGTGCAGGAATCGTGTCAGCCGCTGGAGATGAATTACAGATATTTCCACCCAGAGTTCCAGCTGCTTGAGTTTGCCAACCCCCAATAGTTGCGGATGCCATGGCTAAGCCAGGGCTAAACTTCCTGATTACATCTGATTGTTCGATCGTCTTATGGCTTGTGACTGCTCCTATGCGGATCTTGTCATCAATTGTTATTCCCTTCAGATCGACAATCTTTTCAATATGCAAAAAGCGGTCGGCTTTGATCTCTCCTCGACGATTCTGAATCATCACATCAGTACCACCAGCGAGAATCACACAGCTATCTCCATATTTAGAAAGATTTGTTACTACTTCGTCTAACGAATTGTTTGGGGTGAAAAATCTTGTCATGAATGCCTTCATTTTCCTTTTAGATATGATACGACTGGAGCAAAAAGATCTAAGTCATCAGCACCAATAGTTACGTAGGAAATGCCCCAGCGACTCCTACGGTAAGTTAAGTCGTCAATTAATTTCTTAGGTGGCCCGATCAGCGCGAATGGATTGTCCAACACGTTTTGTGTAGTTGTTTTGAGACTAACAGAAAGACGTTCGGTAATAGTTTTTACGTTTTTATTTATGTTGGTCATGAAGGGCCGAATATTGAGTTCAATGTCCGGCATTCGATTTCCAGCAAGAGATCGAATTTCCGTGACTTTTTTATCAACCGCGATTGCGCTTAGCGAGTCCATCGATGACTTCGAAATATCATTTGAAGGTTCATCGATTAAATTGTTTTTTTTTCGAGCCATTGCGCTCATTCGCCCAATCACGTCTTCAGCAAAATCTTTAGTTTTGGTATTTGCAATACTTAGGATGTTTGCTTCTTTCGTAGCGAGCGTAAGCATTTTCGTGCCTCCACCGCCAATAAGCAGGGGAGGCATTGGGCTCTGAATTGGTTTTGGGAGACCTTCGAAATTCTTAATTTTGTAAAATACACCGTCAAAATTGAGTTTTTCATTTGCAAAGGCTCCTCTGATTATCGTAATTGTTTCTTGGAGTCTCGCAATCCGGGAGGAAGGAGCATCGAAGCTAATTCCTGAAAACTCGTAGTCACTTGGCATCCACCCTGCACCTAATCCAATTTCAAGGCGACCTTCAGACAATACATCTAGCGTTGCCAATTCCTTTGCTAACACGAGTGGATGCCGAAAGTCATTACAAAGTACGAGCATGCCAATTCGAAGAATTGAAGTTGCATTTGCAATTGCCATCAATGCGGGGATGGGGGAGAACTGATTAGAAAGGTGATCAGGCATCGTTACGATGTCGTATCCGAGGGCCTCAGCTTTTTTTGCAAATTCTGTCCATTCCACTTTATTCTTACAAGCACCGATCTGTAATCCAAAGCGAAATGGTTTCATACTCTTAAGTGTCGGAAACTACGTGAAGTCTTTGTTCGCCAAGCCCTGAGATCCCGAGTTCTACGACGTCGCCGATTTTTAGATATCGAGGAGGTTTCTTGCCAATACCAACACCTTGTGGCGTACCAGTGTTGATCATGTCACCTGGATCCAAAACCATAAATTGACTGACATACCAAATCAGATATGCAACATCGAAAATCATGTCTGAAGTGTTGCTTGATTGTTCGAGCATGCTGTTTACCTTCAGCCACATTGGGAGATTCTGGGGGTTGCTTACTTCATCTGTCGTTACTATCCAAGGGCCAAGTGGGTTGAAAGTTTCACACGATTTACCCTTATCCCATTGACCGCCACGCTCGAGCTGGAATTCTCGTTCCGAAACGTCATTTGAAACGGCATAACCAGCAACGTATTCAAGTGCGTTTTGCGGACTGTCAAGATATCTCACCTGTTTGCCAACTACTACACAAAGTTCAACTTCCCAATCGGTTTTCAGTGAAAGTCTGGGAATCTTGATTTCGTCATTTGGTCCGACGATCGTGTTTGGTGCCTTCATGAAGATAACGGGCTCCTTTGGCACGCTCATATCACTTTCACGGGCGTGCTCGCGATAGTTTAGACCGATACAAATGATTTTCTGGGGGTTAGGCAACGGAGCCCCAATTCGCTTATCCGAGACATCAATCCTTGGCAACCTTCCGCCAACGACTGCAGAGGCCAAATCTTTTACTCCATTGTTTTCGAAAAATTCTCGATTAAAGTCAGCAAAAAAACTTGAAGCGTCGTAAGTCTCAGCAGACCCCGTTGGAATCACAACGGGCTTTTCCTTGCCGCTTGGTCCAACTCTCAAAAGTTTCATGTTCTAATATTGATTCTTAATTTAATTGACTAAGAAAAATCTTTAATGACTCATCGATTGCAACCTCAAGATCAGTAGGCGTTGGAGGAGATGCAAGATCAATCCAGGCTTTAGCGTCGGCAGAGAAGACGAGTGGCAATTGGTTTGTTCCATACGACAATTCACTAAATCCACTTAGGTCCTTAACGATCTCGATAAAATCGGAGACTTTAGTGACGTGGCCGTTGATGTTGACGACCGGCGCACCATCAACATTCGTTCGCGCCCCAGCAATAAATGCCGCAGCAACGTCAGGCGCGTATTGAAAATCGAGAATACCTCCGTACTCAACATGAAATTTTTCTTTCAGAAAAGCTTTTTTAATTGCAACACTGGGCTGTGATGTTAAGCCCTGATCGCGACCCGGTCCGAATACAGTGTGTGGTCTAAGGCCGACACTTCGAATGTTGTATTCATTCCAATAAACTTTCGCGATATCTTCAGCCGCAACCTTGTAAACACCGTACAGGGTTGTAGGCGATCTTTTGGCATTTAGAGAAATTTTTTTGTTTGGATGATCTGGGACTGGACCGTACACAGCTATGCTGCTCGCGAAGCAGATGTTGTTTACCTGGAGTTTTTTTGCGGCTTCAAATACATTTACAGTGCCGACGACATTTACACTTGCACCGAGTGCGGGGTTCGCCCGACAAAAAGGTAGTTGAAGCGCTGCAAGATGAACGACGTGTGTTACACCTGCCATCGCTCTTTCTACGTCTTGAGCGACGGTCAAGTCTCCAAATTCCCACCTCACTCTTGGTAACGAGCCATTGTTGATCAAATGATGTCGGTGCTCGTCGACTCCAAGGTCGAATGCGGTCACCTCGATGCCCTGCTCAGCTAATTGTTTGACGACCCAAGCTCCTACGCATCCATTTGCACCGGTCACCAAAAACTTTTCGCTCATCAGTATGTGGCCCTTCCACCAGAGATGTCGTAACAAGCGCCTGTTGAGAAGCTGCATTCTTCTGATACAAGCCACGAAACAAGCGCGGCAACTTCCTCAGGTTGCCCAACTCGGGACATCGGTATCTTGGCGATCATGTATTCAAGAACTTTTGGATCCGTTTTTTGATTAATTGGTGTGCTGATAACTGCGGGCGCAATTGCATTAACTAATACTCCATCAGTCGCCAACTCCTTACCAGCCGATTTAGTAAGTCCGATAACGGCGGCTTTAGATGCTGAGTAAGTCGCAAGGTTTGGATTACCTTCTTTGCCAGCAATGCTTGCGATATTGACTATGCGACCCCATTTGCGCTCCCGCATTTGTCCAACGACTGCTCGCATCATATTAAATGTGCCAGTCAGATTAATGTCTATGGTTCGTTTCCAATCTTCGTCTGATACTTTCCAGAATGGCATGTTTGGCCCAACAATCCCGGCGTTATTGACCAAGATGTCAATCTGCCCGACGGCCCGAACAGCGTCTTCGCACGAGGCTGAATTGCTGACGTCTATGGTTAAAAAGTTGGCAAACTCTGCACCCAAGTTGTCGGGTTTGTAGAGATCAATTCCGACGACTATAAGACCATCGTGACTTAGTCGATGTGAGCAGGCGAGACCAATTCCCTGGGATGCGCCCGTGACCAGAGCAATTTTTTTCCTCTTATTCACACCCTTCACCTAACAAAACTACCTCGCTCGAATTGTCCTCGTTTAGAATTAGGCGGTGCTATTTTATAGCCAAAAGTTAAACTTTTAGACAAATCCGTGGATACCCCTAAGACTGTACCTGCAAAAGTTGAGCCAATCCTCGAGGCTTTAAGCAAGACTCGTGCAATAGCGATTTTGAGAAAATGTCCTCAGCCCGCTTTAAAGAATGTGGTTTCAGTTCTTGAACAGGCAGGCTTTCGCCTGGTTGAAATCACATTGGATTCGCCCCGCCCGTTTGGCGCGATAGCAGAAATTAGTTCGGGGTTCCCAAATCTTATCGTAGGAGCCGGGACCGTTCATGAGGTCGATCAAGTCAAACATTCGAAGAAATCGGGCGGTCGTTTTATTGTTGCGCCGTGTATCTCCCCGCGTGTAATCGAGGCGTCTTTACAGAACGGACTTGGTGTTTTTCCTGGTGGGGCAACGGCGAGTGAAATTTATGGCGCGATGGCACTTGGTGCAACTGCAGTCAAAGTATTTCCTGCACAGCAATTGGGTGGACCTAGTTTCATAAAGGCGATTATGTCTCCGCTATTGAATCCTCGGCTTGTTCCAACTGGTGGAATTGATATTTATAATGCAGCTGGCTATATCGAGTCAGGTGCGATTGCAGTCGGGGCTGGAAGCGCCGTAATTCAATCAAACCTAATTGAATCAGGAAATTTTTTAAGCCTTGAGAGAGCGCTCAAGAAATTTATGAAGTCAGTCCAATGAATTTTGATGTCGTAACACTTGGTGAGGCGATGGTGCGGCTTTGGGTCGGTAATGGCGAGAGAATCGAAACAGCACCAGCTCTCAGGGTTTCTGTCGGCGGTTCTGAGGCGAACGTTGCTATTGCGCTTGCCCGCACAGGACGAAAGGTTTCTTGGATGTCTCGGCTTCCAGATTCTTATCTAGGGAAGAGAATAGCCAACGAAGTCAGGATGCATGGCGTAGATCTCTCGGCCGTCTCATGGAGTAGTGATGGACGTGCTGGACTTTATTTCGTCGAACTAAGTGGATATCCGCGTGAAATATCCGTTTTGTACGATAGACAAAATTCTGCCGCCTCTCAAATGTCGATTTCGAATTCTAATTTTGAGTGCCTTTCAGATTGCAAAGTCTTTCACCTATCCGGAATCACTCCAGCATTAAGTTCAACAACTAAAGAGTTGTGCAGGGAAGCAATAAAAATTGCAAAGTCACAGAAATTACTCGTGACATTTGACGTCAATTATCGATCTGCACTTTGGAGTGTGGCTGATGCAAGAAACGAAATTTCTTATTTAGCATCTATGGCGTCCTTAGTAGTTTGTACTTCTAAGGATGCAATTGAATTGTTTGGGTTTCGTGAAGATGAGGAGAACCTCGCGGAAAAATTATCAACTCAGTTTTCTAATCCAAATGTCATAGTCACTCATGGCTCAAGTGGGGTAAGTTGGAACTTGGGTGGCCATAGAGGCTCATCACCAGCACAACCCACGGAAACAGTTGACAGATTGGGTGCCGGGGATAGTTTTATGGCGGGTGTACTCTTGGGTCTACTCGACGGAAACATAATTGGAGGAATCAATCGGGGGCAAGCTATGGCGGTCTTGAAGCGCGGTATCTTCGGAGATCAATTGCTTTCGTCAGAATCTGAAGTATCGAATCTCGTAAATGGTAACATTGTCGAAATTCGTCGTTAGGACGATGCCCGATTTAGTATCGTTGTTAATAGTTACTGGAGACTAAAATGGCGAACGAATCGTGGCGTGGCAAAGTAGGTGGTCTAAGTAGTGCTGAGATGGAAGATTTTCTTTCTCAAGGCAAAACGGCGCGCTTAGCGTGCATCGATCACGATGGTTGGCCCTACATAGTTCCAACATGGCATGAATGGGACGGCAGGTCTTTTTGGGTTGTGCCACGGCTCAAATCAAAATGGGCAGGATATTTAAAGTCGGAGCCGCGTTGCTCAATCGCTGTTGATCAAATGGATCCCTTGATAAAAGTGATAGCAAAATGTCGGGCAACTTGCGTTGAGGAACCAAACATCGGCGGTATGTGGGTTGAATTTGGAAATCGAATGTCAGTGCGTTATCTTGGCCCGAATGGCCCAAATTATTTGGTTCCAACTCTGGGGGAACCTCGCTGGTTGTTCCGACTGGATGTTGAAAAGATGACTACATGGCAGGGCGTTGACTGGGCACAAAGGTACAAAACAACTAAGTGGTAGAACTTCGAGTTTAATCTTGACCATCAATTCGACGACTAAGTTCCGACACGTTGTTCTTACTCCACTTTTTGGTCCTCTTGCGGTGGCTATAGTCGGTGTTTTGTTTGCATCAAATTTTTTCTCCCTTGGCAATTTTTCGAATCTCTCACGACAAGTTGGTTTTCTCTCAGTAGTCGCACTCGGTCAGATGGTAGTTCTGTTGATCAGGGGTATCGATCTGTCAATTGGCGCACTCATGACTTTGGCGATGGTTTTTGTAGCGAGAATTTCACGTGAAACAGTTATTGACGCAAAGCTACTGATCGTAGGAGCAATTACGATAGGGGTTTTAGTTGGACTTGCAAATGCCTATTTAGTCCTTGGTAGAAACATTCCACCATTCGTGGCAACACTTGCTATGTATTTATTGTTGACTGGGGTGATTTCTATATGGACCAAGGGTGTGCCAAGTGGTGAGGTTCCCGAAATCTTGAAACAACTTGGTACTTCAAAGCTTGGTGTCATCCCGATTCCGACCATTTTTGGCGTTGTCTTGACAGTTGTTATTGCAGTTTTGCTGTCAAAAACATTTCTGGGACCTTGGTTTTATGCGACTGGCCAAAATCCTGCTGCAGCAATAATCGCAGGAGTGCCGGTCAAATTTGTAACGACTTTGGCATACGTGATTTGCTCTGTCTGCGCGGTGATCGGCGGGCTTTTGTTAAGTGGTTATATAGGTTACGTTGATCGCTATTTAGGTCAGGGTTGGGAGCTTGACTCAATTGCTGCAGCTATAGTTGGGGGGACAGCATTCACGGGCGGTCGTGGCGGCGCATTTCGTACTATTGCCGGAGTTGTTACAATTGCGGGTGTTTCTAACGTTATTCTGCTCACGGGCGCTGATCGGTGGCTTAGATTTGTTTCGACCGGGTTAATAATCGTTATTTCAATGGTTTTTCAATCGGGCAAACTTGGATTTGCGAAAAAATTCAACTGAGGTTATTGTACGGTTCTGGTGCGTTAGTCACCTTAAATGGAAGAATAAGAGGAAAAACCGAAGATTGGGGAAATGATGAAAAAGAACCGCAAATTGGTAGGTGTTTTGCTCGCTGTGGCTTTATCTGTCGCGGCAAGTGCATGCACAAGTGACTCGTCGGACTCGGAAAGTGCGAGTAATGGGGCCGAAGCGGGCGAGGGAAATAGTCTTACCGATGCTTGGGCTGGTGACTGGGCAATCGCTGGCCTTGAAAATCCTGGGATAGCAGTTTCTGATTGGGCGATATCAAACGTTGATACAAGCGGTTTCAAAAAAGACGGTCCATACAGGATCGGCTTTGCGTCTCAAGGTCCGACCAACTCATGGGCGACAGTTTACGACGAGGCGCTAAAGGCTCGTGCGGCAGAATTGAATGTCGAGCTTGTCTACGTAAGTGCCGATGGCAAGGAGGACAAGCAAGTCAATGATTTGAACGACTTGCTCGCTCAAGGCGTTGATGCTGTTGTTGTGGCACCGATGGGACCTGCGATAGCGGCACCAGTTAAGCGATTGACCGATGCGAAAGTGCCGGTGATCGCATGTGCTGGCGAACTTCCAGAGGCAACTGCCACAGTGGTTAGAGATAACAGGCTCAATGGAGCAATGTACGCAGAGTGGATTGCGAAAAAAATTAAGGGCAAGGGAAACATCATTATGTTGTCCGGCATTCTTGCGACACAGACAGCGCTAAACCGTAAAGATGCAGCGCTGGAGGTTTTTGCAAAGTATCCTGACATCAAGATTCTTGACTCGGGAGAAACCAATTGGTCGCCAACGGAGGCAAAGACTGTGATGGAGCAGTTGTTGACGAAGCATGGTGACAAAATTGACGCGATCTGGTCGGACAGTGGAATCAACGATGTAGGAGTCATTCCGGTTTACGTCGAAGCGGGTAAAAAGATTCCTCCAATGACCGGTGAACCTTTGAACGGATTTTTGAAGCTTGCAAAAACTCACAATGTTGATTTTCTCGCAGTGGGATATCCGCCGACCATGTCGGTTGACTGTTTGAACGCAGCGGTTGATGCATTGCAAGGCAAACCATTGACAAGTTGGGTAAATGCGCCAGTTCCGATTTTTGAACTTTCAGGCATAGATGAGTTCGTCAAAGAGGCTTGCAGCGATGACCTTTGGGTGCCGGCTGTTGGCTTGGGTGACGAGTTGCTTAAGAAACTCAAGCTGTGCTGATTAGAGACTTTTAAAAAGTTTTGTGAAAGGGCGATTGGAGGAGGGGAATTCATTTCCCCTCCTCCAAGTCCTTCAAGTTAATAAAAAATATGGTGAGACTTCGGTTCTAATCGATGTAGATTTTGCCCTTCTGCAAGGTTCCGTGCATGGAGTAATCGGTCAGAATGGCGCTGGCAAATCAACTCTGGTAGGGGTAATCTCTGGGCTTGTTGAACCCGATAGCGGGAAAGTTTATCTAGAAAATGAACTTGTTAAACTCGGGGATCCTCGTTTTGCTCTATCCGCTGGAATCGCGACGGTTTATCAAGAGCTAAGTCTTTTGCCAGAACTTGCAGTATACGAAAATGTCTTTCTTGGTGACGAGATCGTCACAAGGCGCAACTTAGACAGAAGAGAGATGATTTACCAGACCGGCAAGCTGCTGTCTGAACTTGGTGGACATGGAATAGATCCGACAAGTAAAACATGGCGACTCTCTCTAGCGCAAAGACAGATCGTTGAAATTGTGAGGTGTGTTCGACGAAATGTGAAGGTCCTAATACTTGATGAGCCATCTACAGTTCTTGGTTCCGGGGAACTTTCGATTCTTTTTGAATTGATAAAACGACTCAATGCGAAGGGTACTGGCGTAATTTATATTTCGCATCGACTCGCAGAAGTTGAGAAGATATCTGATCAGATTACCGTCTTGAGGGATGGCAAAGTGGCACTGATCCAAGACAAAAAAAATTTTGTACGTCAAAAATTGATTGATGCGATGATTGGTAAAGAAACAAAATTGCGAACTGACTTTTATAATCCAATCTCTGTTGGTGCTAAATTTTCAGTGGATGGTCTTAAGTTGCATTCTGGCGACTCTGTCGGCATTAGTTTTGAACTTTTACCCGGTGAGATATTGGGAGTAGCCGGGCATACCGGCTCCGGGAGATCCAGGCTATTAAAGGCCCTTGTTGGTTTGGAGCAAGCCTTTGATGGGTCGGTTGAATTAGATGGGAAGAAATACCTTTCAAGTGAGTTAAAAAAACTCAGGCAACTCGGTGCTCGCTACTTGCCTGAGGACCGTAAAACACTCGGGTTATTTTTAGACCGAAGCATTTGTGAAAATATTATAATTTCGGATGTCAAATCTCTCTCTAGCGTAGGTTTTCTAAATACCAGAAGAATTTCTACGATCGCACAAGAGTTTTACTCAAAACTTCGTATTCGCGCGCGTGGGTTAGGACAGATGGTGACCAGACTTTCGGGGGGAAATCAGCAGAAAGTATTGCTTGCGCGCACGATGTTCTCAGGTGCAAGCGTTCTTCTGTTGGATGAGCCTTTGCGCGGGGTAGATATTGGTGCAAAAATCGAGATAATTGAGGCTATTAGAGATCACGCCGCAAGAGAAAATTTTGTAATTGTCGTATCCTCGGAACTTCCTGACCTAGTTTTGTTGGCAAATAAAGTGTTGATCATGGGTAATGGGGCCTCTCAGGGTTTAATCACTCATTCAGACTTAGATGAAAACAAATTGGCTCATGCTGTTGAAAACTCATGAATAGAGGTTTCAAATTGCGTCTTCTTGAATGGAGAGACGACGGTCAGGGTATTTGGATAACTGTCATCATGCTTTTGGTTTTTGCATTTTTTAGAGCCGATAACTTTGCTACTTCACGAAACTTAACAAATGTTTTAGGTCAATACACTTCATTAATGTTGATCACGGCTGGAATGTTGGTCGTGGTTGTGACCGGCCATATTGATCTGAGTGTTGCTTCACAGGTACGTCTAACTGCAGTTCTAATGTCTGGAGTTTCGGATGGCAACAGCCTCAAATTTTTCGCTGCATTAGTTCTTGTCACGTGCATCACATTTTTCGTTGGATGGTTAAACGCATGGTTAATTAATTCTTTTGACATCGATGCCTTTATCGCAACACTTGGGATGAGCATTGTTCTAGAGGGAGTTACATACGCTTATACAGAAAAAGGTGAGGGCTCAATACCAGAATCTATTTCAGATTTTGTTTATGGCTCATTTGGTCCATTACCGTTCGTTTTTATTATTGGTGTCGGGTTGTTGGTAGTTCTAGCCAAATTTTTGGCGCGAACTCAGACCGGTTTATGGATGTATGCCGTTGGAGGTGAAGCGATGATGGCACATCGGGTCGGTGTAAATGTCCATCGGACAGTAACTAAAAGTTTTATCATTTGCTCTATATTCACAATGGTTGCTGCGGTGATACAAGTAAGTCGACAGGGGATCGGTGCACCAAGCACTGGTTCTGGTGTTGAACTTCTCGCAATTACGGCAGTTGTGATGGGGGGTGCAGCGCTTGGGGGAGGTAGAGGAAAAGTTTCCGCTGTGGTTGGTGGAGCAATGCTTCTTACTCTTCTGAATAATGTCCTGAACTTGACGGGAATTTCACAGTACTGGCAAACATTCGTTAGAGGTTTGATCGTTGTGCTGGGCGTAGGCATATTTAGTAAGAGACTTTTGAAACGATGACAAATGTTAAATGGGTTGTTGATTCACACCTGCACCTATTCAAAAAGGCTTCTAAAGAATATCCTCGAGATTGCGGATCGTTTTACGATGCAAATCGAGAAGCGCTGGTGGAAAACTTTTTAGAGGTAATGGATGCAAATAATGTTCAACATGCTGTTATTGTCCCTTTGGGAACCGAAGTCAGGTATTTAAAGGAAATTCTAAGAACCTATCCAGAGAAATTTGCTGGAGTTGCAGTACTTGATTACGGGAGTTCCGACCAATGTAGGGACATTCATCAATGGAAAAATGAAATTGGTATAAAAGGCGTTCGTGTAATGGGAAGGTTGGGGAATCCATCCGCAAATCGCTTTAGAGATTTAGACTTGGCGATTTTGCTACGCGAGATGGAAGCTTTGAATTTGATTTTGTGGTTTTACGGATCCCTAGATCAATTAAATCTTCTGCATTTAGTTGCTGAAGAACTGCCAAATCTTAAGATTGTTTTGAATCATTTAGGATTTTGTCAGCAAGGATTCTTAGTTGATGATTTTCGGCGACCTCATATTGAGGTTGAATTACCGCCACCGTCCGTCGGAAGAGTTGAGGCTTTGGCGCAGTTTCAAAACGTTTACGTCATGTTTTCAGGTGAGTATGGTTTCTCGCATGAAAATTATCCTTATTCTGATGTTGCTCCGATTGCTCAAAGGGTACTTGAAGCTTTCGGTTCGAAGAGACTGCTTTGGGCATCGGACTGGCCATGGATAGAAGTAAACCCGAGCTACTCATCGCTTATCGCGCTGACGGATGTCTATTTTGATTCAATTTCTATTCAGGATTGGCAAGACATTATGGGTGGTAATGCAAAAAAACTATTTGGATTCAGATGATGCAAAAACATCAACAGTTCTATGAGGCAATGCGAATTGAGCAGATGTCAAGGTCTGGCATCAGAGAAATTATGGATCTTGCTTGGTCAATGGAATATGTAAACCATCTAGAAGTTGGCGAACCAGATTTTTCGACTCCGTCGTGGGTGGCAGATGCGGCTATCTCTGCGATCAGGGCTGGAGAGACTCGATATTCACCGAATGCGGGCGTCAAAAAACTCAGAGAACGTTTGGTAGACAAAGTTCAAACCGTCAATAACATCGTTTGTGACGAGAGCCAAATAGTTGTGAGCTCAGGAGCGGTGGAAGCACTGTTCGTAGCACTTACAACAATATTGAATCCCGGGGACCAAATTCTGTTACCAAATCCTGGTTGGCCAAATTTCAGGATGATGTGCTCTTTGCTGAGTGTTGATCCCATATTTTATTCACTGACCAAAGAGACGAATTTTGAGCCTGATTTGAACCAAATCAAAACTTTGCTCAATCCACGAATCAAAGCGATTCTGATCAACTCGCCTTCAAATCCACTTGGGATTGTATTAGGGCAGAAGAAAATAGAAGAAATCTTAGAATTTGCACTTTCGTCGGGACTTTGGGTTATTTCTGATGAGTGTTATGACCAGATTACCTTTGAGAAAAATAGTTTCAGTATCGGATCGCTAGATGGCGCGATAAATGTGATTACCGCTTTTAGTTTCTCAAAAACATATGCTATGACAGGATGGAGAGTTGGTTACGCGATAGTTCCTGATTCGATTTCTGAAGCTTTGGCAAAAGTTCAAGAGCCAGTGATTTCATGCGTAAATACGCCAAGCCAATTTGCAGCAGTTGCTGCACTTGACGGTGATCAACAAATAGTTAAACAAATGGTCGCTGCATATCAAAATCGAAGAGATGCAGCACTTGCCGAGTCAAGCCGGATAGGTCTCGAGGTAGTAAACCCGGGCGGCGCTTTTTATCTTTGGGTGAATATCGAGCGCAGTCAACAGACCTCGCGTGAATTCTCCCTTTCGCTTTTGCGAGAATCAGGCACAGCGGTTGCGCCCGGCACGGCATTTGGTTTGAATGGCGAGGGGTGGGTACGAATATCTTTGGCAAGTCCCGCAGACAGGATTCTGAGTGGTTTGCGCGAAGTTTCGAAGTTGCTCGAGAAACAGAGGTGAGCTCAAGATGACAGGTATCACTAGGGTCGACGAACTTAAGCAAAATGTGGTTGACGCAGTTGATTATCGGAGTGAAAAGTTGATTGGAATCAGTCACGCTATTCACGGGAAACCCGAGATCGCTTTTGGAGAAAAATTCGCGCACGCAACCCTGACAGACACACTTCAAGATGAAGGACTGCCTGTGGTCAGAAATGCTTATGGTTTAGACACCGCATTCTCAGTCGAAATTGGATCTGGGGAATACTGTGTAGCAGTAATTTGTGAATATGATGCTTTGCCGGGTATCGGCCACGCTTGTGGGCATAACGTAATCGCAGCAGCCGGCCTTGGAGCCGGTATTGCCTTGGCCCCTATTGCTGAGTCCTTGGGCTTGAAGTTGAAAATCCTAGGTACCCCGGCAGAAGAAGCAGGTGGCGGGAAAGTCGTGATGGCGCGTGCTGGAGCCTTCGCCGATGTTGAAGCAGCGATGATGGTGCACCCTGCAGATGCAGACATAGCTGCACTTGGATTTCTTGCGGTACAAAGCATGAAAGTTACCTATACAGGACTCGCGGCGCACGCATCAGTTTCACCACATAAAGGCAAGAATGCGCTTGATGCGGCAGTCCTCGGTTATATGGGCGTATCTGCGTTAAGGCAGCATATTTTGCCAAGTGAGCGTATTCATGGCATTTTTTTGCGTGGGGGCGAACGTCCGAACATAGTTCCCTGCGAAACCGAAATGGAGTGGTACGTTAGGTCGCCGAGCATTGAGTCTTTGCAACCCCTTAAACGAAGGGTCATTGCATGTTTTGATGGAGCGGCTGCGGCTTGTGATTGTCATGCGAAAGTTGATCTTGATCACTTTACAGCGGCAGATGTAAAGCACAACATACCGATGCTTGACGCGTATGTCGCCAATGCTCGGTCGCTCGGAAGATCCTATGAACTTTTGAATCTTCCTAGTGGCGGCAGTGGATCAACTGATATGGGAAATATTAGTTACATTGTCCCATCAATTCACCCGATGATACAGGTGGCACCTCCGGGCGTTGCGTTGCACACGACTGAATTTGCCGAATTTGCGGCGAGTCGGCATGCAGATGATGCAGTTATAGCGGGCGCCAAACTTATGGCAATGACCGCTATTGACATATGGAGTTCAGGCGCTCTCCAAAGTAGATTAAGGGAAAATTTTGGGAGTCCAGCGCCATCGAGTTTAGTATTATAATTTTTTTGGCCTGTCATCGTTCACTACACAAAATCAAAGCGAATGTTTAGGCGCTCATTCTGCGAGAGCTGACGAGTTTGCGTAGTGATGTATGGTGAAAAAGTTGGGGCCTTTTCGATAATGGGTGGCACCGTACTCATCACTGCTTGCACTGTAAATCAATCCTTGTCCATCTCTTCCGCGCTACGTCTGCCAGATAAGTCGGCAGTGAAGCGATGGAATTGCGAATGGATGTCAATGGGCACGGCAGGTTCTATTGCCACGGAATGAACACTGTAGAAAGGTAGATGGGGATAGAGGCGACCGATGGCGTGTCTTACACCCGTGCTCAATTTGTGGTTAAGAATTCCTTTTCGTCGCTTGTATCATCCGGTCAAAAAGTCGATCCACTTCGCGCCTGGTTTCGTCGTCGAGACGGAAGCCGACGGGGCCGCGGACGAGGGTGTTTTGGAAAATGCCTTGGCGCACGAGCAGGTGCTTTTCCACGGCAAGAAAGGCGTCGAGGCTGGTCTGTATCGAGATGAGCGCAGCGAGCGGGCCGTGGATGCGGTCGGCGCGCGCGGTGTCGCCGGCGACGAGCGCGTGCCAGAGCGGGACGAGGCCGCGGACGAGGTCCGCACCCGGCATGGTGCCGACGATGCCACGCCGGAACGAGTCCACGAGCGCGATGCCGCCGGTGCCCTCGAAGACGCGCGCGCGTCCGCCCGTGGCGTCGCGCAGTTCGGAGAGCTTCGGGCCGATGGGGCTGGCCTCGGGCTTGTAGAGCACGCGGTCGGGGCCGAACTCGTCGAGCAGCCGCGCCTGCATGGCGATGGGCATGGGCTTGCCGACGTAGCCGCTGGCGTCCTGCACGATGACG
>Ga0169931_10007935_pt1 | contig 15625 bp, 11 predicted proteins | sample Kivu_15m_20L_FD_129675 | JGI IMG/M metagenome (GOLD analysis project Ga0169931, IMG submission 129675) | Freshwater microbial communities from Lake Kivu, Western Province, Rwanda to study Microbial Dark Matter (Phase II) - Kivu_15m_20L... | ecosystem: Environmental > Aquatic > Freshwater > Lake... | reverse complement strand
CAGGTATTTTAGTTTTTCCCAGAGAATAACTGCTTTGAGGGAGGCTGCTCCAATAAGAGCATAGTTTCTTTGTGGGTTTGAAGTTTATTATGTCAAGCATGGTTTTTGGCTGGATTCGTTTTACGCAATATTAGTGTAATTGGTAAAAAAAGTCAAGTAATGTGTATCTTTAAGCCTATTTAATCTAGGGTAGAATGGTAGAATTATGCCTTCTTAAAGGCTTTGAAGGTTATCAAGTTCATATTTTATATTTTGATCTTTTCAATGTTACCGCACTTGTTTCAATTTAGAATTCATTTTTAATGTCAGATTAAATTGGTTTGATAATTAATATTATTCAGTAAATCTTGCCGTTTCTCTACTCACCCCATCCCACACACCGCTTTAAAAGTGCTGCTCACCACTTCGGTCATTTTTGGGAAATCGAGGGAGTCGATGGTGTCGGAGGTTTCGTGGTAGTTGGGGTTGCGAAGGAAGGACGTGTCGTTGATCATCAATGCCGGGTAGCCGAAAGGCCAGTAGTTGCGCTGGTCAGACATCGCCGCCAGGTCGTTGGCCTGCGGGAAGTTGATAATCTGCACGTCAATGCCGGAATCTTTCGCCATTAGCGCGTGCACCTTGTTGTTAAACTCCTTGTGCTGTTCAATGCCCACCACCACAATAAAATTGGCCGTGTGCGGGTACAACTTGGCCAGCTGCGGGCTTGGGTAGGGCTGTGAGTGCGGCTCGTCGGAGAAGTAGCCAATCATTTCGTAATTGATAAGGCCAATCACATCGGCCTTTTTGTCATACAAGGATTTGGCGTGCACATAGCTGCCCATGTCTCTGGTGCCGTAAAAGGGCGGTTCCTCTAAGCTGTAGGCCACAAAATCAATGCGGTAGTCGAGGTCGGGTTGGGTGGCGGCCACCATGCGGGCGGTTTCCAGCAATCCGGCCACAGCGCTGGCATTGTCGTCGGCCCCGGGTTGGTCGCCACACACATCGTAGTGGGCACCCACAATCAGGCGGCGGCTTTTGTGGGCGTTGTACACCCCAATAACGTTGGCGTACTCATGGCCACGGGCCACCCAGGTTTGTTCTTCGGTGGGCAGGCCGTAAGACTGGAATTCGCGGATGATGTAGTCGCGCACCCGCTGCAAGCTTTGCAGGTTTCGGTAGTTGCGGTAGGGGCGAAGCTCGGTGAGAAACCGGACGTGGTTGTGAAGGTTTTGTTGTGATGCTTTCATAAAGTTATTGATAAAAAGGATTGTTGTACTTGCAAAACTCGCACCATTATATAAAAAGGGTTCATCTCGTCAACGTTGACGAAAATTTAGGGGTAAAATAGCCGCTACGGAATTTTGCCCACAACTTATTTATTTCCTAAAACCAACCACCCATTTGTCCTAATTTTACTCCCCTTTTTTTATGCCCACCACCCCAAACCTCGATTTGCGCATTGCCCTGGAAACGGCCCTCAAACGCAGGGTGCCCAATGATTTGATTGGCAGTTACCGCGATTTTGTGCAGTGGCGGGATTTGTTGCCCCACATGCGCTACAACCCCAAAGTGATGCATGCCCTGGCTACACTTGCCACCGACCTTTGGAACACCCCGGCACGGGTGAACCGCTATGAACTGCTGCGCTGCATGGTGCGCTACAGAACCCGCACCCAGCCGGTGGCGTATTACGGCCGCAAAGAAGACCCTGTGCTGGACCTGCTCCCCGAAACCGATGCCCTGCTGTTTGGGTTGTGCCTGCAGAGCATGACCTCGCGGCACCTGCCGGTGAGCAACGCCCAGGCCGCCGATGTGAAGCGCTACGCCAACGTGCTGATGATGCGGGTGCGCCTCAACGACGACCGTGTGGATGAAATGGTGATGGCCCTGCCCGATACGCCCGCCCTTATAAACCGCCTGCTGCGCTATGCGGAGCCATCGGCCGCCATCAGCCACTGGGCACGGCAGGAGATGCAACACACGGAGTGGGCCTACCGCCGCGGTGAGGTGGTGGCCTGGGTGCTCAACGAAAACCCTGAATATGTGGTTTCGGATGCGGTGCTGCGGGCCGATTTTGAAGAGATGAACCGCCGTGATGGCGAGATTGCTACCCGGCACATGCAAAACACAGAGCAGCAGATACGCCTGCAGCATGATTTCCCGGATTTGTTCTCTGAGCCGGAAGATGTGCTGGGTTTTCTTTACAGCGATGATGAGAAACGCATGCGCAAGCAGGATGAGGCGCTTCGCAGGTTTAGTGAAATGTTTCCGATTCGTCCGGGAATGAAAATGCCCATGACCTACTCACAGACACTCAAGATCTTTCTGCCTGATGTATCGGCGGGCAAGAGGGTATTTGAAGAGAACCTGGACAAAATCCGCAGCAACTGCATGCTCAGGGCGGTGCGACACTGCCACCTGCCGTCCAAAACCAAACTTGCCTTATTCAAAAAGCACTACCACCCTGCCAACGATTTTCAGGCGGCCACCATCGCCAAAACCCTGGGGCATGCGGGGATGTTGCGGTGGTTGTTGGGGGAAGGGGACTTTAATTAAGCACTTTCAACTATTACCTGTTTAACATTATATTACTGAATTTGAATGTATACAATTATAAAGAAAATGTAAGTTCATCATAGCTTTTTTGAGATATGAGTTTTTTTGATAAAAATTCTTTTAGGTCATTTATTATTATATTTTTTACACTTAAATTAAAATCTTTTAGTACATGGTTTAAATCTAACAATAAGTAAATTCTTTTTGCTTCTGATATTTTATTTTCAATAGTGTAGGTATGAGCATAGTTGATAATATTGTTAATAATATCATCAGATTTTGTAATAAATTCCGTCTTGCACAATATATTAAGAAAATTGAGATTGCTTTTCCCGTCAAACTTTAAAGATTCAGCGTTAAGAATGTCACGAAGTCCTTGATATCCGTTAATCTCTATTTTTTCTAAATCCCTTATTGCTGTGTCAATAAAATAATATAGGTTTTGATAAGATGGTCCATTTTTATGAATTAGATAGTAGATGGTATTTGCGTATTTAATTCTTGCATTTGTTGTGTTTTTATTCATTAATGAATACCATCCTTCCGCTTCAAATGTACTTTGTTGCCATGACTCTTTCAGGGTAATTTGATTCATTTCTTTATATTCTTCTGCAGTCACCACCCGTTTACAAGGGCATTGTCCAGGTCCGGAATTTGTCCATGAGGTTCCATCGTACTGGAGGAAATAGGTGCCTGTATATTTTTCTCCGGTTGCCAGGATTAGCAAGTCATCCTTAATTTCAGCGGTTGCAGATGTATATCTGTTTTTAGGCAAATAATAGGGACCTTCCTTAATCATTTCGGAAGTTGGTGGCTTTGTTGAATTTATTGAGTTGATTTTTTTTAGAAATCTAATTGTTGAGTCAATGCTGTATACCATTGCATTTGCCTGACAAAATTCATTCAGAAGCGAACTGAATATTTTATCTGAACCTTGCCTCATTTCATAATCATTAATTTCCATGGTGAAACCCGAACCATTCCGATAGGTGGTGATGTCATTTATTCTATCTTCAACTTTATTTTCATTAATATATTTTTTCAAAAAATCACTAAAAACGTCGTAGCTGCTTACATTCATAATATTAACTAGATATATTTGTGCGAAAGCCAGAAACGGAATTTTTTTGTTCAAATTCAATAAAGACTGTCCTTTTAATATTACTGCCTGATCGTAATAAGGATAAATGTCTAGTATGTTCTCACTGTATTCAATGGTTTTATTATAGTCTTTATTGTTGAAGAATAACTCTGCCAGCATATGGTTGTATAAAATATATTTCCCCAATTCTTCCTTTTTCAAACGTTTTAATCCAATGAGGTAATATTTTTCAGCTTCTTTAATATTGCCCACTTCAGCATAGTTCCTAGCTGCGGCAATAGGATCAGTTGTGGTAATTTCTATGTCTTCTTCTACCTTGTCAAGCCGTTTTTTTATGCCTTCAATCTCTGCTTTTAGATCTTCGATATATTTAAAATCCGGACTGAACTCCTGCACTGTTTCAGCGAGTTTTTCTGCCATTTGTATATTTCCCGTATCTTTTGCGGTAATGGCATTCCCAAATGTTGTAATGGTAGCAATAGGTGTTTCTATATCTTTGATAGCCGGCTCTGAAAACGGCATAGATATACTCGTGGCAAGCTCTTTGGCAATGTTGGTTTTAAGGCTTAGCCAGGCCGGTAATTTTCCCTCCTGTTTTTTACTGAATTTAATATCTCCGGTTTCTGCATCCACAAACCTGGCGTTGATAACCAAAGCATCATTGAGAACATAAATATCTCCCAGCAACAAATATTTTACGCCCAAAATTTTTCCGGCTTTTACCGCAGAGTTTTTATCAACCGCAGATGATGCCTGGAAATTTTGTTCCTTTAGTATTTTTTGAATCTGTGATCTTTCTACCAATTGCAATCTGCGCGCAGATACATTGGTTGCAATATCGGAAATCAGCATGCTGCTCATGGCCTTGCCAAGACCATCATATTTGGCTATTCCTGATGTGTTTTCAAAGTCGAGGATTGCTACTTTTAAGACCTGAGCTGTTGTACCGGATATTGCGGAAACAATCAGTAAAAAGAGCATTAAATGTTTTTGCATACGTGTTGTCATTATTATCTAAATCAAGATATTTATATTATTTATAATTCTGCCAATTTTTGTTGATAGCTTTTAACAGCATCTTCATCGCCGGCTTTTCTCGCGAGTTCTACAGCTTTATTCAGTTTTTCAACAGCTTCCTGTTTACGTCCATTTTTTACCAGAACAAAAGCATACGTATCGAGGTAGTTATGGCTGGTTTCAAATTCGATATAATTGGCTCTTTCAATCATTTTCAAAGCCCATTGTAGTTCTGTTTTATCAGTTGATTTTTCAGCGGTATTCCAGGCTACATTATTCAGCAGTAAAGAGAAATCGCTATAGTAGGTGTACACTTTTTCAAGTCCGCCAATTGTATTAATACATTTACCAGCTTTCATATTGGTATTAGTGTAGGTTTCATTTAAACAATTAATAAAGTTTTCTCCCAGCCTGCTATCCACGACAATTCCTTTACCGCCATATTCATGAATGGGTTTCTGTGGATACTGCATTTTTAAAAAGGATGTAAATCCATATTCAATAGCCACCACGTCTAGTATGATGTTATAATCACTTGTGTTTACATCAACAATTGCAGTAATTAGATCACCTTCTTTAAGATCTTTGATACGGACTATTTCTTTTTCAAAAACGTGTCTGTTTAAATACAATTCAACAGGTATGGCACTTACAAAATCATAATCTGTGATTTTACTTTGTTTTATGCCGGCTTTTATCGAAAAATAATACTGATCTTTTCTTTTGTAGCTATTATATTCATTAATTCCTCTGTATGTAAGGTGCAGAATAACCTTTTTACCATCATAATCAGGCTTATTTATCTGAATATTTTCAAATTGGCAAATGGATGTGTCTTTGTCACAAATTGCAAAAAAAGGCTGATACAGTTTTGGGTTTTCTTTGAATATACGTAAGTTTTTTATTTGTTCACCGAATGCAGAATTGACAATAGGACAAAGTTCTGACCATATTTTATTATCATAATAAAGTCCACATTCCATAAATTTATAAAATACCTGACCTGTAAGCCTAAAACATTCCTGAAAATCTATTTTAGCCTGATTAACACGGAAAGCAATGTTGGGTCCTTCTTGATTCTGGTAATAGAGGCCCCGGAGCTCCCTTGCAATTAGCGATTGTTGCGGATTCGCCTTTACCGCTTTGTTGTAATATTCTATATCATTTAGAATTTTGCCGTTTTTCCAGTAGGCAAGCCAAAAAACAGGATTCACGGCAGTGGCACTATCATTCAGCGCAACAGCTTCAGTAGTATTGCCTCTTAACTCTTCTAAATATGATCTGCTGAAATAGCCTATGTCGGTATTTGGATATTTTAATGCAACATCTGCTCTGATTTGTTTTAGATTTTCATAGTAATTGTCATCACCTGTTTTCAACAGTTCCATCTTTTCGAAGGAGCTGAAAGGTTCAATAATTAAATCACTGTATTTTTTATAATCTTTGTCCGACAATTGTGCGTTAATTTTAATTTTCAATTCATTACTTAACGTGATTTTTTTTGGATTAAGTGACTTTAATAATTCATCATTGACACTCTGCATCTTATTGATTTCCGATAAAACAATATCTTGCTTTTTGTTGATTTCATCCGTGGTTTTTTGAATATTTTGCAAAGACTTTTTAATTTCTTCCAGTTGTATTTGAACATCTTCTGTGTATTTAAAACCTGGATTCATTTCTTTTACAATACCAAGGTATTCTTCTGCTTTCTCTACATTGTTTTCATCCTTGGCTTTCACTGCATTTGCAAAGGTGGTAAGTGTTACAGGCGGGATGTCTTTATCAGGGATAGACGGGCTGGTAAAAGGCATTGCGATGCTTGCTGCAAGCTCTTTGGCAATATTGGTTTTAAGGCTTAGCCATGCCGGTAATTTCCCCTCTTGTTTTTTGCTGAATTTAATGTCGCCGGTTTCGGCATCAACAAACCTTGCATTGATAATTAGGGCATCATTAAGAACATAAATATCTCCCAGTAACAAATACTTTACGCCCAAAATTTTGCCGGCTTTAACGGTCGAATTTTTATCTACGGCGGCAGATGCCTGAAAATTCTGTTCCTTTAAGATTTTTTGAATTTGAGATCTCTCAACCAGTTGAAGTCTTTTGGGAGATACATTGGCCTCAATGTCAGTTATGAGCATACTGCTCATAGCCTTTCCAAGCCCATCATATTTAGGAATGCCCGATGTGTTTTCGAAATCGAGGATGGCTACTTTTAATACCTGAGCATTCAGTGGTGTAAGTGCCAAAAAGCAAAGCAGCCCCAGTAATGATAAATTGCGCATTATTTTATTTTAGACAATACGTTTTTAGCGGCAGTAAAATCGGGATATTTTTTGCAGATTTCCTCAAGCATTGGCTTAGCCTTCGCTTTGTTACCCGCATCATATAAATCAAGTGCCGATGAATATTTCTTTGTATCTTCGAAAGAAAGTGCCTTGGATTTTTCATTCATTTCAAGTGATTTCTTTTCTGCATCCGTAATCTTTATATCCAGGGTTTTGATGATTTTCCAAGACAACTGTTTTTGAAGTTTGAAGAAATTATTGATTTCACCTTCTACGCCGTCTGATTTGAGGATTTTACCGGTTTCTACATCGATAAAACGGGCATCGAGACGCAGGCTTCCTAACATTTCAAAATAACCACCGGTAAGGATAATTTGTGCCCCCATCAGTTTGCCTACCTTGGCAGCAGTAGCCGGGTCAAATTCCTTGCTGTTGCTCATTTTTTGCTCTTTCAAAATGCTCTCAAGTTTATCTCTTTCCACAATGGCCAACATGTTAATATTAGACAAGTCAGTTATCATCATATCTGCCAGGCCTTTTTTCAATTTGTTTAAAGCCGGATCACCACCTGAATTATCAAAGTATATAATGGCAAGTCGCTTGGCATTTTTATCTTTTGTTCTGGCATTTAAATCCTTAGTGGCTGAAAGATCGTCTGAGCTTGACATGTTTTTTAATTCAGCATCGCCTTTAACAATGTCTTTCACTTCTTTAAGGTCACTTCCCATATTGGATGTGGCGCTTGATTGTTTGTGCTGGAAATAGAGGGTAAGACCTCCAATTAGTAAAAGAGCTCCAACACCTACCATGATAAGCAATGACCTTTTTTTAGTAGAGGAGGTGTCTTTCTTAATATCTGTGGTATCGGATTTAATATCGTTTACAGCAGTTTTTATCTCATCCAGACTGCCTGAAATCGTCGCGTGGTCTTCTTTCAGGGATGAAATATACTCCTCCATATTTACCTTTGTTAAATCGAGGTAGGCATCAGGATTGATATTGGTCTTTTTTGCATTTTTCAATATTTCCGATATGGAAACATAATATGCGTTAAGGGCTTCAATCTGAATGTTTGATACCTTTTTGTTATGTGCAATGGCGTTTCTGATTACCCGAATATCTTCCAAAATGTAGCGCAATGAATCTCTGGTAGATCGAGTGAGTACAATGTCTGATGAATCAAAAATTTCCTCTACACCCTTGAATATATTTTTATCCAGCAGAATATTGGAAAGTTCACTGAACGTGGTGCCACTAAGAACACCGGACTGGTCAGCGCTTTTCATCCATTTTTCAATAACTTCTTCTTTGAAAAGTTCATGTAATTTTTGAATCACATTTTCTTTACCACCGAGTTGCTCGTTCACAAAATCCCTCACAATCAACTCAAGCGCCCGTACCTGTTTTATGGCAATCTCTTCCGAGCTAAGTGCTTTTTCAAACTCAAAGGGTATTCCCATATTTTTTGTCACTGTTTCAAGCCAAAGTGCTAAACGAAGACAGGCCAGTCTGGATTTAGATTCATCATCACGATGGGTAAAAAATTGCTTCAATGCTTCTTCAAATTCCTGAAGCATGGATTCATTAATGCCCATTTCTTTAGAAAGTCCCGAGCCGGAAAGTTTTGATTTTATGGTTTTAAACTGGCTCAAATCCATTGCAGTTTCAGTGCCTGTTAATTTTAAGCCAATAGCATTTAATGTATTTTGAATGCTGTCAATGATGATTGTATTTTTCATTATATGTTTTTAGGGTATTTTTTTAATATTTTCAGATAACAAATATACTTACTTTATCTGTAATACATCCGGATAAGGTACAATTATCTCGCACAAATGGCCTACGTAGTCATCCACGATATATGCCAGCCCCAATATTACAGCTGCTGAAATGAGCGCGATGGTGGTATTGTTGTTTTTTAATTCTTCCCATTCATTCACATGTGTCATCTGAAACAATGTAAGAACACCGCCCACAATGGTCATAAAGGTGAAAGCAATACCAATAACCATAAATAACAAAACGTAACCTGTCGATAATAAAATACCATTCATATTCACGCTACCCTGGTTGATAAACCTAATGGCATTTACCCCCGGATCGATAATAGAGGATAGAATGAGTGCAGTCGATAAGATTATACCTGTTTGGAAAATACCGTAGGCTGTATTTTTCTCATCAATCTGAAACCTTTTTCTGAGGTAGGAGTTAAGAAGTTTGTACACAATCAGCAGTGAGGTAATGCCTATACCGAATGCAATCAACGCTTGTAAGATAATGACCGTTTTCATGTTTTATTGTTTATATAATGTGATATCCCAGTTATTCATATTTCGCTGTTCAGGGGCAATCATGCCCAGCCTGAATCCTTTAGCCGTAAGTTCAACGGCATAGTGTTTTACCCCGCGTATGGTTTTATAACTGCCCGAACCTACCGGCAATGCAACACCGAGGATAGAATGTCCATACGCACTGCTTATCCATACGGATGAACCGATGCCAAGGCGGGTGAGGAGCAAATGGGCCAGTACACTGCGGGTATCGCAGTCACCTTTAAGGTTGTGAAGGAATTGATACGGAGATTGCAGTCCTGCAGGAATATTTGGCAGACAGGGGCCTCCGTCTTCGTGGTATTCCTCAATAAATCCACCTCCACTTTGCTGCACTACTTCGCGGCAGCTGAGATCGTGTACCAAACAGTAAGGAATTTCCTGAATCATGGTGGTTACCATCTCTGCCTGTTGCAGTTTATTGAGTTTCTTTTCAGCGGCACGTTGTTTAAGTTTAAAAACCACGGAATCAATGTACTTATTGTCATATGTTACCATATGGTTATAGACCCGGGTATATATTTCCACTTCATTTTGCCCTTGAAATTGCCCTACACCTGCATTGTGTTTCTGAATATCAAGGAATTTTAGTGATGATGTATTATAGGAAATATTATAGTTGTTTTTAATAAAGTCCCACCAACTGATTTGTTTTTCGGTAAGATAGTCTTTTTCGTTGCTGTTTTGGTTTTCGGTATCTTCCTTGGGTGGTAGTATTTTTACATTGCCTTCGCCCTGATCTTCCGGTTTTATTTGTTGTTTTACAGTTTTGTAATTGTTCATCCAATAGTAAACCAAAAATCCGATGAGCAACAGGCTGAGACCATTTTTCAGGCATGACATACCCAGGAGTTTGCTGAGTAGCCATAGAATACCTACACCCAGTATAATCCAGAAAAGCCAGGGCATGGAATGCCACAAATAGTAAAGTGCCCCAAGCCAGTACAAAAAGGTAAAACCATTCCCAAATGCCGAAAGGCATCCGCCTCTTTTTTGGGGTTGAGCGGTTGCAGTATCTTCGGTTAAATTCGGGTTGTTGTCCGTTACTAAATTTTTATTGCGGGCAAATAACCTGGAAGGCCTGAATATATTTAAACCGGCGCCCAGTGTTCTGGCAATAGGATTTCCTGTCGGTTTCTGAGCTACTGCAGGCTTAGGTATGTTTTTTGGGATGCCAAAATAAATGGTCCCTGAAGTTTCATAATGATCCTGTGATACCTTTTTAATTTTGGGTAAACCACTCGCAGGATTGGTGTCAAAATCACGGATTAAAACATGGTGTAAATCTCCCTGATAATGCAAAACATCACCCGGTACGTCCGAGTTACCTTCTTTTGCGATGAGTATTTCTGTGGTATTCATTAGAAAACGATACCACTTTTTATCTCTGATTTTTTCTTTGTACCAATAGTCGCCTGCCTTTAGCTGCTCAATCTCCTTTGAGTTTAATTTTAGGGGATTTGTAATGAAAAGATGGTCCCATTTTATATCATGATAGTCAATGAGCCCTGCGTTGCGCTGGTTCTTTTTTCTAAATAACCCGGTGAATCTGGCCTCAAAGCAGGTCATGTCTAATCCTGGTTTCATGGTGCAGTTTCACCCTCCTTTCTCGGTACTTGTGTACGTTTGGTTTCACTGCTTTCCTTGGTTATAAGCTGCACCTCTACCCTGCGGTTCATCAATCGGCCCTCTTTGGTGCTATTATCCGCCTTTGGTCTTTTATCTCCCATACCTTGAGACTGCAATCTGTTGCCGTTCACGCCAAGACTCTGAAGGAAACGCTTTACACTTTCGGCTCGTCTTTTGGACAAATCCAGGTTTTGCTGTGGGTTACCGGTATTATCTGTATGGCCTATAATGGTTGCATTTACAGCCTCATTCTTGGCCAGATATTCGGCCAGTTGCTGCAGTTCGCGGGCCGATGAAGGTAGCAAAATATCACTGTCTGTATAGAATTGAACATTCGGCAGACTCACCATCTCATATTTGCTTTTAATGGTCGAATCTACATATGCCACGGTGTCCATCTTCACAATTTTCAGCGTGTCTTTGAGTTCCCTGAAAACTTCCACGTAAACGGTATCCTGCTTACCCACATTGCCGGATCTGTTACGACCTTTTCCGCAATCTCCGAAAATAAAGCACCATGCAAGGGCAAGAAGGGCTATGCCTATCAGCAGTGCAGCAATTGCGGCAAGCCATTGTAAAATGGGAGAGAAGCAGCCCATTCCTTTAAAACATCCGGATGCCATGGGACCAGCACATCCGGGAAGTTTGCTGAAACAGCCGTCATTCCCTTGTGGATTGGCAGCATTGTTAAGCGGATTTTTTTTGCCAAAGCAGCCTCTGTCGTCCATGGCAGGCGTGCCGGATATGGGCAGGTTATCTCTGTGCTGAAAGCAAAAGTCATTGCCGGCATCTACCATGCGTGAGCATTGCTCAGCATCTGGTTTTATGAATTTACACTGCGTTTTGGGTAATTCAGGCAATACGGCCTGCTTTGCCATGGGCTCAATGGTTGGCACTACAGGGTCCGGAACTTCTATTTGTGTATAGGCACGGCAATAAGCAAAGCCATGAAATCGCCCGAAATAATCTATGCCATTCTGGGTTATGAATGGATTGAGGGGGAGGGGGGTGTTTTTTGACAGTATTTCACGCACATCCTGTAAAACCGAATCCCAGGCTTTTATTCTTCCGCTGTGTTCGGGTTTCTCAAATTCGGATTTGTAGGATTTATAGGTTCCGCTTAATTCACTACCATCCCAATCCAGTGGCTGTGTTTCAGGTGGTAAGTGCTGAATGCCGTCTCCGTCTGCAGGCCCGGGAACGGCATTTACACCGTCAGGATTGTGCATAATCATCACAATCTCATCTACCGGGCAGGATATCGGTTTGGCAGAAAGCGGACTTTTCAGTAATTCTGCTCGTTCTTCTCTGGCATGGCGAATGAAAGGAGAGGCAATGGTTTCTGTACCCGACAGGTATTCCTGCTCTGAGATCTCTACAACTTCGTGAAACCGAAAGCGGGGTTGCAACTCAATGTTATGTTGATATTGCTGATCCCTCTTTCCCAGTGGCTTGCGGTCAACAAAAGCATACTGGCATTCCAAAAAACCTTTGTAATATGTATGGACTCTCTTCTTCACGAATTTATGCCGGAGATTGATTTTCGGTTTGCAAAAGGCTGGCCAATGGCAAGAATTTTTTGGGTGTTACTGTTTGCTTGTATGTGGTGCAGAACGGAGGATCGCTCCAGATGCCGTGGTATTCTGAATTTACGCCATACTTATCCAGACTTTTTTGAATGATGATAAGGTGTTGTCTGTAGTCTTGCAGTACCTTTTCACGGTAGTATTCAGTGCTGTTCTGGGAGTAGATAAACTGGCTGCCTTTCTTTAATCTTCTGAGCTGGCGAAAGGGGTAGAACATGAGACATAGCAATATGGCTTCCATAAACAGGAATAATGAAGTCTTTCCTACCTTGGCAAATGTCATCACAGGAAAATATGCTTTTTCAATGGTTGCCGAATACATTGGGGCCCAAACGGTGGATACTGAATCCAATTTTCTTGTTAATGTTTGATTTTCTGTGAGCAGAAGCTGTCTTTCTTCGCGCTTCTTCAATAAAAGCAGGTTCACTTCACCCGGGTTTTCACTCAGTGTATCTATTGCTTCATTAATCAGCAGTAGCTGCCGGCTGTTTTTATCCATTTCTTTTTTGATGGACTGGGTGTTCCTGTTGGTAAATACCTCCACGAGTTCCGCTCTTTTTGCTTCATTGTCAGCACTTACAGATTGCCACATCATTAAAATAGTGTTCGGGAATACAATCAGCTGAAGCATTACAAGCATTACCCCGGTTCTGATAACTGCACTGAAATCCGGTTTCAAGGTCAACCATAATTTTTTCAGCATGTAAATTAGTTTCAGACGCGTATTTCCGGGTGGTGGCGGAGTAATAACACTTTCAGCTGTCTCGTTGTGAAGAGAGCGTCGAACGGTAATCAGCGAAAAACGGATAATATTGGCAACGATGAAGGACAGCATCGCACCCGAAGGTATGGTGGCTGCGATACTGGAAGTAATCAGCCACATGAGTGTGAATGAAGCTGTGCAGGCAAGCAGGGTTAGTGCTACGTAGCAATAACCAACCCTTTTGTACAGGCTTTTCTCGCTTGCACTAATGTCTGCCCAGATGTCTTCTTCCAGGCCCAGGGTCCATATGGCCAGTTTTTCCGTCAATGAAGTGGAAATCAGGCGTTATTGTTGCGAATGGAATTCTCACCCTCAGTAAAGAAGGCAGAAGGATTGTTCTTGAGGGCATCCATCTTCATCTTACCCCACTCGGATATTGCCTCATTGTTCAGTTTTTCCTGCTCTTCCAGCTTGCGTATCTTCTCCTGCTTGGCATTCTCCATTTCAAGGTATTTCCATTTTTCCATGTGAATCAGGCCTTTCTTTCCTTCATACACAAAATCTTCTTTCCATATGCCATTTTCAACCTCACGTTTTTTGTTGTAATTCTCAACCATGAAATCGTAGACACCTTTGTTCATCATCATTTTAAAGAAGATAGGGCCGGTTTCTATGCTGAGCAGAACCAAAAAGATAATCCAGGGAACCATTCCGCCGACTTCGTGGCTAATTTGAATCCTTTTCAACAACCCTGAATAATTTCCGGCTTCTTTCTTGTTTTTGGCATAGGCCGCACGTAAGTCAGTCTCATAATTGCTGATTTCCTTGTTTACCTTATCAAGCTCATTGTAAATCGACTGAACCTCCTTTTCTTTTTCTTTAACGTATTTTTCGCGTTCTGCCTTTTTGTTGTCAACGTCTCTTTGCATGGCTTTTGCCACCGGGCCTTCACCATAAGCCCGTTTATCCTGCATTTCGGCTTGTCTCTTGCCCACAAGTTCATCGATTACATCATCAAACTTTTTAAGTTCTTTGTTGTAAACCGACAGTTTGAATTCATATTCAGATTTGCGTTTTTCAAGCACAGCTTTCTGTTGATTGGCCACCTTATCCGTTTCTTTGTTCAGTTCCTGAACATATTGCTCCTGGAATTTCTGTAGTTCGGCATCAATTTCACTTTGCAATATTTTAATTTCCAGTGGGGCTGAAATGGCAAAACCCAGAATAATGGCGATGATGATTCGGGGCAGTGCTTGTAAAAATTCTTTGCCTGTAATGGCATCAGTTCCATCGCCTTTGCCAGTGCTTGAAACAATAAACCGGTCGAGGTTAAAGATAATCAGGCCCCACAGAAACCCGAAAACAGCACTGCCAATAATGTCTGCCAGGGTTGTGAGTGCACCAATCTCAACAGCTTCGCCTTTTGGGCCAAAAATGGTGTGAAAGGCAAATCCGCCTGAGAAAGCCGCCAGAACGCCTGTACAGAAAACAATACCGCCTATGCCGGCATATTTTACACGGTCCTGCATGGGTGATCTTTCCAGGAAAAAGCTATCTGCACCGGCACTCCACCAAAGGAAGCGGGTAAATTTAGAAACCGGTTTGTGAGAATAAGCGCTGTGCGGAGTGGTTGTTTCGCTCATGGATATTGAATTAAGTTATTATTGATAAAGATTTTTTGTTCGCGGATATCGCAATGCACACCTATTAACCCGGGCTCGGGAAAACTGTGTTTGTAAGGTTTTGTTTCATGCGAAAGAGATACTTTGTGGTTGCCGGTATTGGGACTGGGAACCGACAGTTCGGGCTGGTATCTGATCGTGTTGAGGAAATTTATTTTCAGCGGAAGAACAAACTTTTCAGGCCACAACGAGAAGTAGGAGCTGAAAGCATAAATCCTGATTTCGGGAGAATAGGCATTGGTGACACTGAAAAAAGAACCTTCAGGCTTGCTGAATCGAAAGCGTTTCCACCATTTGCCACGCATGGGTAACTTGTGGTCGATAATCAAATATTTTGCGCCTTCGATGCCAAATTCAAAAAAGAATGGTTGTCCGTGGATGAGGTAGCCCACTTCTTCTTTGTTTATGGAAGCATATAGCAGTTGCATGACGCTGAAATGCAATAATATTACTCAAAAACCGCTTTCGAAAATATTTATCTGAAAATTAATAAAACAAATTGTATATCCTATTATTGCTATCTGAACAAAAATCTATTGTTTGATGATTGAATTTCGTAAAAATTACAATTTTTCGCCGGCTATTATGGAAAAGATAGCCGCAGTAAATGCAGAAGACCCGCCTTATGCCGCCGACGAGCTGGTAGAACTCGCCGAAGAAATTTTGCAGCAGATAGCGGCGGTGGGAATGGTGCAATACCTGAAACATACGCCCCAAAAGGAAGTGTACAATGACTTCCTGATACAGCTG
>Ga0169931_10007934_pt1 | contig 15625 bp, 14 predicted proteins | sample Kivu_15m_20L_FD_129675 | JGI IMG/M metagenome (GOLD analysis project Ga0169931, IMG submission 129675) | Freshwater microbial communities from Lake Kivu, Western Province, Rwanda to study Microbial Dark Matter (Phase II) - Kivu_15m_20L... | ecosystem: Environmental > Aquatic > Freshwater > Lake... | reverse complement strand
CGATAAATCCTGATGACGCTGTTACTTTTCCAGATATATCTGCGCTTGCTGCTGTTAATGCGCCGGCGCTTGTTACCCTAAATGTTCCACTATTGATATCAATTGCGGTACCAGAGATTGATCCACCAGTTATAGTTGAACCTGAAAGATTTCCAGTAAAAGTTCCACTAGCTCCTGAAATATCTCCAGTAAAAGTTCCACCAACTGCTTGGAGGTTTCCTGTAAAAGTTCCACCAACTGCTTGGAGGTTTCCTGTAAAAGTTCCACCAACTGCTTGGAGGTTTCCTGTAAAAGTTCCATTAGCTCCTGAAATATCTCCATTAAAAGTTCCACCAGCTGCTGATAGGTTTCCTGTAAATGTCAAATTAGTGCCATCAAAGTGCAAATACTTGGTAGATGAACCAGCTTTAAACTCTGAAACATTTGTGGTATCGGTAGAATTTCTATTCCATCTATTATTGGCATCTATCCAAACAGAGGATGCTTTTAGTCCACCCCTAATTGAGGCTGATGAAAATTCTGCATATCCGTTACCGGCAATAACCCATCCGCTTGTTCCAGTAGACCATTGGTCTGTTGAATTATTGTATGATCCGTTATAATTCGAAGACCTCAATATTGCCATGTTGGCTGGAGCACTTATCGATGTTTGAGCGCCTTGTTGCTTGAGTATTATTTCGTGAGCATTTATTGTTCCGGCCGTTATCTTTGATGCGGTGAGATTTCTTATATGTGCGCTTTCAATTAACTGTGTTGGACTGGACTCTTTAAGGCCACTACTTGGAGTCCATCCACTTTCGTTTCCGGATGTATCTACAGTCTTTATTCTTCCATAGTATTTAACTTGTTCTTCCGAATCGGTGTCTGTTTGTGATTGACTATTATTCGGCACATCTATGGTGAATACACTCGCGGTAGCCGTGCCCGATGAAATAAGATTGGTCCCGACAGCGTTTGAGTAAAGCTCATATTTATACCTATCTACATCTATATCTGTGGTTGGCTCAAAAGTAAACATTACCGACTTATAATTTGCATATATAAAAAAGGTATTATTGTCTATTGCACTTGGTATGGTGCTATCAGTTGGTGTCAAGAATCTAATTGCTGGATACGGACTATCTAATGCTGATAGCTCTGTATTTTTTGCTTTTAAGGTAACTAGATAATTTTGACCTGGTTTCAATCCAGTTATTTTTCTTATTATTTTTGCCATTATCTTACTCCGCCAGTACTCTTGAAGGCTATATCTGATTTTAGCTCTTCTACGTCAAATTGTAATTCATAATTTTTAGAATAAGAATATTTTACCATAGTACAGCCAAGTGAAGATGAGGAATTATTCTTTTCTTCTAAAGTTTCAATTTCAAAATAAAAATCTCCGTAAAGTTCTTGATAAGTAGAAAAATCAAGATCTTCTTCCATATCTAGTTCATACACTAATTCATTAAATTTTCTCGTTGGTGAGTAGAGATCAATTTTTATCGTTTCTTTCACGAGTTTTTGCCCATCACCAACGGCAGATGATTTTATTATTTTTAAAGATATAAATCCAGAAGAACTATTTTTTTCTGCATATACTTTTAATCTTGGACCATTAAAAGTTCCTACGACTTTTGCTCCATGGGTCAGAGTTTTTCCATCTTCCCATTGATTACCCAAAAAGCTCATTGAAGACACTCTTTCATTATTATTTAATGAAATTTCTGTTGAGTAATAATTAATAGCAGAACTAGAACTTCCAGAAGTTTGTGCTATAAAATTTGATCCAGATGGATTTGTTGTAGAAACATAATTTGAACCCTGCAAAGAAATATATTGTATGTTGTCTCTGTGATAATATATGTAATATGAACCAGAAGGCTTATATCCTGGATCAACATTTGTCAATGATTTAAACCATAAATTTTTCTTAAAAAAACTCTGACTTTCTGAATTTATAATAAAACTAAATGTAGGAGTTTTAGTGTTTTCGGTTTCATAGACAACCAGATATGCATCTGAGTCAAAACTTGTTTTTATCAATCCATCTTCTTGATAGTAATATTTTCCAATATCAAGAGTATCTAAATTTACGTGTATCCAATCCCCAATTTTTAGATTTTCTGAAACTTGAGGAAAAACTATTTTTCTTCTAACTGGCGCATAAGTTGCGGTTTCCGGTGCAAGATAACTAAACCAAGTCATGATTAAACCTCGTTGTACAATACTTCAAATTCATAAGTATTAATTTTGTCGTCTTCTATGTCTATTTCTATAGTTGCATCAAAAGCAACTCCACCACCCAAAAATAGGGATTGAGAAAATTCTTTAATCCTAATATTATTATACGCATTTTGGTCAGATTCGTAGTATTCTTTTCTTGCTGTTTCATAATCTATGCTTGATGCTTTTATGAGGTCAGATCCATCTAATCCGGAATGAGAATGGTTTGACAATTCTATCCCACCTATTTTGACTCCCTTTTCTATCAATACATCTCCCGTAATTGTTCCCCCATCTCTTTTCAGATACTGTGGATGCGAATCATCGTCTAGGTCGTCAAGCTTGGAATGAGATGATCTTAAGTCTTGTCTTTTTTCGGAGTCAATTGTAATTGAATTATAGATATCCTTATAAATTTCTATGTTTTCATCCTTCTTTTGAACAAGAACCTTTACCCTATTAACTGCCTTATACTCTAGTTGAGTTATGTAATTGACGTACCTTCTTTTTAGTATTATCAATTCCAACAAAGCCTGCATTTTTTTATCCATCTGATTTCTTCTTTCGATGAAGTCAGTAGAAACAGAACCAAGGTTTCCGGTTATAGAATTATTTGCGATAATTACTTCACCCATAATCGTGGGACATGCCTGAGCAATACTGGTGGTTGTAAAGTCGAAGATTAGTGGTTCTACAACTTTTGATTTAAAGTTTACTGCTGGCAACAGATAATTTTTGTAAAACATATCTGCCGTATCGAAACAATCTCTTTTCAAAGAATTTGATATGGATGATATTTCTGAAGCGTATGAATTTACTTTGATCGAAAAAAAAGCTTGCAGTTGTGCTGCTTGTTTTTCAGAAATCTGATCCAATTCGGATTGCGGAATTGATGACGGCGTGTTTGTGATTTCGCTGGCAAGTTGTTTCGTATGATGTGTTGATGCCTTTGCCCAATCTGATAGTTGTTTTGCAATTTCCCCTTCTGAATCATTATTATACCTTTCTTGAAATTGATGAGTTACAATATTTTTTATTATTGTTACTTCATTTTTCAAATAACTTATTATTTTTTTAATGTCAAACAAATGACCAAATGAAGTATGGTTAGTTGTTATTTCATATTGTTTTACTAATTCCCTACAAGATCTGCACAGGTGTTGTGTTGCAAAAGAATACTCTGAATAGGTTATGTAGTCGGGAGCTTGCATTAATTGCGCTTTTTCTGAGTGCCTTACCGCATCCTTCCAAACTGCTTTGTGGGCTACTTCTAGCTCAGAAGAAGAATAAGGGTTTATGTTTACTTGATCTAGATTTTTTTCTATTTCTGCCAATAATTCGTTCATAATAAATTCCGCATAATAAACATGGTTTCTTATTTCGGCAATCGGCACTTGGTAATATGATGTGGAGTATTTTTGAGAGTTCGAACCGACTAAAGATCGCATTGCCCGCAACATATCTATCGTCTATTGAATCGAAAGTCGACACTGGACTTTGGGTATTAGAAAAGACGTTTTCTACGGGATTATTTTCACCAATACCATATTTTGCCATTGTTAAAATGTCTTTCTTTTAATTTTAGCGTTTGGCTTTTTAGACAAAGTTTTTTTGAAACCAAATTTTACTGGAGCCAGTTTATCAGCTCTTCCGGAAAAAACGCTCTGTTCTGGCGTAAAATCTTTATCCAAAGATTCTTCTTTAGTAGGCATGAAGAAGGTGTTTGAAAACGATTCCGTGTTGGTTGCAAATTTAGATCTATGCAAATCGTTATAGTTTTCGGTTATTGATAATAGGGCGAGCATCAATGCATCGTGTGCGTGATCCACAGCTGATCCACCAGCTTCAAAAACTGGTCTTCCAGTCTGTGTGGTTCTTAAAACAACATAAGAGATTAGCTGCATATACATTTCAGTATCTCTTTCCGAGATAAGTAAAAGTTCTTTTTCCAAGTACTGCCTTAGGTTATCAACCATATACGGTTTTATTTCCTTTTTGACAATCTGTTTAGTGTACGGATCTCTAATATCTATTGTTTCACTAAAGCTAATTCCCTTTACCTTATTTTTCAAGCCACTTAATGAATTTTCCACACCGTGCTTATGCAGTAGCTCTACTTGAACTTCTCCGTAACCTCTGTCGACATATATGTGTTTTGGGTTAAAAATATTATTTAGCTCTATAATTCTTGCAACTGCTTTTGTTAGTGTGTATTCTGATTTCTGTATTTCTTCTCTAAAACATAATTTCACTTTGTTTCTGAAAATTTGATTCTCGTATGAATCAGAGCAAACTTCTAGTACAACTATGTTCGTTCCGGCTCCATACTTGTCCCAATCGACTCCAATCGTGTGAAAACTTCTTGCTGAAGTTATTTCTGGCTGGTAGTTCCATCCAGGTTCTACGAATGCTTTATCAACAAACTTTCTGGGATACACACCTTCCGAATCTTCTCCCCAATCTGCCTCTATTTCATGCCTATATCCTATTTCGGAGTATTGTTCCCTAAATTCATCTTCTTGTTCTTTTGAAAAAAATGGATTGCAGTAAGATGGAAACCAAAATTCCTGAAATCTATCTGATCTACACCATTCCCAAAATCTTTCTCTTCTTCCAGTTGGAGTAGAGGCGCCAATTAAAACTTTATCCGGTTGATCCTCCGCCGTTTTTTGAAGCATTGCGTACAGAGCGTCAAGATCGTCGCTATGCATGAAGTCCATTTCGTCAAGAACTATAACGTGAGCTTCCTGACCACGTGCTACGTCTGATTTTCCACCGGATCTCATTCCTGAAGTAAAGAATCTTATAGTTGAACCATTAGAAAACTGCATCATGAACTGAGGGCTGGTTACTTTTCTTATTATGGAATTAAAAACTATGTCGTTTCTTGAGGCAAGCCTGACTATTTCCTGATATATCAATTCAACCTGAGTTTTCATCGGTGCCACAACCAGACACCTGCCGTCTCTATTTGTGTAACTGTAATGCAACAAGGCTATTGCCATGCTAAATGTTTTTCCAAGACGACGACCTGCTCTTAAGACTTTTCTCAGTGATGGGTCTCTTAATATTAGCGTTTGATAGACTCTTGTCTCTACATTCAAGAATTGCTTTGCCCAAACACATGGATCCTTTGCTATATGAATTTGTTTTTGTTGTTCAGACGATATACCCGCATCGAGAAGGTTTCTATCAATCTCAAAAGGCTCGTCAATCAACAACGCCAATTCTCTTTTAGTTAATGGCCTTTCGGATATCTGAGTTCCATCCACCCAATTTAGATGTTTTAGTTTATTCTTAAACACCCACTCAATTCTATTGATTTGCTTATAAGATTCTACGTCTTGATTTTTAATTATTTCTATGAGATCTTCTGAAGAAAGTTTTTCCAATTCTTTTCTAAAATCTTTTGTTTTTTGCTTAAGTATGAAGCTCATATTTATCCAAAATGTGCCGCAAGCATCGATGCCTCAGATCCAAGCAAACTTCTTGCATTTAGTCTTGAATTCTGTATAGCCATTACACCTCTTGATCTTGATGTTGCAGCAACTTCATTATCTTTAAAACCTGATCCAAACATTGGCTTGTTAATCGTGCCTTGCATTGACTTCACTGCATCCTTAGCAAAGTTTACACCTTTTACAGCTATTTTTCCAGCACCTTTTGCAAGATCGTATATTAATTGGCCAGTAGCTAGAACGTTCAATCCTGGTATAAATGCACCAGCGCTTTTTATGGCTCCTGAGCCAAGTACTTTAAGTCCAGATAATCTACCAAGCGTAGTTGCACTTGTGTTTAATGCCGCTTTGCCACCGATTTGTAGTTGTTTGATTCCGCCTGCTAGTTCTCTACGAAAACCACCAACATACTTTGCTGCCTTAGTGTCTGAGCCCATAAAATCATCAAGTAGTGCCCTTCTAGCCATTTTATTGTCAATTCCAGCTGCGCGCATTGCGTGACCAAAAGTTCCCTTTTGTGTTGCGCTGGCATTCATATAGTTTGTTGCCCCACCAAAGAATGATGTTATCCTATTGCTTAACACTCCTGCTGTCATTTCACTACCAATAAACTTTGCTGTCTGAGTATTTGCCATAGTAGTTCTTCTTGCGGTTTCGGTAGCAATTGCAGATTGTGAAGCTGCTCTTTGTGCATTCAAAACTGTTGCTGATGATCCAGGAAGAAGTGGACCAAATGGAAGTGCTGCTCTTGCTGCTTCAGCTGCATCAAGTCCAGCTTTCACCACTCCAGGCATTGATGCAACTGGTCTAGAGATGTTACTTACTTTTAGTGCATTTTCTGCTATTTTTGTTTTTGATGCAACTGCTTTTGCATGTCTTGCTTGCGAGAATCTGGATGTTCCTGCACCTCTAGCAATGATTGAATCTAGAGTATTGACTCTGTTAATTGAAGTTATTCTTCCCAATACTCCACCAGAAAATGCTTTTTGTGTTTCAGGATTAAAATCAGCGCCTAATCCCACTCTTGATCTAATTCTTGAACTTTTAAGAGCAAAATCCATCATTCCTGATAAACTTTGCATTGGCGTGTATGCAATCCTAGTGTCTCCTGCTAATGCCCCTAGGCTTGTTAGTCTGTTAACTGCACCTAGATTTGCGGTTAGGTTATTTGCCCTTGAAGCGCGTAACAGCGGAGTTTTTCCTTGCGCCATTCTCCTTCTTGCATATGCGCCAAGAGGACCTCTTCTTCCTCCTCCAATAAACTGAGATGGATCCGGTCCTGCAATTTGATCGCCGATCATTGCTCCGTACTTTTTTGCTCTTCTAAGTTTTCTACCAGTGGTTCCGGCTGCTACGTCAAATCTTCCACCTTTTTCTAAAGTTTTTGCATATCTTCTTGCGTTAAATAATGCGGCAGTAGTTATTCCAGGCAATGATTCTAAGAGATCAAAAACACCACTTCCAGGAGCAACATCAGCTCTTTGTGCCGCACGCATTCCGATTGCTGCATTAATATTTTGTGGATCGTAAGATGCTCCACTATAATCAACTTGATCAGGCATTACCCTCTCCTTTGATTATGCATTCCCAAAACTATATTTCCACTTGCATTCAATCTATTGGCCGTTAGCGCTGATTGATTATAAAATGGCGACTCTCTTATTATTTGACTATTTGTTTGCATGGTTTTGTATGCCATGGTAGCTTGACCAGCAGCACCCAATACACCGCCAGCTACTGCTCCGCCAGCTGCTCCAATCATTCCGCCCCTAATTGCTCCTGCTCTTCCTCCGCTAGCATACCCTTTTGCGGCCCCAATGGCGCCGCCAACAAGACCACCAATTCCACCAAGTGCCACTCCAGCTCTAGCCGGATTGTTATGTGCTCCAACTCCAAATCTGGTTGCGTTCAATCCTCTTGCTGTACTGCCTATAATTCCTGGAGCCCTATGACCTAAATATAAACTTGGAGTTAGATCTGTTCCAAGCATTGCCCTGTCCGCTTGTGGATCATTGAATGCAACGTCCATTGCAGCATCGACTCCCGCTGGAATAACCTGCCCCGCAAAACCTTTTATGCCCCTGTATCCAAAATATGTGGCTGCCGCACCAGCTCCAATTGCACCCATGTGTGCACCAGCAAAACCCCCAGCTCTTGCACCTGCTCGACCGACAGCTCGACCAACGGCACTACGGCCAACGGCACTACGGCCAATTCTTGATCCTATTCTACCTAATGACGGCATTTATCATCCTCCATATAGATGATTATATTTTCCTGGTCCCATTTTATAATGAGATGTTTTATTACGATCTAAATTTCCAACAACACCAGCAGTAACCAATGGATCTCTTCTAGAAGAACTTTGGGCTGCTAATTGTTGATCAATTTGATTAAAATCCTGTATTGACATAGGACCTGGCTCAAATTCTTGCTGCTCCATTGTTTCATTATAAAGTGAATTTTTTCTAGATCTTGTTGCTAAATAGTAACCAGCACTAAGAGCAGCTACAGCTCCGGCACCCTTAAATATTTTTGGTTTTAAAAACTTCATTCTTTCCTCAATATCCATATCCCTAAATTTTCTTGCAGTTGATATTGAAGAACCAGCTATTTCTGCGTCTGGTCTAACCGATCTAGCAAATGCCCTTAACCTACCAAAAAATCCTCCACCATCTTCACCCGAAGTATCAACACCCCTTCTTATTGCCCCCTGCAAAAGACCCACTTGCCTGGTTGACGAAGACCTTTCCAAAACATCTCTACCCAAAGCAGTTCCTACCCTATTTAATTCACTGGTAACTTCGTCTGACAGACGAGGAGTTAAAACTGCCCCCTCTTCACCTATTTGACCTACTGTAAATGACATCCCTTTTTGCTCTAAATCTATATCGCTATCGATTCCGCCGCTAAGATTATCTATTATTTCCGCTGCTTGCGTTGCTATTGACCTAGACCCTTCGTCAACACTTGGATCTAGTGTAGATATTGTAAAACCTCTTTCAAGTCTTTTCCTTGTTTCTTTTTCGATTGCTTTTGGATCATTAATTGCAGCTTGTATTCTTTGAAAATGTTCTTCACTGGTAGCAAATCCTGCGGCGATCATCTCCTGCGGAGTTTTTCCTTCTATTTTTGCTTTTGTTATTTTTATAAATTGTTCTGCTTCAAACGTAGCTCTTCTAACTTCTATTTCAGAAGCTTGTTTTCCTAAAGTTCCTCCGTAAATAACGTTTACAGTAGGAGTTGTAGTTTCAGATCTAGTAGCTCGAGAAAGTCTAACTTTAGCTGATCTATTTGCGCCTTCGCCTTTTAGTCTTTCTGTTAATAACATTTCTGCGCCGCTATCGTCTATTGTTTTCATTTCTTTCAATATTTCATATGGTATTGCAGTAACCGTGTCGCCCACAGATAATGCTTTTTGAGCTTGAGTAAAGACAATTCCAGTTTCACTTAAAAGTGGTAAATTTCTTGAAATTAAATCTGAGGATGCTGCGACCCTAGAGGCAACATCTTCTGCTGATCTTTCAACTAATACCCCAGTTGCATCCGTCTCATGAGCTAATGCGCCTGATATAAACTGAGTATTTTTTGTTCCAATCGGTGCAGTTATTGCGGAAAGAGAAACTACTGCGGATCTTACCTCTGGTTGCATCGATGCAGCAACAATTCCTGATTCGTATAATGCTTTTTGGTATGATTCCATTCTTGACTGAGCGAGTGCTTGAAGTGGATGTCTTACAGTCTCATATACTCCAGTTCTTCCTTGTGGCGATAAACCAAATGTAAAACCGGTAATATTTCCGGTTGCTGTCATCCCTTTAAAAAATGCATCTTCGTTTGAAGCTATAGATCTTGATATGTCAAGTATGTTGCCAGTTGATATTGAAGAGGCGGTACCTGTGGCCAAAAATCTTCCCGTGTATTCTATGTTTGCTTGTTGTATTGGGCTTATTCCCAAAGTCTTAACAACAGAAGTTCTTGTTGGTGCTCCTGGAGCTATAATTGCATCAGGATCTCCAGACATAGATCTTATTGCATTTAGCTCATTTTTTATGTAATTAGTTGCAATTGAATCAGCTATAGGAATTGCAGTTGAACCTGGTCTACTTGGCTGAAATACGTAACTTGGTGCACCAGCTGCGTCAGCAGAAAATTTTACAGTTCCTCTAGTTTCTGGCCTTAATCCCCCTGTTATTAATGGCGAACTTGATCCAACAACAGCTTGCAATTGATCTTCTATTTGAACTTGCCTTAAAGCTTCTGGAGTATTGTACAAATAATCTAAATTTCTTTGAGTCAAATATCTTGGATCTGCTATACTTACTGTGGTAGTCATGGCTTTTGATCCAGCTACATTGACTTTTGCTCTTGAAATTAATCTTAGATTGTCGTCAGTTATTCCAGCCATATGCGATCTACGATCTTCTGGAATTAATTTTATTCCGCCTGGTGTTAACGCAATTTCTGTAAGTACTTGCGTAACGGCTCTGTCTACATAGTCAACGTGAGAAGTAGAGCTTGATGCCAGCTGTCTTAGTATCAACTCAGAACTTGTATCTCCTGCCTGTGCTCTTTTGGCTAATGTATGAAGAAAATCAGTAGATGTTAGTATATTTTCTAGTCCAAATGCAGATACTCTTTCGCCAACATCAGTTGCCCTAGATAAGGCTATCGGAGATAATAAAGATTCTAGTGCTAAAGCTGCTCTTTTGCCAATGTCGTCTCCGACGACTTCTGGCGAGCTCAAGCCTTTCTGATACCTGATCTTTTAATTGTGTTCTAACAAGTTGAAGTGTGTCAATTATTCCGCTTTGTTGAAACATTCTTGTTTCAAAAGAGCCAAGAAGTCTCACTGCTTCTGGATCTTCCATAAATTCTGGAATTTGTCTGGCCGAATCAATCAATTTACCTACGTCAAATCTTGCATTGTATCCGGCTATGTACGCATCTCCTGTGCTAAATTTTCTAAAAATATCTTTATAATAAGAAACTGCCTGTGTTCTACCAGAAGCGCTGGTTAGATCGTAACTTGGCATTCCTCGTCCACCGATAGGACTTTCTCTTTGTATGACAGCTTCTCCAAAGGAAATTACCCTTGATAAATCAGATGGATCAGCAGAAACTACTGCTGACATTTGTGGAGTCAAAAACCTTGCTCCTTGATCCTCTCCGAATCAAATTTAAGGTTCTTGCTGCCGACAATTCTGTTTCTTGTATTGATATTGATCTAACCATATCATTTCTACCAACTCCAGTTGTTTCTACGTCTACGAAACCTATTCTTGATGTAGGCGAAACATGGGTCATTGACGTTCTTCTTGCTGGGTCTGCAACTCTTTTTTCCAGTTCGGAAAAAGCAGGAAGATGACTTGTTCCGCATTCTAAAAGACTTTAATGGATCAACAAACATTCCTTCTTCTGCGTATGGATCAATACTAAATGTTCCGTTGCTCTAAAAGATCAAGAACTGGACTATATCCACCAGACATGGTAGTTGAATACATTCCAGACCTTCTTTGAAGGGCACTTGTTGAAGGCATGTGTAAGCCGGGTGTTCCGAGCGCCATGCACTAATTTCCCTACATCAAGAACTTGAAAATGAAACTGGTCCCTCAGTCTTTCTCTGACAGTTAGGTTGGAAATTAGACTGAGGTTGATTTCAGTATTTGGATTAAGAGCTGCTTCTAATAAATTTTTTGTTGATGCATTTCCTACGCCAAGTCTTAATTCGTCTGCTACTGCTTTTCTATATGCCGCATCAAATGATTTATATCTCTGAAGTTGATCAGATACAGTTCCAATTCCAATTTCTTCCAATAATGGTTGACTTATTGCGGTATCTAAATTTTTTATCAAAGCCTCTGCTCTTGCCTCTTCAGAGCTAAGACCAATTGATGTCATTTTCAGTAAATTTCGATAAGTTTCAGTAGCTCGATCTAATATTTCTTTTCCGCCTGCCACCGAACTAAAGCAAACCTAGAAAGAATGCCATAAATTGGATCATCACCAGTTACTATCGGCATTTAATTTTCCTATTCTTTTTCTGGCTCCACAGCCTCCGAATCAATTATGTAATCATCTAATTCTGTCGTTCCCAATTTTTGCTTAAGCAGTTTTTCTCTTGAAGTTTCAATTGATTGAACTTTTCCTATTATATCAGATATAGCCTGAGCCGTATCCAGTTGTACTTGACCAGCTTTTGCTTTTGCTTCTCTTGTTGCCAAAAGTTGATTTCGCAAATCTTTTCTTCTTTTGTGCAACTTGTCTTCTAGTTCAACCGCCAAATGCAATTCTTTTTTAAATATTGGATTTCCGTCGTGATCCACTCCAATTATATTTTCTTGAACAAAGTGTTCTTTTGCCAGAAGCTTGGTCTTTCTAAGGTATTGAACTTCCTGATCAACCAAATCTCTTACCATTGAAACCTCAACTAGATTATCTGGATTAACCTCAAGTTGATCAAGATATTCTGCGGTAAATTGCGCAACCATTCCCATTTCTATCGGACAAGCTTTTCCTCTGGGAGCAAGGTTTTCTTTAAGGAGCGGACAAGTACTTGCGAATATGCATTTTTCTGCTTCACAATTCATCGGAATAGATGAGAACATTGCGGTGCGGGTTTTTTGTGGCCTGATAAGATCAACGGCTTTTTCCCTATCTTCGTCACTCCATTCTGCTGGAAAAAACAAATCTGGCCTCAAAGATTCAAACTGTTTCATGAAATTTGATTTATTTGATTTCTCTATCTCTGACATCTTGACCTACTATGGATAATCCGACAATATTTGATTGAGACTTTTTTGCAATTTTCCAATTATTTCTGATGTTGTTCCGGCATTTGTAAATAATCCCACTTCTCTCATCTTATCTGGAGTTAGTGTTGAACTTATGATATATCTTGCCCCTTTGCAAATATCGCAATAAATTTCTTTTTCCTGAGTGGAACAAATGCACGGGTCAATTATAGAAAAAGCTTCTAATGCTTTTGCTATTTCATACCATTTGTTTTTGAACAATTTTTTTGTTTGTTCTTTGTAGGCTCTTAATTTTGCCTGGTCTTCCGAAAGCAGAGTGCCCATGTCCAAAGACTGTTTCATCAAATCCATTACAGTTTTATATAAAAAATTAGGTAATTCAAAATCACCATTTTCATTAATATACATCTTCCAATTGTTCATGACTACATTATACCTTAGGCTGATCTGCCAATTCCTGGAGGAGCTGAAGTCATTGGTCTTGGTGCTGGGTTATAAGCTCCAGTTGATCTATTTGATGCTGCCATACTTATCCCTGAAGCACCCATAATTCCAAATCCTGCGGTTCTTTTGCCGCGTGCTATTAAATCTTTTCTTCCTGCGGCAAATGCTCTCAATGCAGCGTCGGGATCTCCATATGCATGACTAGCTTCTACTAGGCCACTTGTTACCCTTGATATAGATCTGCCTTTTGGACTTGCATGCGCAATTGCACCAAACATATCTCCGGCAAATCTACTAATTCCAGCTCTTATCCCCGGCATTTAAAACCCCTTAGTATTTGTACATTCCAGTTGGTCTACCAGACGTTCTGTCTACGCCACTCTGCCTTCTATTGCCAATCACGCTTCCAGCACCTAGAATTCCACCACCAAACATCAAAGGCTTTTTAGCCCCTCCAACTGCTCCTCTAATTCCAGAAGAACTATATCCAGATTTAATTGGGCCTAAAATACCAGCTGACATTCTTTTTGCATGACCTAAAACTGCTCTTGTTGCTCTTGGCATGATGTAACCTCTTTGCCTATGTTTTAATTATAGTAAACTAGACTTGTTTTAATAGCCCTGTTTTCTTATTTGGTTTTTTAATATCAAACTTAAATTTATCATCTTCATAAGTTATTTCAAATACACTTCCTCTGGGAATTGTAGTGTTAATAATGCTATCGGCAATTGGAGCTTCTATTTGCTCCCTGCGAATTTGAGCCAATCCTCTTGCACCCTTGATGCTATCAATTCCCTTGTTTATCAATCCATCTATGACACTTTGATTGTATTCAAATAGATACCCTTTTTTGGTTAACTTTTCTGCAGTTATTGACATTTCTAATCTGGCAATTGTGTTGCAGTCTGATTCAGATAAATAATTAAACACCACTACTTTATCTATTCTGTTTAAAAATTCTGGCTTAAAATGTTTTCTAATTGCCTCGTTAGTATTTCTTTCAAGAATGGATTTATCCGGAATTTTCTTAGTTGTTGTTTTGTAATTAACATCTCTGTTAAATCCTGTTCCGTTTGCCAAAAGATGATCCGTAGTTTTTTCGTTTCCAAGATTTGTTGTCATGATTATGATTGCATTTCTAAAACTTACAATCTCACCCTTTGCATCTGTCAAAAGACCATTGTCGAAAACTCTCAAAAAAGTATTCCATAAATCTGGATGAGCTTTTTCCACCTCGTCTAATAGAACGACGCTGGAAGGATACTGCTTTATTTGATTGACCAACTGACCACCCTCGTCATGGCCAACATACCCCGGAGGAGAACCAATTAATTTTTGATTTTCATGTTTGTGCTGAAATTCTCCGCAATCAATTCTAACAACAGGATAGTCATTCCCAAAAAGATATTTATGAAGAGTTGTAGCTAAATGAGTTTTGCCAACTCCAGACGATCCTGCAAATAAGAAAACTCCCAAAGGCCTGTCCATATCCGACATACCGGCTTGAGATCTTCTTAGGGAGGAAACTATGTTTTCTATTGCATCGTTTTGCCCAATAACATTTGATTTTAGGTGATTTTCTAAACCTAGATATTTTTGTTTAGAAATTTGTTTTATTTTTGGTTTTACTTTGTCTTTTAAATTCATGTCAAATGGAAAATCATCTAAATCTACCTTAGGAAATTTCTTGCCTGTTTTTTGCATATTTTTCAACGATTTCATAAAGGCTGATTCCCTTGATGCAATATTATCTTCGTCCTTAAATGAACTTATGTCTTCCAATATTCCTGTGTAAGCGATGCTTAACCATAAGTCTATATCCAATCCGGGATTGAGCATTAAGCAGCCGTTAAATAGTGCATCTAAACATGATTCTGCAGATTGTCTGCTCATCATGCGTAACGATTCTGCAATTTCAGATTTTAAATTAAATACAAAAGTTTCTACGACTTTTTTTCTAAATTGAATTAAATCTGGATCTTTATTTTCTTTCTTAAAAGAAATAACGAATTGTTCTATTTGTTCTGGCTCAAGCACTTTAAATTTTACGTATGTTGCGAGCTCTGGAATGTAAATCTGATATATTTTCATTAAAACTCGATTCTACATTTATAATAAAATATAGTACCTTGAGTTTGAGTTTTATGACCGATTTTTACAGTGTATGGATACACAAGTATTATTACACTTACGGATATACTTTATAGGATACGGTATATCCAGTATACACATCATGTCAAGTGCTGTCAAGTTACTTTTGACGAAGATCTTCAATTGAAGGATGTTGCTCAATACACGGTCCAAAAACGGACCATATGTTGATTAAATCAATTGGATACTTGATTCTGTTTTTCAAAAGAAAAACGGCTCTTACATAATCTGGATTCTTATCTATCTTTTTATTCATGTTGCATCCTCTCTTAGTTCTGACTACAGTATATCAGTATGAATGCATGATTCTTGTTGGATTTACTTATGCATAGATGGTAGAATATATGCATGACAGAATCAAGAAATGACTCAAAGCAATTGGAGCTTGCGTTAGCTCAAATAGAAAGACAGTTTGGATCCGGTTCAGTAATGAAACTAGGCTCTGAAAGTTTTAAACCATGGCCGTCTGTACCAACAGGCGCAATGTCTTTGGATAGAATACTGGGAATCGGAGGGCTACCAAAAGGTAGAATAGTTGAAATTTACGGTCCCGAATCATCAGGCAAATCTACACTTGCTCTATCAATCGTAGCCCAAGCCCAGAAGCTGGG
>Ga0169931_10007933_pt1 | contig 15626 bp, 15 predicted proteins | sample Kivu_15m_20L_FD_129675 | JGI IMG/M metagenome (GOLD analysis project Ga0169931, IMG submission 129675) | Freshwater microbial communities from Lake Kivu, Western Province, Rwanda to study Microbial Dark Matter (Phase II) - Kivu_15m_20L... | ecosystem: Environmental > Aquatic > Freshwater > Lake... | reverse complement strand
TTGTACACTGCGCCCGGCAGGCTCGGGGAAGGCGCGAGGTGCTTCGTGCTCGCCTGCTGGTGCGAGTCTGTCGACATGGCCTTGCCCAGCGCGAGGGACAGGGCCTCCGCCTGCTGCGCCGCGGGGCACGCGGCGATGCCGAGGTGGACCAGGATCGACTGCAGCTCCCTCGTCTCCTCCGAGATCCTGCAGCGGATGGACTGGCAGTTGTGCTGGAGCGACACGGCCGCGTCGAGGGTCCTCCTGATCTCCCTCAGGCTCGGCGAGGACATCCCCAGGCACGCCGCCATCTCAGCGAGCCTCTCCGCGTAGGCGAGGAGGTCCCTGGCGTAGCGCACGAGGGGCTCGCGGTCCATGCGGAGCGCGTTGACGCGGAGGGTCGTGAGGGACTCGAAGGTCCTGCGCACGTCCGCGTGGGAGAGGGGCATGGCCGGGGGCGCCTCCTCGCGGAGGAAGAAGAGCTTGCAGAGGTAGGGCAGCCCCCAGTGGAGGTCCGAGGGGACCCAGTACATCCTGCTGAAGGCCGCGCCCCTGCCGTTCTTGAGCGCGAGGAGGGCGGGGTAGACCCTGGCCTCGTACACGTCGACCCCGTTGAACAGGGAGTAGCCCGCGTCGACGCGCTGGGGCCAGTAGTGCAGGCCCTCGCCGCGGAGGCCCCCGCCAAAGGCCCAGATGGCCTGGAGGTCCGCAGTCAACTGGGGCGCCAGGGCAGCCATGACAGCGTGCTCGCCGTTCCTCGACACCGCGTTGCCGAGGGAGCGGAGCGTGTCCTCCGCGGCCTTCTCGCAGGCGAGGGCGCAGCGGTGGAGCTCGAGCGTCGAGGGCCAGTCCGGGCCGTCCTGGAGCTCCGGGGAGGGGAAGAGCAGGCCCAGGCCCGACTTCTTGGAGACGGAGAAGTACTCCTTGCCCGAGCACTGCGCTGGGAGGAGGGCCTTGATCACCGAGGCGACGCGCTTGCCGCCCTTGCCAAAGTGGTCGGGGGACATGAGGAACTCGGAGAGGACCGTCTTCCACTCGGACCCCGGGGGCTGGGGGCAGGCGCGCTGCGCGACCATCTGCGGGAGGGACAGCCCCCCCTGCTGCTGCCGCCGCTGCTTCTTCGCCTTCTCCTGCTCCTGCGCGGCCGCGGGCTGCTGGGTCGAGCCCTGCGACAGGCTGATCCTGACCCCCATGCTGGGCTGGCTGGCGCTGGACAGCATGGCCTTCTCCGCCTCCTTGCGCTTGGTTTTGTAAGGGCCCCTCTTGCGTTTTGGAGCCTCCGGGCCCTGCTCCCGGAAGAGCTCCTGCCGCTCCTGCAGCAGCCTGGCGTCCAGGTAAGCGCCGAGGTCCTGCAGGGCGTCGTGCGCGGGCGGCGGCGCGGAGGCAGGCAACGGCGCCGCCTGCGGGGTGATGAGGTACTGCAGCGACTCAATCGGCACGTGGGGCATAAACTGCTTGAAGTTCAATATCATCAGGTTCTGCTTCAGCTCCGCGGTGCGGGAGTCGTTGTACATGTCTCCGAAGAACCTCCACAGGCTCTTGCGCTTGCCCACAGTCGCTAGCTGCTGCTCGGTGATGCAGATCCTGTCCATGGCCAGAGAAGAGAATATCTCTGTCCACTGGTGCTCCGTGGCCGCGTACTGGGGATTGCGCCGCATGAGGACCTGGCACTTGCCCTGCCATGGCGCCCCAAACTTGATGAGCTGCAGCGGGGGGAGCTCGCCGGTGGCCTCGTCCGGCACGGAGCAGAAGCGCAGCTCCGAGATCTTGGCGTAGGTTGCGAGCCACTGGATCTGGACCCGGGTGGGAAAGATCGCGGACAGGGCGCTGTGGTGCATCTTCTTGTTGTCGCCGTCGTCGGTGGGCTTGTAGGCCATGCTCGAGTGGCGTAGGGGCGGGCAAGTCTTCGGAAGGCTGTTATGTAGCCTTGAATCATTTTTTAATATTAAAAAGGCTTTTGGAAACTGTTTAATATTACAAACAGGTTTTTAATATTAAATTTTGTAAGAAATGGTGCAAAGCTATTGTTTAATATTAAAAAATTGGTTTGTAATATTAAAAATGGTTTTTAATATTAAAAAATGGGTTTTTAATATTACAAAGTAAGCCAATATAAGCCCAGCTCGTCTCGACTTGCCCACCCAAACCTGAGCATGCTCGACTCCACCGAAATTTCTGTGCGCGCCGTCGGCGCCACCTCCGTCGCCAACGCCCTCCACGCCGAGGGCATCGTGGTGGACCACGAGTTTGTCCACCGCCACGCTGTGCTGCCAGAGTCTTTTACCACCTTTGTCCTGCGCAAGAACGACAAGGTCGTCAAGGTTGTCGCGGTGCACAAGTTTCACCTCGCCGAGGGTCCAGCCAAGTTTGGCAGGTCGGCAGCTGGCTTCATCAAGGGCGCCATCGACGACAACTTTACTCCCGTCTTGCGCATTGGCGGCCCGCCCATGCTCATGCGTGTCGAGAACGCCGTTTTTGGCGCCTGCAAGCTCCTCCTGGAGCACAGCGTGGTGGCTGCCATGGAGGACACGCCGGAGAATCTCGACCTCCTGCGCGACCACGTCAACAAGCCGGCGAGCATGATTGTCGCCATGGCGGCCAAGCAGACGTCGAAGGGCAAGCAGGAGTACCTCGTCGACAAGCTCGTCGCCTTCTGCAAGGACAAGGTCTACGACAAGGATTCCATGACTTCTGTCGCCGCCGCCAAGGACGCCTTCAAAGCCCGCCTCGACGACTTTCTGCCCCTGCTCGCCGACTGCGAGCCCCTCACGGCCAAGACTCTCGGCCGCGCGGTGATTTTCAAGCCGTGCATGGACGCCTGGGAGGACCCCGAGCTCTGCCTGCCCCTCCGCGCCATTGCCCTGACTCGCCGCTACATCTGCATGCACGACTTTGGGCAGTCTGCGCTCTTTGCCATGATTGACGTGGCCAACGAGTTTTCCTACGTCGACGCCCGCTACGCCCACAAGGTGGACGACGTCGGCCTCCCTGGCGAGCTCGACGTCTTTCTCGCCGGCAGCTACGACCAGCGCGAGGTCGTTGTTCGCATGGACTCTATCCTTGGAGACGACCATCGCGTCCTCGCCCAAGCCAATCAGATGGCTGCAAATGACGTCCGCAAGATTTACGCTGCCTGCGTCTCGGACGAGCCGGGTTCGCCCCTCAAGCGCCAGAAGACTGCCGTGCTCCTCGACGACCACCCCGCCGACGCTGTTTTGGACAAGATTGGCTTCTTCAAGTGGTTTGACGAGCACGTTGCTGCCCCCGGCACGAGCATCCTTGCCCCCGTCCCCTGCATCTCCAGGGAGCAGGCTCGCTGCATTGGCGACGGCGTCGCGGGCGCCTTCTCTGTGCACGACGTGCTCAGCGTATTGAGCCAGGTTTTGCAGGCTGCTGTCTAGCTCTAGCATTTGTTTGGCACCGATTGAGTCTATCTCGGTGCAGTATTAAATGCTCCTTGCTGTCTTGCGTCTCGCATGCACCTGTTTTACGAGCCCGAAGACGACCTGCGCTTGTTTTCGGGCGACTGCTTTGTCTCGAAGCCGCGCGAGGCCACTGCCTATACCATGGGCAAGAATCTAGTCTCTAGCAAGCACGCTGTGGGAAAGCCGTGCGCCCGCGCGGGTCACTTTGTGGTTTCCAAGCCCGGCGCCAAGCTCCCCGCGCGCTCTGCCCAGTTTCTCCTCGGGCGCCCCTTGCCCAAGCACGCGGATTCCTGCGCCGAGAGCGGGGTCTACGTCCTGCAGAAGCCGGACGGCAGGTTTTACGTGGGAAAGTCGTGCAACATCAAGGAGCGCATGCGCCAGCACGCAGAGGGCACGGGGGCGGCCTGCGCCAAGGGCTCGTCCAGGCGGGTGCTCCCCCTCACGCAGCCCTGCGACGACCTCGAGGCCTGGGAGAGGGCCGAGGTTCTCGCCCGCATGCGCAAGCACGGCATAGGGAAGGTCCGCGGCTGGATGTACACGACCCCGGAGCTGTCGGAAGCCCAGAGGGAGCACGCCTTCAGCCAGGTCTGCGAGAAGTTCGACCTGTGCAGGCGCTGCGGCCAGCGCGGCCACTTCGCCGCCCGCTGCTTTGCAGGAGAGGGAGCTGCCCCTGAGTGGGCAGCCTAGACCCCCCCTGTGAAGGCCCTGAATTCTTCGTTGAGCTTTTTGTTTAAAGTCCTGAGGTGTGGTATTGTGAATAATCTCATGTAGTTTTCGGCTATCGAGTTGAGAGTGGTCTTGTCGAGATACACGTGAAAGTCTTGGTCTGCGCTGACTGCCGCGTACATGTTGGACGCCCAGTCAGCAGTGCCGTGGGCCCAGGTCTCGGTGTAGTGCCAAGGGCAGATGATCGTGTTGTATACTTTTGTCGCCTGGCACACCTGAAACTTGTGCTGAAGGAACCTGTGCACCGCCTGGCGCCCCTCCAGGTCGGTGGCGTGGTTGGTCAGGTCCAAGAACTGGTTCTCCATGAACAGCAGCTTGTTGAAGTCTTGGATGATGAGGACCTTGGCTGCGAGGATTTGCGTGTACAGCGGGGCGTTCCTGCGCGGGTCGTCGTCGGGCAGGCTGTAGACCTTGACGTCCTTGTACGAGTCGTAGCTCCAGTCGGCGATGGAGAATCCCCGCAGCGTGTCCGCGTCGATGAAGCGGATCTGGTAGTCGCGGTCGCTGGCGGCGCTTTTCTTGAACATGAAGTTCATGCTGTGCGGGTCGCCGTGGGCGTGGCCCGTCTTGTGCAGCTCGTGGAGCATGTGGGCGAACCTGTAGTAGAGGTTCATGGGCTCGATCTTCTCCAGGGGTATCTGCACCAGCGCCTCCATGGCTATGCCTTCCCACACGGGGCCGTTGGGGATGGGACTCGGGATGTTGACGGCGAAGAAGAATGTGGGGAACAAAATGGCGAGGTCTGGCTTGGAGTTGACAAACAGGATGTTCTGCAGCTCTCTCTCCGTCATGGATTGCCCAGCGTGCTCGCCCTCCCTGAATTTCACAGCGAACCACATGACCTCGCCCCCCACGCCGCGCCTGCCTTCCACGAGGCAGACTGTGACGGGGCGGGGCACCCCCATGGTCGTCGTGGCGTAGTATATCTCTTTCCTGACGAAGAGGCTCGTCAAGGGGTTGACCATGGCGTTCTTGGCCCATATATGAACTTTCAAGGCCTTCCTAGGGTTGAGTATGTCGAAGAAGGAGTTGCCCACGGTGTGCGTCGCTCCCTCGCGCACGGCCAGGTCGCACGCGTAGATCTTCCCGTGTCCCCTTATGGTGTTGGTGTTCCCCATGGAGTCAGTGAAGTTGAGGTCCCACAGAGCCTCGAGCGCACTGAGCCTGTCGTGCATGCGTAGGAGGGTCTCCAGCGCGTCCATGCCTCGCGCGTGGGCGGGGAAATGCCAATTTAAATACCATATTTATTGGCAGAAGTTGGTTTTTTTTAACGTCAATGTTTGCACCTTTTTAGGCTCCTCCCATTCTTTTGCGTTTCCAATCGGCGTACTCCTGCTGCAACTTGTGGCTCTTTAATTCCATAAATGTTTTGCCGTCTGAGCGCTTTAAAGTAAAGAGACTAGAGTAATGATTGTGAATTTTCCGTAAGCTCATTTTCTCCAAGAACCTCCTGTAATTTGGGTATGTCGACAGGCTGTCCATGACGTCTTCCAGTTTCCATTGGTAAAATCCTACCCAGTCCACGTTGTAGGGCCAGGGCAGGAACAGCAGGTCGTGATCGTCTTCTTTTTCGTTTTGTCTGATCTTCCACGCCTGGAAATCTGTTAGAAGCTGGCTTTGGCTGGCCTGCGCAACGGGGTCTGGGATTCTCCTGAGGTCGAATAGGGGGACGAACGGGTTGGCGACGTAAAAGAGCCTGTTGAAGTCGTTTATTATCATCGTCTTGGCGGCCATGCGATGCATTTTCGACCGGTCCATTGGGGTCTCTTGGACTTCAGTGTAATCCTGGACTTCCATCGTGCTGTATTGATCAGGGCCCAGGCCTTCCAAGAACGGCTGGGGCAGCGGCCAGGTGTGGTCCCAGTCTATGAGGACCAGCTCTGTTGTCGGGCGGTTGCGCAGCATGAGGTTCCCCCTGTGGGGGTCTCCGTGCACGAAGCCGGCGTGGTGCAGGGACGACAGCAGCTGGAAGGCCATGAGGTAGAACGCGTGGCTGCCCCCCAGCTGCACGGACATGAGCTCGAGGGGCTCCATGGCCACGCCCTCCCACAGGTGATACGTCGAGGCGTCGACGTTTTCCGTGAAGCTGCACAGGAAGTAGGGCCTCGCGAAGAATTCGCTGGCGCTAGGCCATTTTTGCACGCGGATCGCGTTGAGCGCCTCCTTTTCCGTGTCGGTGTTGGCCTTGGCTTCCTTGGCATTCGAGCGCGGCACGGTGAGCCTGCGGAACTTTATGGCCATCTTGAGCACGTTGTGGTCTGGCAGCCTCAGGTCTGCCTTCACCACGACGAGGACGCCCGGCATGCCGTTGGTCATGTTGGCCGCGTAGATCTCCTCCCTGATCACGACCTCATGGGCCTGCCTGAACTCTGGCCTGTTGTTCTTGGGAAACAGCCAGGCGTCGAGGTTGACTGGGGCGGAGAGCGCGCTGTACAGCACGTTTAATAAGGTGGGCGGGTCTGCCTGGGTGGACACTCGCAGCCTGTAGTGGGTCCTGTTGTTCCCCTGGTCCTGCAGCGTGGCGGCGTGCCCCGCGCCGCGCTCGACGATATTCAGGGGGATGTCCCAGAAAGTCTCCAGCCGCGCCCTGCCTTCGAGCGCCGACACGCGGGCGTGCAGAGACTCTAGTGTGGCGAGCATCTCCGCGGCGGGCTCTGGCGCTAGGTTTTTATATCTCGGGAGCGGGGCGCATTTTTTTACTGGGTGCATTCAATTCTTCTTGGCTGATGCCTTGTAGACCTCCAGCAGGTCCCACACGCACTCGCTGTGGTGCACGCGGGACTCCGGGTCGACGAGGTAGACCCTGCGCGGGAGCACGAGCCACCGCCAGCTGCCCGCCGGCGCGCTGAGGTCCAGGGCGTCCTCCTCGTACGCCAGCTCGATCTCGGGGTGGATCTGCATCACCGCGGGCAGGGCCTGCATCACCTCGCCCCTCGCTAGGATGTCCTTGAGCTCCGAGCGCGGCGTCCGCTCGTACTGGGTGTTGTGGAAGTAGACGACCTGGCTCACGTGGTTGTACATTCCCGGGAAGTCCTGCTTGTAGTTGAGCTTGGCGGCCACGGGCAGCAGGAGGTGCATGCACAGCAGGTGGAAGTCGTCGGTGGACGCCTCCACGTGGTGCTTGCGCACGCCGCGGTCTGCCGAGGAAGGGCAGGGCGGCGCGGGCCGCGCCCTGGCCAGCAGGTCGAGGTGCCTGTACATGACCAGGAAGGACCCCAGCAGCCTGCGCAGCCCCGGCCTGGACAGCCGCATGAGGCCGTCGCCGTGCGGCTCCGTGCACGCAGCGTCGTCGAACCTGTCGGGGCCGCCGGGGCTTTCCGCCAGGGCTCCGAGCCGCGCGAAGCAGCCGTCGAGGAGGGACGAGACGGCGCGGAGGTTCTCCTCGGCGCGCGGGTTCTTGGGCAGGCGCTCCACGAACTGCGGCCACTCGATCAGGAGGTTGTCGAGGGTGTCGCGCAGCTCGCGCAGGGTGAAGTCGCGCGGCGGCTTGGAGACCAGCTGCAGCCTCGCGTCGGCCTGCGCTTCCTGTGCGGCGGGCAGGTCCAGCCGGGCCGCGCGCCTGCAGGCGAGGAGCCCGAGCAGCTGGCACCTGTTGAGGAGGACCCCGGGCTCGAAGGCCTCCTCGGGGACGGACCGCCAGACCCACTCCGCCCACAGGCCGGACCAGTCGGCGTCCTCGCCCGTCTCCAGGGCCCTGTTGAGGGCGGCGAGCGGGGGGCCGCTGGTCCTCGCCGGGGCCCTCTGCTGCGGCTTCCGCGCCGCGATCATGTGTTTGCCCGCGCCTCCGCGGCATGGCGTTTAATACCGGCGGTGCCGTTGAGCCACTCGTTGAGCTCGCGCTGCACGGGCCTGTCCACCGCGACGTACCCCTGCACCCTCTGCAGGATGATGTTGCACACGGCCGTCCTCTGCCTCAGCGCCGCCTCCGGCTGGCCCTCGAGGAGCTTCCTGCACAGGGCCAGGAGCACCGCGGACGCCCCGAGCGTCAGCGCGGGCTGGCCCCGCGGCTTCCGGAAGACCACGGCGCCGTTGTAGACGCCCCACTCGGCGCGGCGGTCCAGGCAGGTCCGGACGAAGCCCTTCTGGCGCTCGGACATCAGGTTGAAGGGGAAGACGAGCGAGGAGTGGCCCTGGAAGAGCATGGCGCCGACCTCGGTGAGGCAGAGCTGGAGCGGGCAGGTGAGGAAGATGATCACGGTGGCCGTGATGGGGTCGTGCTTGCAGTCGGCGTTGCGCTTGTCCTCCGCGAAGGCCTTGGTCATGTACGGGAGGAGGTCCAGGAGCGCCTCGGGGGACAGGAGCTCGGCGATGATGTGGTCGTGCCAGTGCATGCGACTTTATTCAAGTCCCATCTGCTTTGCGCGGCGCTCAGGCCGGTGCGTGCCTAAAAAGCCTATTTAAGCTTGGCAGCGCCGGACACGGGCGGCGAGATTCTGGACAGGCCCTGACTCGGCGCGCGGCTGCGGCGGCAGATCTCGACGACCAAGGGCACCGGGGGCGACGTCATCATCCTCGAGGAGGCCGCCTACATCGACCCAGGCTTCTTTTACGTGAGCGCTCGCCCACGCTGGCAGTTCCAGGTCGTCCTCCGAATCTGACCTAGATATGGCCGGCAGGAGACAGTAGCTCCCCTCCTCATCATGGGCAACACCACGCTGCTGGCCATCTCGACCCTGACCAGCGAGATCAACTTCTACACCAGGCTGATGAAGATGAGGGACCGCCTGACCGGCAAGCCCCTGTTCACGTTCCTGAGCGTCGAGCTGGCCTGCGCAGCCTGCAAAGCAGAGGGCCGCAGCGCCGACTGCGTCCACATGCTCCACCTGGTCCCGAGGCGAGTGCCTGGCCCTCCCCTTCTTGTGCTTGTTCGTCCGCGGCCCCTTTTTTTGATACCTGCTCGGCGGCGGCATGGTGTCCTGCGTCGCAGGTGGCAGTCCGCAGACCGGCACGTCAAGCTGAAGACGATCATGCAGGACAGGCCGGACCTGATCGAGTCCGAGCTGTCGGGTCTTGCCTTCGACTCGCTGCAGCAGGTGTTCAAGCCCGAGCACCTTGACGTCATGTTCAAGCAGCCCATCCCCCCGCCTGTCATCAACGACGACGTGCACGTCTTCATCGACCCCGCAGCGGGCGGGCCCTACTCCGACTACGCCGTCCTTTCCGTGACCCGGCAGAAGGGAATGATAACGGTAAGTCGCGCGCCCCGCGTCGAGCGCGGGGAAGCCCCACTTGACCCAGTTTGCGAACAGCATTTTTGTGTTTTACCCGTCCTCAGCTGATTAAATAGGACATGCGCGCGCGGTCCACGAACTCCCCAGCCGTTATGGTCTCGTCCTTGATCCACTCGGGGATCAGCGCGTCGTGCAGGTCGGCGAAGAACCTGTCCGCCTTCTCCGGTGGGACCGGGGCGTAGTTGCGGACGACGGGGGAGACGAACTCGCACAGCCTGCGCCGCGAGGTCTTGTCTTGGTCGACGAGCACGAGCAGCTTGATGCGCAGGGAATGCAGGCAGTCGTCAGGCGAGGGCTGGAAGGGGAGCAGGGCGTCGCACACGCCGGGCGTGCCGTGCTCCGCGGTGATGCCCGCGATCGCCGAGCGGATCACCTGCGACATGAACTCGGAGTCGCACGAGTAGAGTATGTACATTAACCAGTCGCGGTGCGGGCAGGTGCAGGGGATCGACATCCTGTCCGGGTGCAAAGGTGAGAAACTCGCTGCTGCCCAGCGCGACCAAGCCAATCTCGCTGACTTTTTTTTTTCGTGGGCAGATCCAGGGAAGCAGTTTGACTTGGTCGTGAGCCACCTGCAGAACATCAAGCGACTGCCCGGGTTCGAGGCGAGCAGGTTCACGATCTACGTCGAGCGCAACCTGGGATTCGAGGCAGGCGAGATTTTTTTGCATTAATACATGCCGATCCCCGGCTTGACCAGGAGGGACCTGGGGTCTCCCGGGATGGCCATGGTGTAGCCCCCGCCCATCACGGTGGGGTGCAGGTCCTGTGCCTTGTACTCGAAGTCCCACAGCCTGGAGTAGAAGGCAGGGCCTAGGATCTCCTTCTCCCTGGGCATGGCTCTCCATATGCTATCCGCGCCTGAGTCGAGCATGTCCAGCATCATGTAGACGAGCACCTGCTGCTCGAGGAGCTTGCCCCGAAAGTCTCTCTCCAGGTAGATGCCAGTCACGCCTCCCGTGTGAGGGACGTACTCGAACTCCCCCACGCGGGCCAGGGTGTCGGGCAGCGCCACCTCGCAGCGCAGCCCCTGCCTGTGCCTCCAGCCTTGCCTGTTGACCTTCAGGGAGGACAGCAGGAGGGGCTGGCGCTGCACGAACTGCCCGGTGTATTTGACCATACTTGCTCCCTGCTCTAGTCTCACGAGCTGCCTGGCGTGGTTCAGCATCCCCGCTCCCTGCTCAAGCCTCTGTGCCATCAGCCAGTTTGCCCCTTTTTTTTAAGCTGGATTTGCAGCGTCCTGGGGTCCTGCGGGATGGGCATGACGTAGCCCCCGCCCCTCACGCTGGGGTGCACTTCCCTGCCTGGTTTGTAGCAGAAGCACCACAGGCCGTCGTAAATGATTTTACCCCAGCAGTTGTGCTTCGGGGAGCACACTTCCCATATGGTGGTCGCCCCCAAGTCTTGCATGTCCTTCATCATGTAGATCAGCATCTGCTCCTCGAGGCCCCTGCCTTTGTAATTTTTGTGGACGTACAGGCTGTACACTTGCCCCACAGCAGCCCTGTAGTCGAAGCTGGCTACGACCGTGTCGTCGTCTGCGAGGACCTCGCAAGAGTACGCCGTTTTGGGCTTTTGATTCCACGTGTCGTCCAATATCTCTTTTTTTATCCTAAAGCTGCTGAGGAGAAGCGGGCCCCTCTTAAGTGCCTCCAGTGCATTCGTGACTTTCCTGTTCTGCATGAGGTGCTGCAAACCCACCCCCAGAAAAGCGGACAGGAACAGCTCGAGCCAGTGGTTCATTGGATTGCCCCGCAGCGTGGGTGATTTCTTATATACCCGCAGAGCACCACAAGCGGGCCCTCTGCATGCTGCCCAACGTCAAGTTCTACGTGGACGAGCAGCACGACCGCGTGGGCGTCCTGACCACCAACGAGATCAAGCACGCCATGTGCCAGCTGGTCGTGGTCATGCTGGAGGAGAAGCGCATCCACGTGCGCAAGCCCTTGGTGTCCCGGGACCCCCGCGGCCTCGCCATCCGCCTGCGGGAGCAGATGGAGATCTACTCCTACCAGTACAAGCAGGCGCTCAACACCTTCCAGAAGGACGCCGTGGCGCTGTCGGGCAAGGTCGGCGGCATGAAGGACGACATCTGCATCTGCCTGCAGCTGGCCTGCTACTTCACGCAGGTGGAGAGGCAGCGCGAGGCCGAAGTCCTGAAGCGGGCCAGGCATTGAACGCGCAGTATTTAAGGTCCCGCGCGCCCGCGCCCGGAGTGCCCCAGAGTCGCGCCCGCATGTACCGGTACCCGAACCAGGAGCACTACTTGAACAGCCTGCAGAGAGGCGCCATGCTGGACCAGCACGTGGTCGGGCCTGAGGGCCAGCAGCTCTTCGTGACGAAGCGCGGCGGCGTCAGGAGAGCGGTGAAATTCGACCCGAACCGCCCCAAGAATCCGAAGCAGAAGGTGTACACCGGGGCCGTGGTGGACGAGCACAACCATATCTGGTACGTGAACCAAGGCGATACCGGCAAGATTGTGCACGCCAGCGCCGAGCACGCCAAGAAGTACTTGGACAAGATAGGGAAAAAAAAGCAGGGCACTCAGCACCAGCAGGGAAAGCCCAAAGGGCAAGGCAAAGGCAAGAAGAAGCACGAGCCCAAGGACAAGAAGATAGAGGTGAAGAGCACCCCGTACAAGGTGCTGGAGAATACGAAGAACATCATAGAGCACCTGCGGAAGCTCCAGAAGGCTGCAGCAGCAGAGAATTCCAAGACCGAATTTGTTACTGCTGGAAAAATGAGAAAGGGCCCCTACAATTTTGATGTCCTGCAGAGCGCGCTGCAGAAGTTCGCTCACGACTACAACGCCAGCGACAAGTTTTTCAAGGGCAGAAATCCCGCGATGCAGATGGGAGAGAGCGTGATCGAAATGGGCACCAAGAGGATTGAAGACATTGTAGACGCAGCGGAAGGGCACGGCGAAAGCGTGTCCGATCAGTACAAGCACCTCATCCACGCGTTTCAGAAGCTGCAGGGCAACATCCTAGGGACGGTGCGGGGGACGATGCATTACAAGAGCAGAATGGCGAAGATGGCCTCGCTGGCGGACTCTGTGCGGAAGGAGGCGCACGTGACCGGCGACAGCCTAGAGGACGCTGTGGACAACGTCACCAGCAAGATAATCACTAGGGGAAAAGACGAGACATCTGTTGAAGACGTAGACTTTGACATGAAGCTGGACTCCCAGGTGCTGCTGCGCGTTGGCACGGAACTCGTGAAGAGTCTGTTCAGTAACTTAGAGGGTGGTGAGAGTGACAATTGGGTCAACTTGGTCGCCCTCGCCGGCAAGCGTCCCAAGCTCATCAAGTTCGTCATGAAGCACGAGGCGGTGTTCAAGAAAGCGGTGAAGAGCTACCAGAGCTACAAGTTCCGCGAGGCGAAGAAGGAGAAGCGCGCCGCTGCCAGACCAGTCCGTTCAGAGGCCGACATTCACGGCGAGTCCCCCGCCAAGCCCCTCGCCGCGAACGAGCGCGTCTCCTCTCGGTTCGTCAGCATGCGCTGCGCGTCGCCCTCCCTGGACGACCTGTAATAAAAAAAACGGGCTGATTGCCCTTTCTATTTAAGCCTCGCCGCCGCCCGCGAGAGAGCGCATGGAGCTGGGACAGCGCGCCGTGGGCCCGAACGGCGAGGAGATGTTCGTGTCGCGCGTGAAGGGCGTGAACGTGATGCGGCCGTACAACCACACCTACTACAGGCCGAGGGAGAACGAGCCGCATTACAGCGGGGCCATCGTGCTCCCCGACGGCAAGCGGGGCGTGATCGTGGACCCGCAGGACCCGACCAAGTGGAGGTACCCTGCCAACGCGAGAGAGAAGAAGCAGGCAGCGAGGGCTGTGAAGAACTTCTCGGAGCGGTTTGCAACTTCGCCCGAGGAGCACGCTGCGATGAGGGACCAGATGATCCGCGCCGGGACCTGGAAGCGAGGCGGGCGGCGGGGCCCTGCCTCGGCGCCGCCGCCGCAGCAGCAGCACGGAAATGCGCACGCCCGGGTCTGGGGACAGCACGCGCCGACCCAGCAGCAGGCGCGGCAGTGGGCGGCGGAGCAGACTTTGAGGCTGCAGCGCTACGGGCAGTTGCTCGGGCAGGTTGACCAGAGTGCCATCGCGAACAGGACTCCCGAGCAGGTGCTGTACATTCTCACTTATACAGGCCTGATCAGAATGGCGGACTTCTTTTACTGCACGCAGGTCACTGAGGAATTCAAGCACGCAGTGAGGAAGCATCAAGCGAAAATGCACGCCCCTGTCCCTGCTGCCCCCAAATTTGAAGTGGGCCCTGACGGAATCGTCAGGGAAGTGCGTTAGTAAACAAGTTTCTTTTTTTGAGTCATGCCTGCGTGATCGCGCTCCCGCCCGATTTTTCCCCGCCCGCCCAGGATGACCATAGACTCCTCCTGGATCGCCTGCCTGAAGGAAGAGATCCCCGCGGCCTTCACCTCGCACCCGCCCTTCCAGCCCGACGCCGTCTTCATAGACGGCCAGATCCGCCTGATGCCCGCCGGGATCGAAGGGGTCGTGTCCTGGGAGGAGTACATCCAGCGCCAGTTCGTCCGGGCCATCGAGCGGTACTTCCAGAAGGGCGTGTCGTGCGTGGTCCTGGCCTTCGACGACTACGCGCACGTCCCGTCCGCCAAGAACATGACCCAGGCCAAGCGCAGGAAGCACGTGCCCGCCCTGGACTTCCACGCCCGCGACTGCCTCCCCCCCTGCGTCCCGCCCGGCGAGGAGTTCACGCGCTGCATCTCGAACCGCGCGTTCAAGTGCAAGGTCATCCAGCTGGTCGTGCACCGCCTCGTATCGAACCTGCAGTGCGCGGACGGCCAGTGCCTCGTGGTCGACTACGCCGGCCCGCCCGTCCGGCACTACGCGAGGTCCAGCGGGAGAGCTTCCGAGCCCATTCCCGGCCTGCGCGGCGGCCTGGGCGAGGCCGACGTCAAGTTCGCGCCCTACCTGGAGCTGTACCCGAAGCTGCAGGTCGACTCCGTGGACGGCGACAGCGTCCCCATCGCCCTCCTGCAGCTGGAGCGCGGCTTCTCCGGGCGGGTCAGCGTGCTGCGCCTGCAGACGCGCGTCAAGGGCTCGGAGCCCCCCGTGAAGAGGACGTCGGGGGGCGGCGAGAAGAGGCCAGGGAGGGTCTACGAGTACGTGGACGTCCGCCTGCTGTACGAGATGCTCACCGGGATGGTCGTGCCGCAGTGCGTGGGCAGGGCGGCCCTGTCCTCCCACGCAGGGCAGGAGATCTCCCTGCTCGTCTGCCTGATCGGCCTGTCGGGGACGGACTTCACGCGCGGGCTGCCCCTCGTCAGCGGCAAGTCCCTCTACGACTTCCTGCCCGACCTCTGGGCCCGCCTCTGCCGCTCCTACGACGCCCAGTCCCGCCAGCTCTCGCCCGACGCGGCCGTGGACCTCCTGGTGTCCAGGATCTACCACGCCAAGTTCCCGAACCACGCGCCCGACGCGGGCATCGCCGAGGTCCTCTCCTCGCTCCAGGGCTCGAAGCTGTCTGAGAAGACCAAGGCCCGCCTGCCCTCGCCCGAGGTCCTCCGCTGCACCGTCCGCAACGTCAACTGGCTGCTGCGCTACTGGCGCGAGCTCGACCCGCCGGACCCCGTGCAGCCCGAGTTCGGCTTCGAGAGGGCGAGGGGCGGCGCCGTGCGCTTCGCGGAGTGACGCGATAAACAGGGCGGGCCCTGCGGTATAAAAGCCCCGACGGGCGCGTGGACCCGGCAGAACGCGGCTGGCATGAACGACGCAGAGAGCGAGTCGCAGCCCCTCACCCAGGCGGAGGAACAGGCGGCGCAGGAGGGCAGGGTGCGCGGCGAGCGTATGAGCTCCGTCGCGCACTTTGTGTTCGCCCTGGTGCTTCTTTTCACCGCGATCATCCTGGTGAACGTGTCCAGGGGCTACTCCATCAGCAAGAACCTCGACTTCGTGACGGTTTACATGTACAAAAAGTCGGCGCCCGACAAGGGGGCCCTGGTCGACAAGATCAAGAGCTCGGTGGGCGGGGCGTCGTCCTGGCTCAACGACCCGGTGGACATGGCGCAGTGCCAGGACATGACCTCGTTCCTATTTCCCAGCGTTGTATTCACTCCTATCACCACGGGTATGAGTGCTCCTTACTTGAATGCTGCTGCAGTCATTGGTGCTCAGTGCAACTTTGTAGTTTATTTCAAGCTCGGTCCCATGGAGGAGCAGCTGCAGATCAAGAACGTGACTGTGCTGTCCACGGGTACTTGTGCAGCGTCTAGCAGGTACACTAT
>Ga0169931_10007932_pt1 | contig 15627 bp, 5 predicted proteins | sample Kivu_15m_20L_FD_129675 | JGI IMG/M metagenome (GOLD analysis project Ga0169931, IMG submission 129675) | Freshwater microbial communities from Lake Kivu, Western Province, Rwanda to study Microbial Dark Matter (Phase II) - Kivu_15m_20L... | ecosystem: Environmental > Aquatic > Freshwater > Lake ... | reverse complement strand
ATTTCAGGGTATTTCTAAAGATGCTAGCCATCTATTAGACTTTTAAGCTCTTACTGATTTTTTGCTGAGAAAGCTTGCAAAACGAGAAAGCCTATATAGTTGCTGAGCACATCTCTGTTTTTGAGTGAAAAATTGAAATCAATAGTTTAAGGTATTTGCATTTTGGTGCTTTTGAGGGTCTACCATATAGTTCTATAGCATCTACAAGTCTGTGCGTGTATGTTTTAGTGGTTAAAGTATATGGCCATGTATGCAAAGTAGCAAATCTTGAGGTCAGCTATGGCGTCTTCGTTTATGTTCTTTTCATTTATTTTTTTAGATATTATAAAGAATCGCACGTAGTCTTACTTTTTTAGCATTATCTTCATTTGGTAAAGAATAAACTACAGTTTTTATCGTTTGTCCATCGAACCATAAGTTTAGACCTGCACTTACTGCAAAATTGAAGCAGCTTCGAGAATGTTGTCTTCATTCTATTTGTTTTTAACCAACAGCAACACACATCTCGCGTATTCTACCTGAGTTTTAACTTAAATACTTAAAGGAATATCTTTTTTGCACATGAGTCTCTGATTGTTTCAATTAGGTTAGTTCTATGCGGTTCGGGCGTGTTGTGTACCCAACTCATCGAAAGCTGTATCATTTAAATTTGGGCTTTCTTTGACTGTCCCCGTCTGTTCATCAAGTATGTTATCTGATCGTTGAGTCTGGACCACGCATGTGCCTTGTAGCACAAAGTAATCTACATTAAAAATGATTTACGATATCCTTGAGGATGGTGACTGAAGTGAAGTGTTCATTGTTTATTCTAGCGATTTTTTACTTTTACAACATTCTTTATAGCTGCAACTCGAAGTCAGAAGGGATCTCCGGAGGCGGGTAAAGAGGTTCTCTGTATACGATATAGGTAGTCATGTTTTATATTATTCAAAAAAGAAATTTAAAATTCCAACCTTCAAATCATAAATTCTGAACTATAAATAGTATTTTTCTTTAGTGTTTTTGGGAGTTTAAATATGAAAGTCGTCATAGTTGAATAGTATTATTAACCGATGACAGCTCCTTTGACCTTAGAATCTGTCAGCCAAGCCATAGCGGATCCTCACTTTCTGTTCAAGTGCGAAGACTTCCACAAAGGAATTTCATGTAACGAGAAGGCTTTGATGATGTTTCTTAGGGTGGTTAAGCCAGTGGCTAGGACCTATATACCTATTCATATTCTGCCAGTTCTGCTCTTCAAACGCAAAAAATTCATGAAAAAGTACAAAGCATACAATATAGTCCTCTCAAAGAACTCTTTCTGTTGATTCTGGGCATCGTCCGGTCTGTTTTGTTCGGGGGAGGGTACTACTGCTCATTCAAAAAACTCAACTGTTTCATGTACAAAGACTGCCCGCTAACGCCATGTAAGCGTGAAGATATGTAGTTACTCTAAAGTTCTTTGCAAGTTTTTCCGGATTACCCCTTCTTCTTGAAACACCCAACCGCCAAGCAGAAATTGCACTTTTTACAGTCTACAAGACCATGCAGACAGTCTACAACATGGCCAGAAGGAGAAATTTGCCCATAAGGATACCAGCGGGCAGTTGTGTCATTCCAGCTTCGGCTTTGGCCTTGATTTGCCATCACTATTTCAACAACAGCACATCAATCAAAGAAAGTTACCGAAAAGCCATTGACAAACTACTTTAAAACAGCTGATTTTTATGTAACTATCGTCCAAGGGTTTAAATCGTCTTTATATAGCATATTTTGTTTCAATTTGAATAAAAAACATCATTTTTCCATAGTCCTTTCAAAGTGTTATTAGCCTTTATAAGCTTTCCTTATCCGTTTCTTCGACCGTTCTACCAAATACCTTAAAATACTGTTCCTTATGCAGATTAGTATCGACCATGACCGTGTTTTTGCCCATTTTTGAACATTCCTTCGTACTTTGAGCCATCGTTCCATATGTAGCAGCCTTGGCCACTCATGTTTCCTTTTTAAAACTAACCTTAGTATTTTTATGAGTTTTAGTATACGATTTTTCCTTTTCCGTGGAAAGTTCCTTATTGAAAATATCCATCATAAGTGTACTAGCCTAACTTTTTAAATGCCCCCAGACCGTGTTTTAAACCATTTTTAAACTACCCTTAGTACTTTGAGGTTCTAAACCACTACTAAACGCCCTTTCCTTAAGGCTTATCTTAAAGCCACTATCCCTCGTATCTGTAGCCTCTAGGATTGTTTACCAGCAAGCCTTGTCCTTGAGCCTTACCCTCAATCACGTCTCCCTAATAGTAAATGCCATCGATTGTGACCAATCTACCTTATCCGTCCGGAAATCCTTTTCTGAATGTACCAGTGTATATCATACTGTTAGGCAGAAATAGTCTTCCATAGCCTCCGGGCAGATTGTCTATGTACTATCCCTCGTAATATACGCTCGGCTCATTTTAATTCTTTTTCTCCAGCATTATAGCAGGTCCTTTGATTCCTTTAGTGTACATTTTCTTAACGATATAAGGTTGCAGTTAATCTTACACTTTTTTAACTTTAGGAGCCAAAACAGGTAAAGAAACTCCAAAAGATTTGCTTTTTGAATATGTTTTAGAATAGTTTTGGTGCTATTTGAGCACTTCTGCGTTACAGCATTGCTGACCCATCTGTAAAGCAATTAAAAATAGAATACAAAATTTATGTTTTTCTATTAATAAAGTCTTACTCTAAGATAATATTTAATCACTTGATTCGATGCAATCTCCATAGGCTTATCCATAGGTAGCCTACAATACCTACGGTAAAAACGATTGTTTGGAACGGTAATGAAAAATCAGGTTATAAAAGTCTAGCTAAAAGCTGTTTGTTCGGTAGTATGTAAGGGGGTGAAGTGTTGATTAAAGCTATATTCAATAGTTCCTAGCCTCCACCAGCGATTGTCTAGTAGTGCTAAAAACCTATCAGCTGTGCTTTGAAAATTTGTTTTACTTTCACTTTTTATAATTTATGTACATTTATTATCATTTTTACAAAGACTGTTCCTTACATTTAGATCTTTTCAAGCCTTATAGATGCATTTTTTGGTTAAAATTCAATAGAAGTCAATTTAAATCCTCTTGGAAAACCTGTTAAAACGACTACAGGAGTCAAATCATTATTCTTTTGTTAGAAATCAAAAATATGAGTAATACTTTTTTATACACCATACCAGTTACCAACAGCCAAGGCATCATATCTCACATTAACTCTTTATTCTTTAAAAGGAACTACTTTTAGAAGTCCACAAGCTGTTTTTAATTATAAAGTTTAACAGTTTTTTTAACATTACAAAACGAATCGAATTTTCATTATATTTGTTTGCTTATTGAGAGTTAAATCAATACTGATGCCGTCCCTTAGAAGTTTTTAAATGTTCAATAGAAACCCTAGTTTCATTTGGGAGTAGTTTCTGCATAGCAAAATACTGTTGAGAAGCCATTAGATTTGTTACGTACACAGCCTATCATTAGGATCAGCTATTAGTACTGCTCCTAACTACTATAGATACAAATGATGTTTTTTTGAGGACGAAAAAGCAAATGCACTCGAAATCTGCTACAAAGCTCCTTCTTATAGCTTAGTTTAGTTGTAAATAAAAACTTTTATCTTGTTATCGCAGGTCCATCTGTCAGTTTTAGTCCAATGACCCATATGGATAGCCAAACTATTGATTTTATGCATGCGTAGAAGCCACTAAAGACTCAAAGGCAGACGATTTTATTACAGATTTATTGTAAGTTAGTAACTGTAAAGCTATCCGTGCGTGAACATAAAGAAAGCAAAGAGAATGCCTATCGTAAGCAAAGATTTCATTGTATTATTAGTATAGACTGCTCTAAAGCTAGTATTAAATAAATTTAGTAGTAATAAATAGTTATGTTCCTCGACAAAAAGTATACGCCTTTAGAATTCAATAAACAAAACGATTTTACAGCCTAAAAGCAAACCAGATTCTTACTCGATCGCTAGTAAGGATCTACTATCAGAAAACGTCTTTTCGATGACCCAACTTTACCTACTGATCGTCATCAAAAACATTAAGTTGATCAACAAAACTCCTTGGAAAACACTCTTAATAAACAAAACAAACATAAATATAATGGTCTTGATACAGATGTTGTAAACTACAAACCTCAAAAGGATTTCTTAAGTACTTATTCTAAAACTAAATTTACAACACTTGTTTTACCTTAAACTATATAAAAATAACAAAAAAATGAAACATTTTCGCCATATTCGTAAAATATTAGCAAAGAAGAAAGAATAAATTAACAACTTAGAACACAATAATTACTAAAAAAAGTTAAAAATCAGCTTTCCTAAGAACCCAGGCACCGTGTCAGCAGAGTCGATAAAGAAATCACTTAACTTTACAAATAAAACAAAAACGTAAATTTGCAATGCCGAACTTAGAAATTTCTCAAAATATTTTTAGGCAAAGGCCGTCATTTGTGATATTTTGTGACCTATTTTTTAGTAAAAAAATATATAAATGAGCAATTTTGGCAAGTAAGCCTACCAACACCGATTTTTCAATATACAACATCGCAGACCGAGTCCAGGGCTTACTCCCATTTAGCACTCAAGAGTATTCGTTAGAGAACCCTATGATCACTACTCCCCTATTCAGAATAATCGTAATTATGCATAGGTATCGTATCATAATGGAACTCCAGAAATGAAATAAAAAGATTTAGATACGAATGGAGCAAGCTTCAGAAATAGGATAATGGAATTTTCACAAAATTGTAAGCAATATAGAAGCTAAAGCTAAATGCTATAAAGGTTCAAAAGATAGGCTTAGTAATTAAAAAAACACAAAAGACCAAGATATCATTATTAAAATAGCTTTCCTCAAAAGCAACTTTAGTATTTACCTCCCTTATATGAAAATTAGTTGATCCAATAGCAATAAAAAGTAGCGAAAACTTAATAAAAAATTGTTTAAATTACTTAGTAGAAGCCATAAACAAGAAGATTCGATGTAGGTTTGACTGCGCACTTATAAGTTCCACCGATTCCTAGTAAAAATTCCGAATAAAGAATAGTATTGAAATACTACAAACAAAGGTACGATAAACTTAAAAGAAAACTCAAAGAATAGCTCCAAGGTAACAAAATAAAATAGTATGAATATAGAAGACAGTTTACTAAAAAGAAATAAAAATAGTAGTAAAAAGCCCTTTAAAACATCAAAAAAATGCTATAAGATATCAGCACTCAGCTAAAAAATAACAGTTCACTACTTGTTTCCAATCCAAGTTTTGCATAAAATTCATAGAGAGACACCAATTAGTTGATAAAAACTAGAATAAAAACTGAAGCTGCAAAAGAAGCTGCGGATTTGAGTATAAGTAAGGTCGAGAGTTAGATCGTTCAAGAGCCATCAATTCAAATGATTTCCAGAATCAAACCAGTTACTTAATAGAAACTAAAAAAGCCTAAAGTTGTGTATCAGAATCGAGAATTGTCTAAAAAATATAGCTAAATAGTCAAAACAGCAAATGATTTTTAAGCTAATGAAAGAAAAACAAGAAATAGAATCTACACTAGTTAATATTGAAAAAATGATTTTTTTTGAACAAAAAAATATAATTTTTATTAATTTTTACTAAGAATATGTGTAAATAATAGTTTATTTTTGCATATTTTATACTTTAATCAGAAATCAGGCTCCACTTATTCCCAAGAAAGCCCCTAAAAACCTTAAATAAGTGAATTTTTAGACTTCAAAATGTTATTTAACGTATCGACCATTTACTAATAAGCTTTTTCCTATTCGATTTGACTTTTGCTTTCATTCAAGTTAGATTTGATTCGAGTTATCGTCTTCATGATAAGTTGCAAAGCAAGATTAGCACTTTATTGCTGCTACTTGACTGAATAACAAATACGCTACTTATTTGTAAGCTTTTGCATGATTTTAGAGCGTTTAAAGGCAAATCAAAGGTCAGTTAGAGACAGCCAGCTACTTAAGATTAATTTTACCTATATTGAGGTATGCCAGTTTTAAAGAAACGATGTCTTTTATTGAGGAAAGTCTCCAACATTCGGAAAGATCAAGAAACTAGATGTTTGAACAGTTTCTTAGAGAGCCTACACTCTAGATCGAGGTCTGTCCTTAGTAATTATAAAAATACTTAAAGAGAGCTAAGACAAAGCTGAATGACTCTATAGACCGTGCAAAGATTACAAGCCTTTGTTCTCTCCGAGGTCCAAATATTATAAGGATTTAAGATTTTAAAGCTCTTTGATTGACTGAATGTTGCAGCTTCGACAGTTTAGTATCTTTATTTGGCGACAACACTATAGTCCCTTCAGATTAATTATTCCTGGATTAAGACTTATATTGAGTTCCACCAAATTGCTAAACCTGCTCAGCTCCATCAGGTCATTAATCTTCGATTAGTATGCCTATATACATTTTATATTCTGAGCTGTCTTCTTTCTCTTTTTTTCATCATTAGTACGACTGTCAATTACCTAAGCTATTTTATCTATAGCTGCTTCAATTTTAGAAGCATATATCACTGTTTTTTGTGATTCGATCAAGTCATTTAAATAGCATCTGTCACCTATTGGCACAATCTAGTTTCTGGTCATGAACTCATTTCTAGAATGCGTGAGTCCGCAACAATCTTTTTTGTTGCATTTAAATGTTATTTTTCCATTACTTACACTTCTCGAAACGCCCTTGATTTAAATCATAAACCAGTTTCCACAAATTTTTCTAATGTTTTAAACATACTTTGTTCTCTAGCACGAATGGTCGATTTTGCCCAAAAGTTTAGCGCTTCCATCTGCTTTTTTAGAGTAAAAATTTGTTTTTTGAGAAGGCTAATGGAAAAAACAGTTGAAAAGCTATAGAAAAGGTTTTTTGTTGTTGAAATTTATAGCGTACCCGAGCTGGGGAAAGAAACGATTTGGTACTTAATCAGGTCCGCAATTTTAAATTTACTTAATGAATTATTCGCAATCCCAAGGCTAAAGGTGATTCATACAAAATGTAGTATCGTTTTCGTTCATATTGTTGTGACTCAATATGTGAGGAAGGGATTCATTTTAATGATTTTGCTTGAAATAAGTCCAGAGCTGCTATACCCTACACTAATTGCAGTGTAATGAGTGTTTATTTTGCTCACGGAAGAGGAAATCAGGGTTATGGATAATGGAAAGTCTTGAGCACTCGTCACAAATGAAAGGCAGTTCAATGTTTATTTACTTTTTGAAACTTTTTTTGAATTATTTTCTTTATTTTATTTTAAGCTAGCAAAGCTGAACATGCGCTTCAGGACACTTCGATACAGGACCATAGTATTCGTTTTTACTATAACTTTTGGCTAAAGGATCATGCTGAACAATAATGGTTCCAAGCTAAGCCAAGGGACCAAGTTGAGCTCTTATCACTTCATATAGAAAATGACTGAAAGAATGGTTTATCTTTTAGCTTTAAACTACGTTTTTGGCCACTGACAGCTGCAACTAGCACTACAATTTACCAGCGAAGAACAAGTTGATCAAGACATCGTTGTTGCTTTACTAAAGCCTATTTTTGACTCGGACGATTCTGAGCACGTCGGAAGCATCAGTAGTCATCTGCTAAAGGACAGTGAAGATTCTTATGAAATCTTGCTAAGAACATGCGCATTTGCCTCTGAGCAGGTCTCCTATTTTAAGTGTTACTAAGTTGACAGACTGAAGCATGATTCTGTCTCTTTCATTCTTGATTTCTTTAGCAGCTTTGCCAGGTATGCTCAGAAGCGAGTGTATAAGCTTATTAATGTACTTGAATATGTACTGACTGCTGATTTCGTTTATTTTTGCAGCCATCACTGACACGTCGACGTCCCTATGCACGTACTTGCCTTCCTTCCGGTCTTAGAAGAACAAAGATTGCATGTAATAGTTTTAAGACTGAAGCTAAGCTAGATACTGACGTATCAGTGGAATCTAACTGCTTACCGCATCGAAAAGTGCTTGTTTTTGCAGAGCATTTAGCGTGATTTCCTTGCCGCTTCGGTCTTTGAATTTATACAGTCTCCTATATATCGAGTCCTATGGATTTAGTATGTTTTTCTACAGCTATTAAGCCCACTTGGTCAAAAGTCTTATTATAGAAGAGTCATGGGCCTTGAACTGACTCCCTGTTATCTAAGCGTCAGTGTACAGCTATACGTTAGCTGGAATTTTTTGACCTATTTGAACATTTTTCTGTACTTATTTTCCAAAGGATCTCGAAGATTTTTTTATTTCAGGTAGCTACTATGCGACTTCAAGCATTCCTTGTACAGTATTTTTAAGAAAATTAGGAAGTAGATTAGCGTAGCTAGTTTTTTTGTTACGGACTATGTCGACTGCTTGCTGGTAGGTCATTTTTACTGATTCATGGGACACATTTTACACTATGAACTATATTAGTTCACTAAAAGTTTAAAAATTGGAGCTTAAGTCAGGATCCTACTAAGAAAAAACATCCCCTGCGCAGGAAACTAGTTTGTTTATGACCTTCATGATCTCTACAGAGTAGTCAGCATCTTCTCTGTAGCTGAAGCTGAGCCCTGAGTTGGTTAAAAAGTCGAATTCGTTGCTTTATCTGATATCTGTTTTAGTTATAGTACTTCTCAGCCTTTTGCTAATGCCTTTGCGTGTGGCCTGAGGGTACTTCACAGCTATTTGCTAAAAAATTGTCTGAATTTCCATGTTCGTAAACTACACTAGTGCGTATCGCTTCTATAGGGGCATTTGAGTCACACTTGCAAAGAAATTTTTGATATTGTCAAGAATATTTTTTGCTGCGAAGTTTTTCATTTCCTGAGCTACCAGTTTTTCGTTCTTTAGAAAGTTAAAACTAATAGAAGTCACGAGCTCAACTACATCTACTAGCCAACTTCTTAGCTAATCTTTAAGTTTTTCAAAAATATCCTAGCGAGCTAGCGACCTTTTATTGCTCAAAAGAGTACTTCTGAAGGGGAGTGTAATTTTTTAATCTCGAGGGTCTAGACTCAAATTACTGATCAAGGTCGGGAAAACATACTGTTGCTTTTATTTCAGAGGATAAGCTGGGCTTAGGTAGTTATGGCTGGCAGGGCTGGAAATTCGGCTTAGTGATTTTTTACGTCGAGAAGATGGTTTTTACTTGATGATTTACTCAATTTATTGGTTAAATTTGGCCTATGAGCCGTGACGACTGTGTGAGGTCTGTCTGGCCTATAGAAACGATTGAGTGAAATCATTGAAATACGATTGGTACTTAATAGATGCTTAGTTTGCTTTAGATCTGAGCTTATTGATGCTTTTGTTTGGCTACTTGGGTTGGTTTTTCATGTTTAAATTATAAATGTTTCTTTTATCAGAATTATTAAAAACTGAACCAAAATACTGATTTCATCATCCAATCATACACATCTAGATAAGCTCAGAATCATCATTTGGGAAGTAGTTTGTATCGATACTTAGCGTAGATGTCGTTTATTGTGAGTTCGCTCTAGGGAGTCAGCTAGCCCTACTCGAGCTATTCTCTTATTATTACTTTCTTAGGAGGGTCACGCTTGCAGGCATAGTGTTTCGGAAACATACTGCAGTCGTTTACGCAGCTCGCTTTCTCCAAGTCTTATTGGTCGAACAAAGACATATCGTAAGTGCCTGCGGAAGACTCCTTGAATATTATAACACCACAATCTTAGCTAATATGACCTCTCTTGCCACAACGAGAACACTGCTTTTCTCTTCGTTTTTCGCAATACTATATATTAATACGATTACCACTGATTAATGGCCCATTTCTCCGCAGCAATTGCACAGTACTTGAGTACAATACTGTTTGTAGTGATTTTTCGTGCAATAGTAACATTTAAACCTTTATTTTTACCACGTGCAGTAGCGACCTTGGTGCCCTAAACGATTGCATCTATGGCATTTTATCACTTTAATCTACTAGTGTTGTGGCTACTCGAGGTCGTCGTAGTATCGCAGTTGTGTACGATGAGCAACTAACTCCTTTGGCTTTTCAGGGTCGTTTTTGATATTTTTTTATTACGAATCTTTGGATACTGTGATAATTGATGTTTCCTTTAAATCTGATAGCATGTTCAATAGTCTTTATCTGAATTCTTCTGTGTTAATTTTGATGGATCTTGGTTGTCCATGCACTTTGTATAAAAACTTAGAACTTCTTTTACGTATTTGCGTTTAGTTTTTAGGCACCTATTGTATCTCATGTGAATGCGGCTACTTTTTGTTTGGCTCTGGTTCTGTTTTAGAATTTTAGTCTTCCTAACAGTTATTTTGTGCATTTTTTTATTGCTTGTTTTCGTTCTAAGCTTACTGAGTCTGATCGTTCTTCATGTCTGTGAAAGTCAATATAGACTACTATAATATGCAAGACAATATATAATCATATTTACAAAAATCAACATTTTTAAACTATTTTTAAAGATTATATTGATTTTGTTTTAATAAGAAAATTTCGAGTTTCATAACGATTAGTATCTCTTTTTTTCACAAAATTAGAGATATAAGATTGATAATTTTATTAAAGACGATTGCAATTTATGGGCTGCTGTATGACATAAAGACATCAAAAACCTTATAACGAAACAGATCTTAAACCTTAAGGTTATGAAATACGAAGCTCAGTATAGCCTTATAAAGCCCCTTCAGATGGCCAGAAAAATGAACCTTAGAATCAGAAAAATAATCCATATTCGCTTAAAGTAACCAAAAAATAACAAAGAAAAATGAAAATAATAGTAACAATGAGTAAAAATATGTTTCTTCTACTACTAAGTTTAACAGTCAAAAGTATTGATATAAAAATCTAGAATAAATGAAGACGAAGATAATCGGTTATAAAATAGTGAAAATTTAGACAAAGTAGGTTAGTTGAGACAGACTGATGTCAACTGCGAGCGTAAAAATTTAAGGCAGACCCCAGTGAATATACAACTAGCACCGACCAAAGCTTATTCTTCATCTCGATAGTAAATCGATCAAACGCCAATCAACATAGTGCTAGCCCCAATAAAAGCCCTTTTTTCTAAACCGGAAAAAACAACAGTACCCATAAATCCATAGTAATTCAAAGAAATAGACTTCGCAAGCATGCATAGAGGGTGATTCACCATTATTTAAAACAAAAAAATATCTAAAATCAATTCAAGTTAGCATTCTTGTGTTTTTTCTATTCTTGCTCTTTCAATTTTTATAGTAACTCTGAGCTGAACTGCTTAGAATACAAAAACATTCTCTTTTGAAGCTCTATTTATGCCAATCTGTCGTAAACAAAGTTTTTTGATCTTAGTTATATATTGATTTTTGTTTCGTTGTAGTTATGGTAGGCCTGAGAAGCAAGAAATGTGCAAATCACTTGTTTTATAAGTCGACATTTCAAAAATTAACAAATGCTCAATAAATTTTGATATTATTTAGTATCTTTTTAAAAAAGATGTGTTTGCACGAACTCAGATGTTTTTGTCTTTTAGTTTTACCACTTGAAGCCTATATTTAGCTTTGTAAACTTCTTTTTACTTTCGGAAGAATGACTAACTAAGGCTTATACTCGTGAATTTTTAAAAATGCTTATAATGTTTCGAAATTTTATTGAAAAACGTTAAGAAAAGAAGGTAATTTGATTGCCATAAGGGAACCTTATTAATTTTACTATGGCTGCATCATTTACAAGAACTATGAAAAAAGTTGTATTCGCACATCAAACTTCCATTTGAAATCTTTCGTCAATATAGTGATTGTATCTTCTTTTTATAGGATTTCGTCTTCAAACACTTTTTTTTATGATTTTTATTAATTTTTCATTAATTTTTATACTTTGTACAAATCATATATAGTAATAGTATCATACATTTCAGCAAAGATTGAGCGTTCTATTGAATCCTATTCTAAATACTACAAAATTTACTTAGATTTTCGTAAGTTAGCTCTACTTGTTTCCAGTTCTACGATCATTTATTTTTAAATTCGTTTCATATACTCAATTAACTCCTTATTTTCAGAAACTCCGAACTACAAAGGCTGAAGTTGCTTTTAAGACTATCTATGAGTTTTCAATATCTTTTGCTACATGAACAAAGCCCGTGTCAGCTTAGCTTTTTATTCGTTCAATCTGACTTACAGAGATCTCTGTTGCTTAGAATGCAGTGACTTTTTCCAGTTTTTTGTGATCAAAAACTAATTTCGCCTTTCTCCCTCTTTTACCTTATTATACTACTTTTTTTTCTGTTCGGCCATAACATTTTTTATGACTTACAGACTTCCTCTATTCTAATTTCTTTTTTATTTTTCTCTAGCTATCTTTTTTTTATGATTTTCTTTCTAGTTCTGCAAAAGGTAGTGTATCTTGATTATACAATTTTTACTTATACTTTGTCTTTGTTGTATGAATCTTTGATTGATTTAATTTTAGAAACGTTGTTTTGGTACATTTTGGTACGATTGCGGTTGCTTTCGCACTGTTGTCTGATCACATTTATTTTGTTTTTAAGCAAAGATCGGTTGATTTCTTGTTATTTGTACATCTGTAGAACACTATTTAGTTTGAGATTGCTCTAGTTTAGGGTAGTATGACAGCTCGCGTAGCGGTTCATTATGGAAGAATATTCTTATAATATTAGAATATTAAGATTCAAAGATTAACTATTATATGCTTTAAAACTACTTAATCAATATTTTTTTAGATTTTTCTAAGCCTTCTCCAAAAACAACTAAGAAAATCTTTTTTTAAGCTGTATACAAGCTTGCTTTGGCTATCTAAATTTTCGTATTATGTCGTCTGTTTTCTGCAATCCACTAATAAAATTTTACATTTAGCCTTTTTAATCGAACTTTAAAGTAACTCCTTAGTCGTATTGCCTGATTATCGTTTCTTAATTTGCTTCGTTTTAAAGAGTTATTTTGTACTTATTTTGTTTTATTTTACTACTGTAGTAAATCAATCTAAGACTATCGCTGCTTTTTATTTGCTTTATTTGACTTAAAAGTGTTTTGCGAACTTATACGACTTATTGGCAGAAATAGAAGAAAGGTAATTGATTGACTATTGCCATTTTTTTGATGTTTTCAAAGCTTTACCTAAGATACTTATTTTCAATTTATCGATTGAAGTCTCTTGGTTTTAAGAAAACTCCGCCCTATACGTACTATATTTCCATGAAAGCATCGTAGAAAGTGAAGTATACATAGTCTTTAGGGTTGTCAAAACGAGGTTTAATCAGAATGATGTCTTAAGCTTTGTTTTCGTAAAGTTTGATCAAATTATAGCAAGTAAGACTATCTAACTCCTATTCATGATGGTAAATCTGAAAGGAACCTTATGCGATCTACACTACGAGCTATTTTAAGTCATTTATAGACTATTCATTAGGCCTGATACTTATATTACTAATCATAGACGAGTCTATCGGAAGCTATTAGTCTTAGATTGCAACCTTTATTTAAGAAATGAAAAGGTGCTTGAATTCTGCAAGTTCTTTGAAATAAGCATATTTTGTGACAATCAAATGAGTGAACTTAGAACGTTTGTTTATTTGCTATATGAAAATAGGCCAGTCCTTTGAAGCATTTAGTTTAAAGAAAAATATTTATTTTTGACGAAAAGGCACTGCAAAAAGTTTTGTTTAAGGCTTCTAAAACTTTTTTATTATCTACTAAATTGCACTAAGTCGCCACTACTCGTCAATTATGGACTGTAATTCGATAATTTATCTGTAATTTTTAAAAATAATGAATATATTTTGGACACCTATACATCTGTTAGTCACATATATGTTGTCTGGACTTTTAACTGAGACTGAAGACTCATAAGACTTCGATTTTTATCTTTAAACAGTTAAATTCATCGTAAGTTCGAAGACGTTTCTGTTTACTTTTTTAACAGATAGTACGTCTCCGATGAATTCTCGGTAGTTGTCTTCGTTGATGTTAAGATTTAAGCAAAAAATGATTTTTCTTTTGATTTAGTTCATTTGTTAGCTAGACTGCTCTAAAATTTATGAATCTTCGTCTAAATTTCATAAAATATACGTTTTTTTCTTTGTTTGATGAGATGATTGAGCTCTCTGATGAACTGCGTTGACCCCTTTAATATCTTATCTCGACCATTACTGATTTTGTCTACTTAAGGGTGATTATTAATAATAGCTTGTAGTTATTTTCGCTGATTGTACTAGAGAGTTGATAGATAGATCTGTAGCTAGGCTTAGGGTATGTATATAGTGGCAAGTTCTTAAGCAAATCCCCTAGTGTTCACTATTTATCTCTATATCATATAATAAATGTCTTTTAGCTCATATTTTCATTAACAAAAGGACATTTTTATAGTTGAGGGTATTCTTGTGAATAAATATTAATAAATTATGATTACCAACCATTAATTACCATTAACTTTGCCACCTTATAAATATCAGTCTATGCTCTCGGCAAACAATAATTATTTTTGCAATCCCATGACCCATCTCCCTCATTTCGAACAATAAACTCTGTTCTCCAGTCCCCCACGCACCCCCACTAAGAAACTAGCATTCAACGTGCATGAAGACTGCGATGATACCGACATCGAGGCATTGACCCCATGTCTCAAGAAGTGCTACAGCATCCCCTCTACCCTTCAAGGCTCAACCATAAGCCTGTCCTGTTAGGACTAAGATCTCTCTTTGGAAGGACTGGATGAGGAGACTCCTTAGAAATGTGTGGACTTTCACGAAAACGGCTACTGCAGTTTTGGCCAAGACTGCTAGTTTACGCATAAGTAGAAGAAAACACTGCCGAAGTGTTTCAGAAGTACAGTCATGTAGAACTTTCCAGAAATGACTGTCATTCACTCCTTGAGAAGGGTGCAATCATTCATGCAATGATTACTTTTCTGCTGCTATTAACTACTCACATCCTCCCCTAAAATATACAACAAAAGATATAAGCTTTAGATAACACTACTCTGAGTTTAATCTTCATGTTTTACTTATATTTTTCAAAAAGAAAATTTTTTAATGTAGACATAAGCGCCCTCTTTCCCTTTAATAATGGCAGAACTACACTAGCTTAAAGAAAAACTTATGAAGATGCATTTTGCAAATTCTCCTGTAATTTTGAATGTATTTAGTAAATGGTCAACCAACATCAGCTCAAACAAATAAATTAACTTAAGGAATAAGCCAAAATTTCTCAAAAAAAGATAACGAATCTGCAAACGCAATACACTTCTAATCACAAAAACTAAGCAAATAAGCTTACTCAACTTGAAAGCTAGAATCAAGAACTTTTGAACATAAATGAAAAATTAGTCATTTCGAACGATAGATTCAAAGATTTGGTATAAAAAACAACAAATCAAAAGTAATCTATGGCTAAGTAAGGACATAAATCGAAGAATCTTTGAGAAAAGAAAGAGAAGAAAGAAAAATCTTTTAGACTAAACATCAAAAATAGATTGAAAATTTAAAGCTTGTTCAGGCACAAGAACTATACATTCTACGGAAAAAATAAAGGAAAAATTGATATTTTTAATGTATAAGTAAAAATTATGATGACTAAGATATTTCTGATTGTAAAAGGACTATTAATATCAAGAATACCTTTTTGAACCTCGATCATTTACTT
>Ga0169931_10007931_pt1 | contig 15627 bp, 9 predicted proteins | sample Kivu_15m_20L_FD_129675 | JGI IMG/M metagenome (GOLD analysis project Ga0169931, IMG submission 129675) | Freshwater microbial communities from Lake Kivu, Western Province, Rwanda to study Microbial Dark Matter (Phase II) - Kivu_15m_20L... | ecosystem: Environmental > Aquatic > Freshwater > Lake ... | reverse complement strand
TTAATTATCTTATTTTTGATTTAAGAAGGAAATAGCTGTGAAAAGACTGACATTTAAAATGCTCAGATAGTATAAGATAATTAACATTGATCGATTTCTTATGCAGATATTATAATTAATAGCTGGTAGATTATGGACCATATATAAATATCCTATGAGGCATCCGATTGCCTGAAATATAAAACCTATCCATTTATAAATTATAAGTCTTTTCTGTTTTCTATATTATGAGTTTCTATTCATTAACTATATTTATAATTCTTAAAAAAAATGAAAGTCTTAACCATCAGACGGGTATATACCTAAGGCTACAAGGATTAAAAATTTATATCGATAGTCCCAGAAGAAAAGATTGAACAAATTGATAACAAAAGTTCCTATAAATAATGTATATATAAATGCTAAAGTCATCTTTGTATTATTTTTGAACTTTATTATTAATTTAGATTTGAGGATAGACATTATAAAACAAGCTAAGATGGTCATACTGATATCACTTGGTGTTGCTCGAGTATTGCAATATTTTAGATATGGTATGAAGTTGGCAAAGAATAATCCATTACTTATGTTTCTGATGGCTTTAGTTGTCATAATGAGGGTTATCTTACCTTTTTAGTAAGTGTTCATATCTATTAAAATTTATATAATTTATATTATATTTATATATATTTTATTTCTATAAAATTATATATGATATATGATGATTTATGATATAAGATGCTTGATGATATAAGATATATGATAAATTATATATGATGATATATGATATAAGATATATGATATCTAGATTGATGATATATGATATATGATGTTTGATGATATATTATTAAATATTAAAAATCATTAAATAAAACCATAATGACATATAGTTTAATTTAATCTATTACTAATCTCTATCTTAATCCCCTTTATAATCTTTTAGATATCATACCCATCCATCTTATCATCATATGATAATTTATACAAAGAATTAATTTTATATTTTTGATTAATTATTACAATATCATTCAATTTCAATGAACTATTCAAGTATATTCTATTACATTCTAGAACTTTAAATATGTTTTTTAGTTGATATTCTATTTCTTTAAGAAGTTGATAATAAAATATATTATTTCGGTTTATAAGTTATCGATTTTTAAGGATAAAACAGTCTAAATTAGTTTAATATGGTTAATTTATGAATAGTATTATCTTTTAGAAGTTGGATCGATCTATTAATACTTTATATAGTTAGACTATACAATTATTAAGGTCTTTTTTATTGATTTTTTATATATAAGATATCATCTATAATTAATTTAGTGATATGTATTCATGCTTTTGTTAGTATATTTTAAGACTGACCATAAAGCCTAGGCTTTTGTCGATGGCTAGGCAGGTATCGTAGTATGTATGTGAGATATCAGGGGTTATTACTTAGAAGTAATCGAGTTAATGGGTCAGGATTAATGATTATTATATGGCGATTGATTTTGTGAGGTTGTTTTAATTTGAGGTTATTGATTTTGCGTCTTAGAAGAGGCTGATTTTCTTTGAGGAAATGTTTTATTTACGTGTTTTGAGGGATATTGTAGTGTTGTTTTTTGTTAGTTATTATGATTAGGTCATAGGGTGACTTATTGTTATTTTGGGATTGATGGATAGATCTTATTTGATTGGTTTTTTTGAGGGTAGAGATTGATAATTTAAGGATAAATTATGTTTATTAGCTTTTAATTTCTGTTTAGGGATTATAATATTATGTTTTTTATCATTATCAATACATTTATCAATGATTTTATCAATACTTTAATTAATACTTTTATCAATACTTTTATCATCTGATTTACTATGATTCTTTTTTTGTTTTTTTTTGATGTTGACTTTAGATGTTTGTAATTGATGTTAATTTTTGTATATTTTGAGTGTTTATGTAAGTGAGGTATCTCTTGATGATGGTTTTTAATTACTTTTCATGATTTAAGATGATATATTTGAAGAATTGTTGTATATCGTATGATAGGTATCACTATGACTATAACTATTATTATTGATTTTATGATTATTATTGTTGATTTTATGATTGATGTTATGATTGATTTTATTATGATTTTTAAGATTCTAAACAACATTATTATATTCTTTCTAATGATTATTTTAACGTTAATTATATATTGCCATATCCATATCTTTATGATCAATATCTTCATATCCTCTATTATTCTATCTGAATATTCTAAATCGTCTATTCTTATTAGTCTTCACCCCATTCACATTCATCTGCTAAGGTACGCCTTTATTATCTATCTTGATCATATCTTGTATATGTTAAGATTCTTCTTTGAAACTAAGTTGAATGCCCTTCTGCCTGCCACTCTTATATCTGCTTTTAATACTGTATAATTTAGAAGTGTCGATGAATTTATCTAGGATCAAGTCATCATCATGTTGTTAAGGTTATGATTATGGGGTAAGGGTTTTAGATTTTAGTGGATCGATGATTATTTAGTAATAGTGATGATGATGTTAGTGGATTATTTATTTGGATTGGCATAGGTTGAACATTTAGGAATATTTATGATATATGTTAATAATTTTATTAAAGAAATAGATAATTAATAAAGAAATATGATAGTGAAATAATAATAAATTACAAAATATGTTATAATAAAAGGGTAATTAAGTAGTATAATAGATAGCGAAGTTATGTTCATAAATTAAATAATTATCATTTATTTATTCTTTATTAACTTTTCTTCATATCATTTGATATCTGTTGATTTTTTGATAAGATATTCCCCTAAATATTTAATAGGATCATCAGGTCTTTTTTAAACTATCTATTTCAATCCATCATCGATATATTTTTGAAATCTTAGCTAGATAAAACTGCTTATCTCTATATCTTATGATTTGATGATTAGTTTTTCTTTCTTTTCTTCTTGATTTTGAATAAATTGTTTCTGTTGGGTTGATTCAATTACACTAGTTGTAGGTTAGATTGGTTTGTTCATGTTATTTTGGTTTGGTTTTAGTTATTGCTTCTTTTATTAGAGTTTGTTATTTGTTTGTATAGGTTTTTTTAGTTATGTTGTTTTTTGTTATTATTTCTTGCCTCCTTTTTTCATAAAACAAACTTATAAGTTATTATATATTATTTATATTAAACTTTCTTATTAATATAGTTATTTCATTTATTACCTAGATGGATAAAGAGTAATTGAAAGAGGTATATGAGATGGTAGACAATATACCTTTTTCTCGTGTAAAGAAGAATATTAATAGAGATTTTGCTGATGGTGTTATGATGGCAGAGTTAATCTATCATTATTATCCAAAAATAGTAGATTTACATAATTATCCACCAGCTAATTCACATCATCAAAAAGTACAAAATTGGATCATATTAAATAATAAAGTACTTAAAAAAATAGGGTTTAATCTTAATAAAAATCAAATTTAGGACATAGCTGCTGGTGTACCTGGGCTCATCGAATAATTTTTATATTAAATTATATTAAAGTTATAGAAGATTGATCAAGAAGATAAATTATCTGATAAGGCTAGTGTGAAAAAGAATAATTAGAGATAGAGGGATTTTAATGATAATAAATCTAGAGATAGTAAAGAGACTGATAAGATTAATAAGAAGAGTAATGAGAGTATAGAGAGGAGGGTTGTCAATACTGTTAATTTTTAGGCAGAAGAGATATTGAAGTTGGTTAGTATTATCGATTAGGAGAATATGTAGTTAGCTAGGCTTGTTAAAATCAATAAGGAAAAAGATTAGATTATTAAAAATCTATAAAGTAAATTAGAAAAAATGATATTTTCATGATTATACATATGAAACATAAATTAATTATAAAGATTATAAAGATAAAAGAAAGATCTTATGTAATATGAAAGTAGAAGATAATATATATTTATATATACAAATTAAATATCAATAGAAAGGTCTTTTTTTTTTCATAGTCTAAAGGTAATAGTACCACCTATCGTACCAACTGGCTATACATTATTATGCACAGTCTTTATATGATAGTTTAATGATGGAAAACATGTAAAATTCTTGCCACAGCCACATCGATAGGAAGTCTTTTATTTAGGTACTATTTTTTAATAAGGTATTCCAAAATATTTCAAAAGAGTCTATTTCTTAACGCCATATATCGTCCCATCAGGTATATCTCCTTTATGATTTTTCTTTAAATGCAGTGTTAATTCTTATTAAAACGCATATAATAATTTACATTGTCCACACATATATATTCTTTTACTTATGTATTACTTTTTTCCTCCTTTTTTTTTAGTTTTTGATTGAAATTAATTGGATCGTTGAATAGGTCTAGTAATTGGTTTTTAATTTTGATTTGTAAGGTGTATAGATTATTCTAGTCTAGTGTTTTGTTGTGAAGATGTGATATTGTTTGTTATTATTTATTTGGATTGAGGCATAAGTTCATTTTGAAGATATGGTTGATTAGGTTGATTATTAAGGTAATAGTTCTAATGATGATTCATGTGTTGATTATTAAATTTGTTTATTTCTTATGTATTTTATTGATTTTGACCATTTATTTATTGATTATTTTGATAGAGATTATGTTAATTGATATTATACTGTTTTTTCTTAAAAAGATTTTTCTTTTATTTATCTTTGAATTAGATCAAAGGGGTCTTTTGATTATTTCTTTATCTTTTATTACCTTATCTTTCTACTTTTTATTAATTGATATATGTTTGTGGTTAATAAATATTTTTAAAGGTATGTGCTAATCCGATGGTGCCTGGTGGTGGTTTACCATAATGTTTGCTTTTGATATGTACTGTTAAAGATGAGGCACAAGAATATGTGATACCGCATCCACAGATAGCTTTATAATGTTTTTTATTGTTGGATTTGGTTGGTCCTATATTATTGGGTTAGGCTAGGGGTATATCTTAGTATTAATCGATGATGGCGTATAGGGTTTAATATGAATAATTTAATTAATCTTATGTGTTGATTTATGAAATTTAAATTATCTATATTGATATATAGGTTATATATTTATGATGATTATTTTATTTAATTAAATAATAGGGTATATAATTATTATTAATATAGGTTTAATGAGATTGTATATTATAAAATGTGTCATCATGAATCATTATTATAAAGCATTGGATTGATCATTATTTTATATCATTTTAAGGTATTATATAAATTAAAGTACTTTTATCTTCTTATTGTTTGTAGTGTTATTTGGAAATGCTTTCTCTAGAGTAATTTAATTGAAGGTTTTGTCTAGTTAGAAGGAACTGCTTTAAGATGAATAATCTTGAGAATATTGACGAAATGAAGTGTCGTCAAACAAGTAACAACTTAATGTAATTTATTATTGATTAATTTATCTCTATTAAATATTTAACATTGTCTATATGTGTTTGTTCGATACTTTTGAGCTTATTTTTTATTTTTTTATATACATTTTTTATTATAATTTATCACATCTTTAATTGCTTTCAAAAAAGCTTATTGATTATTGTTTTTAATGATGATAATTATCATAAAAACATGTCTTAAGATTGTTAATTTCAATACTTTTTCTTTTATTTTTATTAGTTCTTAATAGATTTATCTATTTTTATATGTTCTTTGAGTCAATATTATACTTTTTCTAAGTCGACTTTTCATTCTATATGATCTTCCTGATCGATTCTATTTTCTTCCCAATGATGCGTTGATTAATCATATTTTATAAATAGACTAAACCTAGTCATATTATCACCTAAATAATTATTTATACGATAATACAATATTATATTATATATAATTTAAAATGAAGAATATATTTTAGACTCATAGTGATGTTGATTCTCTTGCATAGAATTTTGCATAGCGTGCTTAAAGTTCAATTATGGTAAGTTCACGTGCATCTCTATTACATAATAATTAATAATATGATGCGGCTCAATAGATAGCTTAATTTAGAATATAAATTTAAAAAAGATATATAATGTCTGTTTCTAATAAATATTATAGTTTTCCATTGACTTAGTTGTCTTTTGATAATCCTTTTGATGATGTTTAGTTGACTGATTTAATAGGGAAAGAAAGTATTAATTTGATGGAGATTAATAATTAGTAGATTGTTAAGAAGGATAATAATGATGATAGGTAGAGTAGGAAGAAGTTGGTTGATGTTGGGGCGGTGCTAAGGGAGATCAAAGCTGATAGACAAAAATATAGTTAAATTTTAGAATTAATAAATCATAGAAAAAATCATAATCATCATAATAATCATAATAATCAAGGTAATCAAGGTAATCATGGTAATATTAATAACTATGATGATAGGCATTCTAAATCTAAATAGAAGAGAATTGCATATAAATATGTCAATATAAGATAATAATAAGATTAGACATTACGTAAAAGATTATTGACCTAGCCTAATTAAAAAGCAGCAGGTTTTATAATCAAAAGAAAATGAACATCATATATAATCATTTCACAAGAATTCATGATTTATAATCTATTGATCTTTATTATTTATATAATATTGATTCATCATCACGTATATCGTTTCGCCAATATCCTTATAACTATGATCCATCAGGGTAGGATAAAATGCCTTAGCCTTAACGCTTGTCTAACCAAAAATTACCATCAAAAGTTATACCATTTTTCCATTTGTATATACCTTTACCATGTTTTAGACCAGCCTGCCAGTTGCCTTAGTATATATCGCCATTTATAAATATCATTTTACCATAACCATTTTTTTTACCCATTTTAAAGCAGCCGATATAATGATCACCAGTTCGATAAATATAGGTACCTTAACCAGACCAGTCTTTATCTCTTAATTCTCCTTAATAGTAATCTCCATTACTAAATTTAAGTATTCCTTTATTCATATGATTATCTTTGAATATTCCTTGTATAATTTATCCATTTTTATATTTGATAAGGCCTTATCCGTAAGCTGATCCATGCTTAAATTATCCTTAATATATCATTATATTATTTTGGTAGGTTCCTAATCCATGGGGTTTGCCATTTTAGAAGTATCCTTAATAGATTTATTATTCTGTTATTTTAAGATATCCTTTTCCATGCCATAGACCTTTTTTCCATTATCCTTCATAAAAATATAGACCTTCTTATATACCAAAACCATTAATCTATCCATTTTACCATAGTCCTTTATATACCCTATCGTTGTAATAATAGATTCCTTAACCATTTTTTAAATTATTTCTCATTTGTCCTTAATATCTTTCTCCAGTTTTATTAATCAATATGCCTTATCCACAGTATACATCGTTTTGCCATTAACCGAGATAGATATCACCGTTGTTTGATTATAGTATGCCTGTTCCATGTTTTTTGTTATTTTTTATTTAGCCTTGATAGGTTTAACCAGATTCGTATTATATTTATTTTATGTTTTTGAGGAATTAGCCGTCGTAGCCGTAGATGTAATCTTTGAGGAAAGATTAGATTATTGATCTTTTTTATTATTAGAGACGGGATTTATGGGCTTTTTGGTATTTCATAACGTATTTATAATTTAATTATTTTAAGAGAATAGAGAATAAACATAATAAGTATTAAATAGCTTATAGAATCTGTATGATTACAGAATATAAAATATGTATGATTCTTGTTATATTTATAGTATTTTATTATATTTTATAGTATTTTATTAAATGTTATGATACGATATGATATAAATAGATGAAATATAAATATAAATGATGAAAATTGTATATTTTATGTTTCATAGTATATAACTTTTGCCTTAGCAGATTCTACATGCCATTTTCAATGACATTTAACTATCATTATTAATACAATCTTTGCATAAAAAACAGCCGCATTCCATCTTCTCGCAATTGCTAAATTTAAAACATAAAATGCATCCCATGACCCTCAAAATAGATGGTACAGTCTATAAATATTAGTTATTATCTAATTTAACACCATCACCCCATATAGGTGCATTGCATTATATATCTTACATACTAAAATTGCCTTTTTATTAGCATTTAGGGCATTGTATATTAGAAGTAGTTATTATTCCTTTACAAAATGATAATTTTAATATGTTTTTACATTTATTCTTCTTACATTTGAGATGGAGTTTGACGTTGATAGGCGAATCGTTTATCTGTATGACTTTATTAGGCGCTACTTATTATATATATTATATGGGTCTGCCTTATGATACGTTTAAGGTTGTAAATAGATGTTTGGGTTGGCAGTTTAGTTCAGTAGATCCTTAAGGTCCTGTCACTTTTATACAATCCATTGTTTTTTTGACGACTGCTACTTTATCTATGAGGACGTAGAATTGATCGTTATTATTAGATTAGCATTAATTGCCTCTGATAATGATGCTTTAGACGTCTAAGGTAAATTGTAGTATGGAAGATGGTTTGCGGCCTTACATATTTATTTATGAAAATAATGCTGTACTTTTGTTTTTGAAAATTTTAGTCTCTCTATGTGAAACTGATATATTTGAGTCTAATTCTAGGTTGCTTTTGCCAAGAAATGATTCATTTTTTTATGATTTTTATTTAGATATAATTTATTTGGGTAGTATTCTATGTGTGTCTGGTAATTATTATTAAGTATTTGATTTTTTACTGTTTTTTTGAGGTTATTGTTGGAAGCCTTCAAAGCATTTTTCGCATGCCGAGCCCATATTATTGTATTAATATTAATAATTTAAAAGTAATAATAAGTTAAATAAACCTATAATGGAAATAAACATAATCAGCGTCATAATAATATCAACTGTATATATATAATAATAGTATTATCATGATTATTATCGTTGATGATGATTATCTTTTTTAGAATAATATTTATCCTCCCTATTATTTATGATAATATGATACTATCATTATTATGATAATATGTATATGATAGTTTGTTATATATTTTTATAACTTATAATAGTATTGGTATGAGTTAATAGCGTGATGGTAATATCTACGTTGTTTAGCAGGTCGAAATAAGTAGTGATTCAGATACATAATAATTATTATAAGATATACATGATTTGGATGAATATCAAAATAGTATAGAGGATATTAACTAACTTTAAGGTCTTATGAAAAGTACATTAAAAAAGACCTTGGTGCCACAGAATAACTAAACAAGAGGTGTGAATTATCAACCGAAGCATATAAAGAGGTTAGAAGTTGTTGATGATTATATACGTAATTTTTTGAATAAGTATGGTATGAATACTACTTTGAATTCATTTCAGGTATATTATTTAATTATATAGAAAGAGTGGTATGAATGCGTAAAATCAAAGGAGGATATACCTGATGCGTAGATATAAAATTAGGTTTTGAAAGATTAGATATAACAATTATAAAATAAGTTATAGAAGGCAATAGTATTATCTGAGAAAGCTAAGGCTACTTATGATAAATTATTAAAAGAAAGAGATTTTCATAAAATGCATCATCAAAGGGTACAAAAAGATAAGAAGAAATTAAATTAAAATATAGAGAGATTACATGCTTTACAGAATTAATATTAAAAAAAATATTAGGAGCTTAATTAAAAATATAATTTTACTATGAAAGAAAAGATGTTGATTAAAATAGAAAGAGATAAGCTTAAAGCAGAGACTCAAAATAAAAAAGAGCCTTTGCCGACAGTAGAAACAAAGACTAAGACTGATAATAAAAAGACTAAATTTACATCATTTCCATAAGATGAGCCAAGTCCGACAAGATTACCTTAAGCATTCAATTATAAACAAACTGTTTTAGGTAAAACACAAAAAGCACATACTATGGCTGTTTGTACTGTCATTTTTCATCCTAAAAAACCAATAATTGGAACTGGTAGTGATGATATGATATGGAAAATATGGACTGTAAATCAATCATAATTGATAATGTCAGGATAAGGTCATAAAGACTGGGTAAGTTCAATGAAATTTCATCCAAGAGGTCATCATATACTGACAGGGTCAGGAGATAGTACTGTTAAAGTATGGGATTTTGTTCATTCAACTTGTACTTTTACTTTTAAAGATCATAGACAACCTGTTTGGAGTATAGATTTAAATCGAACAGGAGACTATGTCGCTACTGGATCTTTAGATTCTTCATGTAGATTGCTAGATATAAATGTTGGTAAATGTAGAAGTGTTTTTAGAGGACATGTTGATTCTGTTACTAGTGTTAACTTTCAACCAACTTCAAATCTTTTAGCATCGGCAAGTGCAGATAAAACAGTCTCTATATGGGATACTAGAATGGCTTTATGTATACAAACTTTTTATGGACATCAAGGTTCAGTAAATGGTTGTAAATTTAATTCAAAGGGTGATCGTTTGGCAAGTTGTGATTCAACAGGAATAGTAAAGACTTGGGATTTGAGGGCTGGAGTATAATTAAATTCATTTTCAACGGATAAGAGAGGGGCTCATTGTATAAGTATCGATCGTTCTGGAACTATTTTAGCTGTTGGTACTGACTAAGCTTTGATTTATCTATTTAATGATACAACTGGTGATAAATAAGTAATCCTTAAAGGTCATGAATAGAAATCAAAGGTCCAAGCAGTCTAATTTGATCCTAATAGTAAGATGATAGTAAGTGGTGCGTCAGATAATACTTATAGAATATGGCAATGATCATATATGAACTGTATTATAATAAATAGATTATTGATTAAATTGAAATAAAGTTATGAAAGTAATCTTAGCTATTTTACTATGTTTGACTATAGTTTCAAGCAATATCTTTGATAAGTATGAGCAATTTAAGATGTATGCTAAAGAATACAACAAAAGATATGATTCAAAAATGGTATAATTTTATAGATTTGCTATCTATATGAAAAATATGATATAAATTGCAGAATTAAATGCAGATCCAGAAGATGGAGCCATCTATGGATAAACAAGATTCACTGATTTGACCAAGAATTAAGTAAGATAATTGATGGGGGTCAAAATACCAATTAAACCAGACATCAAGTTTTATAAAAATTATACAAATGATCCTGATTATAAGCTTAAAACAACTACTCCTGATATTTGGAACTGGGTCCAGCAAGGAGTGGTTGGTCCTATACGAGATCAAGGTAGTTGTGGTTCATGTTGGACTTATAGCACTGTCGGTAATATATAAAGTTTGAACTTTATGAGAAGAAAGAAGATAAATCCACAATAAACAATGACACCTTTATCATCACAGCAATTAATAGATTGTGATAAATCTAACTCTGGATGTGGAGGGGGATGGCCTTATATAGCTATTAAATGGTTATCATAGCATGGAGGATTGATGTCATAAAAAGATTACCCGTTTAGAACATCAAATTATTCTGGGCCTTGTCAATATAATGAAACTAAGCCAAGAGTTCAAATGAAAGGTTATATGAATATAAGTCATGATGAGAAGATAATAAAAGAGGCTTTATATTAAATAGGACCTCTTTCAATTGGATTAGATTTTACTGGACTTATGCATTATAAAAGTGGTGTGGCTAATCCAAGATTTTGTTATTCATGGCCTGACCATGCTTTGGTTTTAGTCGGATATGGAGTAAAGGATTAAGATTATTGGCTGATAAAGAATAGTTGGGGTCCTAAATGGGGTATCAATGGATATTTATAATTAAAAAGAGGGGCAAATAAATGTGGTATTAACTTATGGGCAACAACTGCTGTCTTTGATGATTGATGATTGATCTCATAATCTATTATAATTATAAATATATATTACATTGATCATTGATCATTGATCATTGATCTCTATTATATTTTCTATTATTTTTATTGTTTATATTTTGACTTTCCTTTAATTGATATCGAATTATATAATTAATAATAAATTCGAACTATGCTAATTCTTTTTATAAACGCTCATAAAAAAAACTAATAAGGTAAAATACGTTTTAACAATTTCTATACAACTATTCATTCTATTCTAAAAACAACTTTATATTATGGTAATTAGATAACATAGACTATAAGAACATATGATGATATAAATGATTATATATATGATTAGATATCATTTCGTCTAGAATAAAAATCAAAGAGGAAGTTCTAGTCATTGGATTATATATTTATTGATGGCAATTATAATATAGCACCATGGTCAGAATATATGAATGATGTTATTATCATCATCAGAAAAAGTATAGAAAATCATAAAAAAATATTGTGTAATGGATTTGGGCATTTTGCAGCTTATTTTTATCTATCAACTAAGTTTGATAAGTATTATTGTATTGGTCATGTTGATAAGAAATTTGATGGCAATAAGGTATATGATAGTAAAAGAGTGCAAAATAAAAAAATAATAGACTACAAAACATTAATAGACAACAAAGCATCTATAGACAATAAGACATTGATAGACAACAAGACATTGATAGACAACAAGACATCTATGGACAATAAGACATTGATAGACAATAGGACATTGACGGACAATAAGAGTGATGTTAAGGTAAATAAAAGATTAGATAAGAAGATAGATTTTGAATATGATGAATAGACGGGTGACTTATATTTAAAAGATAAGAAATATTGTCATAGTGGTATAAAGAATGTAAATTTTAATAGACCATTTAACTAAAAGAGTTATAATGCATTATCAAAGGGTATAGTGGCTGCAACTAAATTTGATTATATAGTATTTGATTCTAAAGTAGGTAATATATATATGTATATAGGTCATAAATTGAATAGTGGTATATAGGTTCCATTTACTTTTTATTGGAAAAGTAAATTATTTTGTAGTTCTAAATTAGATTCTAATCTTAAATGTGTAGATATATTATATTAGACATAATTAGGTTTTCCTTTATCATTTATTATAAATAATCTATTGTCGATTCAGGGGTTATGTAAATAATTTTGTCAGTTGATCAAAAATTGGGTAATCTAGTTTATAGAAAGAAGGGTTAATAATTAAGATGTTAAATATAATTAATCATATCATACTATTGCTTTTTAAAATAAAATAGAATATAAAAAATGTATGTCTAATTCAATGAGTAATCTAAAATATAGATAAAGTAAAAGACCTATCTCCTCATGTAAATCTAAGTTTAGTGTTGTTTAGTTTTAGAAGCCTAGTGTCAGGTGTAGTGGGGTCTATAAGACACTTAACTAGAGATATATTAGCTAAGAGCAAGAGAGTAAAAAATATCAGTTAGGGAAGAGTCGACTTGTCTTTAGTGGAGGCTTGAGTTAGCTTTAGATTAAGAATTATGTGCAGAGATAGCCTTCAAGACCAGCGACTTCACATAAATTTAGATAGATTTGTAAAGATAAGTGGATTGGTAAGGCAGATTTTATGAGTAGTTGATTAAGTCAAAAGTAGATGATCATTTATAGTAGTTGATCAATTTTTTTTATTATATCATATATCAATACATTTAATCACTTATATATTATAAATATATGATAAATAGGATCAATTATCATAATAAATGCTATTTATTATGTTTTATTCTTTTGATATTTTGTGTGATAAATTAATATGATATATTCTATATGTTATATTGATCTTTTGTATGATAGATGATAGATGATAGATGCTATAGTGATTTAGTAAAAAATATCATTTTATTCAGCATTCTTATTTCTCTCTGCTTTATCTACTATTCATCGAGCTTTTCTTACTTAGTTGTTCTTTCTTCATGCTCTTCCCTCCCACCTTTTAACTGTTCTAGTCTGAACTACTAGAGTCAGAACTGTGCTTGTCTGAGCTTAATAATATACTTTTAAGCTTTTATATCTTTTATTCAACTTATCTTTTCATGTTTATTTAGTAGTATTATTGTTTTTAGCTTTATTTTTTACCTTTTTATTTCATAAAAAGTTGCTTCATCTAAAGTTATTGCTCTTTACGAACTTTTACCATTATTTTTTTCATTCTTAAGTTCATCTATTTTTTATATTATTAACGGGATATCTTTTCACCTTTGAGCCATTCGTGTTTCATAACACCATCGAGAGTTATCCTTTATTTTGGATTTGGGTTAAACATTTTTTAGATTAGATCTATGATAGATGATTATTATACCTTTGAATTATAGGGAGGGATTTGATTTATTTTGAAAGATTTACCAATATTTGTTATATTGTTGATTTGCTATTCTGTTATAGCATTAATCTTTGAGATCTGATGATTTGAAGGGTTGACACTTCATGACTAGTTAAAATAAGAAACATCCGGCTGAGAATACATCAAGTGCATCGCTTTGATATTTTTTATTGCCGTATTGATTGTTGATTTCTGGTGCATTGCATTTTAGTGAGCCGATGGAATGATGATTATCGTATAGTATGGGTTAAGAGTTTTAATTAACAAAATATCGAGCACATCCAAAATCTAATAATTTTAAATTGAATTTAGAGTCTATAAGTATATTTTATGATTTGATGTCGCAGTGTGCGATTCTTAGGTTGTGGATATGAAGGAGAGATGACATCAGTTGAGAGAATATTATTCTTGATGTTTTTTATGTAAATGGATCTGTCAAACTGATAACTCTAAATAATTATCCATATTATTATATTTTCATTACATAGTATAAGATTCTTTAAATTTTGCCATCGCTTGTTCGATATATACCGCCAACGTTAAAATCTATTATCTATATAATATGTTTATGTCTTGATTCGTGTGACATCTTTATTTCGTTTAAGAACATCTCAAGGACATTTTAGTAATTGGTTTGTTATGTTTATGTTTCGTCTATTTTTTGATTCATGATTTTGACTGCGACGCGTTGATTGGTTACGAGATTGATGGCCATCTTGACTCTAAAGATGATGATAGATATACTTAGAGAACCTTCCGAAGCCTAATTTGAAGAGTACTTTATACTTTTAATCGATGATAGGGCATAGTTATATATATTAATGAGGGAGTTCTCTTATACAATTCATTGAAGTGCAATAATTTATATTATATACGATTTGTTATAATCTGATTTAATCTCTCTTAGAAACAGTCACTAGTAAATATAGTAATTTAACTATAATATCATATCTTATAATTATCAGCTAAATAATATCATATCAATCATATCTAAATTCAGTTTAATAGGATAAAAGTTTTATAAATTCTATTGTTAATAAGATTAAATACTTATTATATCTGATATATGATATATATGAAAATTATGTATAAAACAGATAGATTTTAGACATTTAATGTAAATTATTTATTATTAGAAGTATATGAAAGAGTATTTATAATAAAGATATATGTTTGTATCATATTGAACATTTTTTAATGTCGAAGAACATTCTTGCACTTATATGCATTGATTGTAGTTATTGAACTAACTGTTTGGCAGCGTATGGAATCTCAGTTTGATATATCTTGCTGTTTTTACATATCTTGCATTAATATATATTGCGGATCTTATTTATGTTTGCAAAAAGACCGCAGCTTGAACATACATGAATAGTAAAATTATCAGAAACCACTAGTAATCTTTCTTTCATAAAGGAAGCTAATCCATGAGATAATACACCGTCTCTTTACATCTATCCGAATCTTAGTCCTCCTCCTCGACTTCTACCGTGCGTTGGCTGTCTTGTTATTGCGACTACTGGTCCTCTGGATCTTCCATAAACTTTATCA
>Ga0169931_10007930_pt1 | contig 15628 bp, 13 predicted proteins | sample Kivu_15m_20L_FD_129675 | JGI IMG/M metagenome (GOLD analysis project Ga0169931, IMG submission 129675) | Freshwater microbial communities from Lake Kivu, Western Province, Rwanda to study Microbial Dark Matter (Phase II) - Kivu_15m_20L... | ecosystem: Environmental > Aquatic > Freshwater > Lake... | reverse complement strand
TCGCCATATAAAGCCTGTAATCGAGCACCAGCTCTTCCCTGTTTCAAGCACATGAATCGTCAATAGCAACAATAGCTCCCTTTTTCAGCTATCGCTCCGCGCACTCACTGAGAGAAATAGTGGAGGAAATAGTGGAGCTATCGCTCCGCGCACTCACTGAGAGAAATAGTGGGAAATAGTGGAGGAAATAGTGGAGGAAATAGTGGAGGATAGAAAACCGATTATGGATAATTGATGAGAGGACCGGCGCGATTTAGGGCTCAAAACAGCGGCTTATGTTGTCTCTATCCGCCTTGCCACCTACTCGATTCTACGATGAGCCTCTTTTTAGGTAACAAGCAACCGGACCGACAGGAATCCTTGGCTTTTCAACCCGTAGCTCTTAGGCTTATGAAGGATGACAGTGAGATCACAGTCAGGAGATGGAGAGGGGAGTTTTCGTACGTGGCTAAAAAACAGAGGGTATCACCAGATGATGTAGAGAAGCTCATTCGCGGCAAAGCCTCTGTGAGCCGCGCTGGAAGCCGAAACATCCGGCATCGTCTGCGGCAGGATGAAGTGAGACGGTTAGCAGTCGCTCGTGCGCGCGGGTTTCTGCTCCTCACGAATTCAACCCGCGCAGCTTTGCGTAATTCGTGGTATCTGGAGTGTCAGGCGCGGGGGAGGCCTTGTATCTACGCGGCGCGCAGCGAGGCCGGATTTCTCGTGAGCGGTGCGGGTGAACAAGAGAGCTTACGCCGTACCTTTAGCACGCTTGATGAGGTGGTGGCTTTTAGTGAGCTGTATCGTTCTCACGGTGAGTAGGTTTAGGAGGAGAGTAGGTTTCAGGAACTGACGGATTCGATCAAGAATGCCCTGACTCATACCTACGCGAGCAGGAAAAAGGCCCTCGCTCGACAAAGACTAGCTGCCACCGTTAAGCTCGATTTTCTCATTACGGCGGGGATTGCTCTCGCTTCTAGAGGAGTACAGATATTTAGGCGCCTGCCACGCTTTGTTGGGGTGCAGTTTTGAATTATCATCCTCGATACCCTCCGTGCCATGAGCTTCATGGGCCTGTGGTTTCACTCTCCTGAGCCACATGCTACGGGTTGTGCTGACTCAGGAAAGACTATGAGGAGATTTCCTGCTGTGCAGATAGAAAACGATTCGCCATTGCCGCTTTCTCATTCAAGCCTGGTGGAGCTACACCGTCTAGCACCACCCGCACTCAGTTCAACTCAAGCCGCTGAAACTGCGAAGCTCTGTCTTGAGATGTACAAGGGTAATTCTAAGGTGCTGCCGACCTATCTGGCTCAGCGCACTTACGATTTTTCTGCCCTTCCTGCGTGGTTTCGTGACCGCTGCTGGCGGGTCGCCGCGGATACGTTCGAGGCAGATAATACTCATGAGAGCGCCATGGCTCGTATCACTTTATCGCTCTCGATACGACTTCACAGGCCGGTATCCTCTTTTATCTGTCGGAACATCCTACGAACGTCCCCTGGGAAACGTCTAGCAGACATCAAAAAAAACGTGCTGGCGGAGGAGACTGTCAAAAATATGCGCCCGCGGCTTGGGACGGACCATTATGAGCAGCTCGCTATTCCAGGGACCGCAACTCTAGGACACCTGGTTCATCGGATAGAGAGTAATTTCAGTGACAACGACCCGGAGATATCGACGCCAGCTCCTCGCCGCTTATCACACGCTGAGGCCATGAAAGTTTTTTCAGAGATCCAAGATATTGAGGATATACGTATAGCGATAGGGGCACTGATTCCATTCTCGCCCTTTACAAGGGGCAAGGCAGGGGATGCTCCCCGGGCTGCCTACACAGAGATCGCCCGATTGCTGATCGCCTATTCGGTGCTGAGTGACCTGCTCGATGTTTTGGGGATCGAATTAAATGCAAAGCGGGGAGCCACTCTGTTCGAAAGACTTCATGACAAGCCAGTAGACCAATGGAGAAAGGATCCTGCGTTGATGAAGCTGATCGAGCTCTCTCAGGAGATCTCGCAAGATCCGTCCCTTACGCAGTATGTCTCGCGTCTGGAAGCATTCTCGAAGTATGCCCTGCAGGACAACCCTGCCGAACAGCTCTGCAAGACTAACGCAGCTAGGGCAGCTTTGGCGGATTCGATGGCTAGAACCTTAGGCGCGGGGGAAGGTGAGCAGGAGAATCTGCTGCTGCCCAGTTCCCTTAATTCTGTGGATCAGTTGGTGGGGTCAATCGAAGCCCTGCTTGATGCGCACGAGATAGAGGCGGACGATAAAGAGATCAACCCGCTTTACATAGCGAGGCTGGCTGCACGGAGGCATTTTCCATTCGAAAAGCTCAGGCGCATCATGGAATCGTGTGACTTTGATAACGCGGCTATCATAGTGGCCCTCAAACCTGAAGAGAAGATCACACCGACCGAGCAGCCACAGGGTAATTCTGGAAGCTTTGCGCGGCTTAGCCCGCTACCACTCGATGATCTGCCCGCTCTGAGCGTGCTCATTCATTCAGAGGATGGAAAAGAGCCCTTTACCGCCTGGTTCGACGATCTGAGAGATAAGAAGAGGCAAGAGTCCGTAACAAAGGCTTTGACCAAGTTGCGAGACGGGCAGATGGGCGATACAAAGCACATCACCTCGAAAAAGGTAGACGGCAGTGTGGTGGGCCTCTATGAGTTAAGAATCAAGGAATGTGGTCTGCGGGTTTACTTTCGATATGTTAACAACAACAGGGTTATCCTGCTCGGAGCGGGAGGTAAAGCAACCAGCAGAAGCCAGGATCGAGATATCACACGGAGTGCCGCGCGCGCGGCGCTGTACAACGGTCGTGGGAGGGACGAAGCCGCTCAGCTGCGTGAGTGGAGTGGTGATGAGCGGAACGCTGATCAGAGCTAGCACCTAGAGAAAACCGCTCGTTCATGTGGTATATTAAAGAGTTCAGGCTCCAGTAGGGTATGCCGCGTTTCCCTGAGCAACTTTTCTTGGACGTCTCAGGCTACAAACAGCTTCTTCCCCCAGGCAATCGCGCCTCAAAAAGTGCGTACGCTCATGAACTGGCAGCTTCAGCTTAAGAATAACCCAAGATCTACTTTCGCAGCAGGGAGGGTTTTCCTCGCTTCCTCAAGTGATCACTGCACGAGGCACCACGCAATATCCACAGCAGAATCAAAGTAGCGCATCGACTGACTAAACGACCTCGCTAAGAGAGACCAGGTGGCGAGGTTGGCATAGCGCTCTTGATGGTCGGCGTGCCCTAACACAAAGGATGGAACGAGAGAATCGGCTTTTGCGGAGTGGTCCTCCCAGGCGGTGTCGTTGTTCCTACTTGTAACGATGCAGTGCTTGATGAGCGCAGCTCGTATCTGAGGTAGTTTATCAAATCTCCAATCAACTCCATCGTGTAACGCTATCGCCCCTGCACTGACAGCCTCGGTCCACGAGGCAGTCCCAGTAACCCAGGTCGGGAAATCGGTCCACGCGCTGAGCGTTTCAATGCGCCGTGGTACACCGACCATCTGAGCCAGGCCCCGGAGGAAGCTGTGGTGCGGAAGTGTGTCGTGTATGACGAGAGTTACGAAGGGTGGATCGCTCTGCGCACCCCCGCCGGCCATGAGCGAGCCATCCTTGTTGAGCAATCGGACCCGCGGTGGAGCTAGGAGAGGGGTCTTTAGACATACCCCGGGTCGGAGGTGAATCAGAACGTGGTCGACCCCCTGTGCTTGTAGCTGTGCTTGCTGCTTCACAACCAACTTTAACTCCTCGAACAGGGCTCGATCCTCCTGCACGTACGCCATCCCCCAGGCGCAACCCTCTGCGCTCCAACCTTCGCGTGAGGCTAGTGAGTAGAGGGTGTCCCTCTGATGGGCCGATAGCTCGTCAGCTAACCATTTCAGACGCGCTACCTTCCACTCTGAGAGCGACCATGCATCCCGCTCGGCTCGCCATACTTGCATACGTGGCTCAACTAGGGCGCTACCGCGTGGATCTGCACTATCGAAGCTTACCCGCGGAAAGAGAGTTTTTGGTGAGACTGAGGGAATCCTTGCATAGGGCACAGAGGGTGAGGTGCCGATACCGCATATCTGCCCGAACGGAGGCACCTCGATGTCGTGCTTATGGGTGTAAGCGCCTAGCTGTGGTGTGACCGCCACTACACAATCGAGCTCGGTGATCAGACCTGAGTGGATGATCGAGGGGCTGTGTGTAGTCTTGGATAGACTGTGTCGCATCCCCATAGCGCCCAGCTCATCGCACGATTCCGCAAGACACACCGTGGCGTTCGGTACGATCTTTGTCAGGGCGTGTGCTAGGGTTAGCGCTATTCCAGCTACGCCACCTGTTGGTCCGTGGCGCACGGCAGGGAGGATTACGCAGCGGCGCGAGGTTAGCTGCTCTGCGCAGCGCGCGAGGATTGAAGCCTTTTCTTGGCGCTCGCGTACCGCCTGACGCACGTATTCGACGGAGCTGTTACGCTCAACAACCGCTCGCCGTACGCAATCCTCTAAGGCTGCTAGCTCGTGCTTTGCCTGAAGGTATGAGTCAGTGCGAAGAATGCCGCTGCGATGCTCCGATAATTCGCCCTCCAAATGCTCCAAGAGCTCAGCTGTGTAGTGACGATGCGCCGTGCACGATGTGGCATATCGACGCGCTAGCTGGACATCCTCAGCGAGTAAGCGCTCTACGAGAGGCCCTCGCGCCTCTACCACAGCCTGATTGTATGAGAGGATGAGGGCCTGCGACGTCATCATCTCTTCTTGAACCTGCCGGTGTCGTCGTGAGTCAAAGATGAGGGGATCCAGTGCCAGGTCACCACCCGGAGTTTTCAACTCTGAAGTGCAATCACCGAGCGAGGAGGTGAGGCGCTGTTGGTGGTCCGGTGAGGGCATACTGTCCTGACTGCCTGCTCTGAAGAAAACAGGGAAACCCCATCCTCTCATCGCCGCTAGGTTTGATCGCTCCTAATGGTAGACGTTTCGGTATGGCTAAGGAAGTGAGGTAACCCCGCATTAACGGGCTGGCTTGATACCTCCCCGTAGTTACGATCTGTCGTTTTGAGGTTCTGTATGTTTCGATAGGGAAGCAAGGCACAACCTACCTGTAGCGAGAAAGTAGCTAGTGGTCTGTGCCGAGAGGATCTCTGATGGATGACTCGAATACCCCGCCCAATCACGCCACTTTTTACTCGAAGGCTTACCTCTATGATCTAGCGTTTCGCTTTAAGAGGCTCGATCGTGAAAACGCAACCTTGATGAGCGCGTACGAAGAGATTAACGGACGGCCAGCGCGGTCGTTTCTCGATATCGCTGCTGGGCCTGCCAGTAACGCGCTTGAGATGGCCTCCCGGTATGGCATCGAGGTGTATGCCGTGGATTATTCGGCTGAGATGGTCGACTACGGGCGAGAGCAGGCCAAGCAGCGAGGCATCACGTTGCACTACCAGCAGGGCGATATGCGTGATTTTCAGCTTCCCACGTGCGTCGATATCGCAGCTATATTTATGGCGAGCACGGGCTATCTCATACGAAACGAGGATATGGTGAGTCACCTCCGAGCTGTGTCGAATAATCTCAATCCAGGCGGGATCTACGTCATGGAGATGACTCATCCAAGAGATATATTTGCCCTTGGCTCCTCAACGGAACAGATGTGGGAGGAGCGTCGCGAGGGGTGTACGGTGAGTGTGCAGTGGGGAAGGCCAGATGATCCATTCGATCCGATTCAGCAGGTAAGGAATGTTACGGCCTGTCTGACATACTCCTCAGGTGCCGATTCGGGTACGATATGTGAGCAGTGCCCGCAACGTGATTTCACCTACCAAGAGATGCGTGCTCTTGTAGAGCTTTCGGGTGTATTCGATTGGATCACAGCGCTCGGTGACTGGGATACATCGGTACCGTGCGATAACGAATCACGCGCGTGGCGCATGATCCCGGTTTTGAAGCGTCGCGCATGACCTTTTGCAATTCTGCTGTTACAGGGAGTGTGTTGTGGCGCCGAGCGTTTTATCCTCCTCCTGAGAGGAAACCTGATGCATCGTTCAAGGAATCACGCGAGTAGCACAACCAATCCACGATAAATTTAAGAGGTTGGAATTGAGGTCTATTCTCACAGTTCCAGCGGGACCGCCTCCAATCATCATCTCCGTGACCCGGCTTCCCCCTGCCACGTCCACCGCCAAATTCCGGTGAACCTGAACTGAAAAAACGATCACCGCCCTCATTGCCACCATTTCGGGGTTGGCTACGATTTATGGTGCCATCAGACGATCGCTCTGAAGGTTGCTCTTGGACTGTGGCTTCTAAACTGGGAAACTCCGAGTATGTAATTTTCGGTAGAACAGGATTGGCTTTGGCAGCCTTGTGATATTTCGGAGGAATAGCTGCTAACGAGGAGACGAAGTGAGTTCGTCCTTGTTCATCGGTGTACTTGAAAAGTTGTGAGGTCTCCGATGATGATGAGTTTGCCTTGGAGCTCCTGGCGGTTCCACCCAATGCGCCCTCCTTACCCCACTCACGATACGCTGAGATGTTGGGTGCTGCTATGATCATGAGAGCCAAACACGCCACTCCAATGGCGAGTCGTAGCGGTATACGGAGTCTGCTCATGCCATTACCTATCAGCGCTTCCTCGTCTCAGATGCCTCAATCAGCGAAGCATCGATCGCCATCTTTACCGCTTGCTCCACTACATCACGCTGTGATTTCGACAGTACGCCTTGTGCAGCAAGCTTTTCTGCTTCCTCTGTGACTATCGCCATGAGTTTGTCTCGCTGTTCGATGCTGACCGCTCCGATAGCGCCGCTTCGTCCGACGCCTGATACTTCCGATACACCTTTGACAGCCGAGGCACCTTTGACCTTGTCTACCTCTGATAGGGATTCAGTTGCTTTGACCCCTTTGGTTGCGCCAGAGGTGCCGATCGCTCCTACTTTCTTGTCGTCTTCTTTGTTTCCCATAGCCGTTTCTCTCTATCCTGACTCCTGTAGTACGTTCGTAAACGGTCCCCTACTGCCGTCTTTGGTCAACTTCGCCGCTAATTGCTTTAAGCCGGGCCTGACTTTCGGTGTTGGGGCCGGCTTTCCGAGCGCCATGCTCTTCTGGAGATACGTGAGGAGCACTTTGTGCTCGCGCATGACGTTGAGGCCGTCGGTGTCCCACTCCGCTGCTACCGTGCGGAGGGATAGTCCATCCCAGTACACTCTGTAGAGGAGCCATTGATGGATTGGGTCGAGGATTGACATCACCTTGACCATGCGTTTGTAGTCAACTAAGTCGTCTGGCAGTGGATCCTCGGCGACAGCCTGACGCGTTGCTACGATGCTGGCACCGATGAGTAACTCTCTGACAGCGCTGCGAAGGTCTTGGTCATCGTTGCCGGAAGGCTCCTGGGCCGGCAGACGCCCCTCACGCAATTCGGGGAATACACCATAGAGCTCAGCAGAGAGTTCCCGCGCTTTATTCTCAGCAGCCGAAGCATTCGAGGTTGCGCGTGACCATCCCTTCGACTTACGTGCAGCATCGGTTGAAGCCTCATGTATCCGTTTACGGGCATATCCCCTGAAGGGGATCCCTCTTGTGGGGTCAAAGCGACGCGAGCAGAAGATCAGCGCTTCCATGGCCGCACCATCTAAACCATCGAGGCGCCAGTCGAGGTTCCATGCTCGTGCGACGGAGCGCGCGATACTCTCTGCCCATCCGCGGTGTTCGAGAACTAGATTATTTGCGTCGTCTTCTGAGAGTGTTTGTCGTTCCGCCACTACAGATATCTCTCCCCCGAGTTGTGTACGCCCCGTAGGGGATATCGGCACATCCCCGCGGTAGGGTAACTAGTAACTACAGCGGGGCAGATCTCCTGCCGCAAGGGGGCTCCAGCGTGCCAGAATTATCGCCCATTTGTTCGTAACAAGCTGATACTAATAGCAAAAGATCTTATTTCCAAGAGCCTATCTTTTTATGAAGCAAAGCGGCTCGCCTCGCTGATAAGGGGTCAGATATTCGCTGATGTACTGTATGCGAATGTCTCAAACGATCAATGTACGACTGGGAGCTACGACATATGACTGCTTCAACTATCATCGAAGGGAAGAGGGAGAGGATTGGTGCCGCTGTTGCAGCGAGAGCATCCAAGAAAGCAGGTAAAAAGTCCCAGAAAGTCGTTGAGTTAGCCGTTGTAGCCCAGGAAAAAAAGGGTGCTATCACCCCGGCTCAGCAAGAGGCGCTGATCGTCAAATATCGTCTGAAGGCTAGAAAGCTCGGAAGGAGCATCCTGCGTCGGTGGCACGCCCGTTTGGAGCTCGACGAGGTCGATAGCATCGTTGACCTCTCTCTGTGTGAGGCGGTAAAGCGCTTTAATCCTTTCAAAGGCGCAAGCTTCATGACCTTCCTGTACTACCATTTGAAGGGGAACCTCGTGAGAGCGGTAGCCACGGCTGCATCGTCCCACTCGATACCGATATTCCAATTGGAGCCTGGTGAGCTTGAGCGTGCTGAACATGAGCACTTCATCGGTCACCAGCTACGTGCCTTGAACTCCTCTGAGGTAGCTGAGGCGCTGACGAGTCAAGATGCACCGCTTCCAGACGAGATGCTCTGGCGCAAGGAGCTTCACGACAAGAGTGCTGCAGCGTGTGAAAAGCTCGACTCCCTCGAGAAGGAGATCATCAAACGTATCTTCATCCAGGAGCAGCAGATAATGGATATCGCTTCATCCTTGGGTTACAGCCGATGTCACATCTCGCGAGTCAAGAAAAAGGCCCTTGAAACGCTTCAAGGGGAGCTGCGTGGCTCTATGAATAACGACGATCTCGGACAGGTGCCATCCTTCGAGGAAGAGGAGGAGATCGAGGAGATCCAGCTTAGACTAGTCGATAGGCGCCCGGTTCATCGTCGACGTCCCCGTTCCAAGGTGTCGCGAAGCGAGCGTGTGTTTGCAGCTAAGGCTGCGTAGTAGGCAAGAATAGGATCGAGGGAAACGGCCGGTTCAATAACTTAGGTAGATCCAATAAATAAACGCACCACTTAGAATGCGTATGAAGTCTAAGTTGTGCGTTTACTTATTGGATCTACCAGCGACGTATTGTCCGGGTTTACCGCTCTTCCCTAGCATCGAGCCCCGTTAACCTCTCCGAACGACGATCAGGAAGCGCTCTATATCGGTGCCGGGAAGTCGAACGGAACGAATCTTTTCGAACTGCCCACCGAGTCGCTTGACGAGCTCTTCAGAGCCTTGCATCTCCTCGAGGTAGCCGATCCCTTTCATGGCGATTACTCTGCCCCCCTTCTTAGCAAAGGGTAAGAGCCATTCAAGTAACTTCGGATAAGCAGCAACGGCACGCGAGACTACCACGTCGTATGCTCCGCGATGCTCTGGGCTCTTCGCAAGTAGCTCTGCGCGACCGTGTACGCCGATAAGGTTGTTGATGCCACACTGCTTGGCGGTTTCAGTAACGAAACGGACCTTCTTGGCTGTAGAATCCAGTAGAGTAAGCAATGCCGCGGGTAGTGCGGCTGCTAAGGGTACGCCAGGGAATCCAGCGCCCGTTCCAACGTCGAGGATCCGTAGATCTTTCCCGGGCTCGATCTCCAAGAGGCACGAGAGCGAGTCGAGGAGGTGTAGGGTGACGTACTCTGCTCGTGGGATACGGGTGAGGTTAAAGCTCTGATTGGTGATCTCGAGGATATCGAGGTACTGTATTAGGGCTGCCATCTGGGGTTCGGATACCGAGAGGCCCAGTTCGTGGATTTCCTGTCGTAACTTCTCAAGCTCGTTAGTCATGAAACCGCTCGGCTAGTACTACCCAGGTGACGTTGTGCCATCGGAAAAAGAAGAGGACACCGAAAGGTGCGTCGTGAGCGTGATCCTCAAGAGGGAGGTTGTCGCGAATCTCCTCGAGATCAAGCGAGCAGTTACGTTTTTTGAGTTCAGTGCGGCGGCTCCACTTTTTGAGTTTCACGGCTTCGCGAAGCTTCCTGAGGTTATAGGGGAAGGCGTCTAGGATTCTAAACGATTCGAGGAACGGCTCCGGTTTCGGGGCGTTCAGAGATACGCCGTACGCAACGTCGTGAGCTACCTGCTGAATCCCGCGCTCCGCGAAGAATTGCGCGAGGTGCTGACAGCGATTAAGCACGGCGTGCGCTTCTACTATCCATCCCGAGATAGCATCAGCATACGGTAGTGGCTCAGGCAACGCCGCCGGTGACCACCCCCGCTGTGCGTCCGCGAGAAAGACAGAGGAGTCGATCGTAACAGTACCGAACCATAAGGTTTGCTCGAGGCACTCTGCACCGTAACCGAGGAACTGACGCGACCATCCGCGCGCTGGCGCGTCGATAAAGAGACCGGGGCTTATCTTGATCGCACGAACCCGTCCGAAGGAGAGATCCATAATGGTGTCGAGGGGAGGTGAGTACTCTGACGCATCCTTTACCCGCGTGCCGTCGCGCGAGCGCCTTGCTGGGTCTGCAAAGAAGCCATCGGCTGAATCGGCTACGCGAGGAAGACACTCCTCAGCGCTGCCGACGAGGAAGGTCACATTTGAAACCCCTCGGAGTTCTAGATTGCGCCTGGCAAGCTCGGAGGTAAGCGGGTCGACCTCGATCGTTGTGACGTGTTCACATACGGACGCAAGTGCGGCCGTATCGGAGCCGGTTCCCGTACCGACCTCAACGACGTGAGCGAGGCCCTTAAAGGCGTCAGCACGGTAGTTGGCTATCGCCGTGCGGGAGGCCTGTTGCAGAAGCGCACGCGAGAGAAAACCCTTGCGAGACCACTCGCCGAGCTTTTCGGGGGCACAGCGACGGGTCACTGAGATCTCGGCGGCGATAGTGAGGATCTCAGGCTCAAGCCGGGGAAACCTCTTACGGAGGGTCAGCACGAGGCTCGGAAGGTCAGAGCTATCCGCGAGTGTGTCGAGAAAGGTCAGCAATTCGTCCAGGTTCGCAGATGAGAGCAAGTCTGTATTCACGGAGGTTTGCGTGCAAGGATAGAACGATAGGCGGTCTGATGATCTTTCAGAGTTGTCATCGGTTTCTGTCGCGCTGTCAAGAGCGTGTGTGGAGAGTTGGTGAATAGTGGTAAAAGATCGACTGACTAGAGTGATGTGCAAAGGTCCGTGCCAGCGACACTGGCGAGGAGTTTGCTGTAAATCACGATAGGGGTGGGTATACTATGGCGATGACGACAGCGCTCTCTGCGCGGCACCTTACGAGAACCTTCACCGATGGTGCTCTCACGATAGAGGTTTTACGGGGAGTATCACTTGAGCTCAAGCGTGGCGAGTTTGTAGCCCTCATGGGGCCATCCGGGTGCGGCAAGAGTACCTTGCTCAATATCTTAGGGTTGGCGGATCTCCCCACCAGTGGGGTCATAGAGCTCGATGGTGAGGTTCTGCAACGGCCGACGGAGAGGCAGCTTCGAGCGCTGCGTCGTTCGAGGGTCGGATACGTGTTCCAGCATTTTAATATCCTCTCGACCCTCACCGCTCGAGAGAACGTCATGGTACCCCTGCTGCTTAACGGCTGTGCTGGGCACCAGGCAGAGGAGCGAGCCGATGCAGCCTTGGAACGGGTCGGTATGGCGCATCGCTGCACGGCGATGCCGTTCTCGCTCTCCGGAGGTGAGCTTCAGCGTGTGGCGATCGCACGAGCGGTCGTGCACCGCCCCGTGGTTGTGTTGGCTGATGAGCCCACGGGGAACCTCGATTCAGCAGCAGGGGAGAGGGTGCTGAGCCTTTTGGAGGGGCTAGTTGACGAGGGGGTCGCGATCCTGATGGCGACCCACAGCGAGGTTGCCATGGGGCGCTGCTCTCGGGTGATCCGTATGAAGGATGGAGTAGTGTTGTGAAGCGGTGGTATCGGTTGCATGAGGTAGCGCTGCTATGACCGTATGGCTCTTTCGCCGGTTCGTTGCGCGTCGTTGGTTGCGGAATCCTGTGCGACCGATGTTGATGCTGGTTGCGGTCTTTCTGGCTACAACCTTGTGGAGTGCGGTGCTCCGAGCAACCTTTTCGGGGATCGGCTCCTTTGAAGATTCACTTGGGCTCAAGGAGAATGAATTTCCACTCGTAATCACCCCTCAGGGGGGCAGGATTATAGCCTCTGAGCTTAGTGCATGCCTCGCTGCACTCAGTTCTACCTTCGATCTGCTCGGTATCCGTCGCGAGAGTGCCGTGTTGTCGAAAGGCGATCGCACGCTCGCGGTAAGGATGATCGGTATCGGTAGTTTTGGGGGGTCGTTACCAGAAGGTGTTGTCGGAGACCTCGACGGGACCACGCTAGTTGCAACGCGGCAGGTCGTTGATGCCATGAGCCTTAGGGAACAGGAGGAGGTATCCCTGCAGGTCGGCGAGGTGGCGCTCGTCGCACGGGTGCAGCGACAGGAATCGATAACCAAGGAGCTTGTGGGAGGATCGGTCTCGGTACCCCTCTCGCGGATTGCCTCGCTCGCACCTATGGGTGCCGTTGATGCTGTGCTGCTCAAGTCGCGGACCTCAAGGCCTGGTGTTGTTGCCCCGCTGCGAGATGATCTAACGGCGTGGCTCAAGGGGTGCTATCGAGGAGGGGTGCCGCTGCGGGTGGACACCGCGCAGACACGTATCGAGCGTGGCGAGGGTCTCCTGGCGGCGTATCGTTTCAATGTCTTGGTGATGGCGAGTATGACGCTACTCGTCTGTATCTTACTTGTTTCGCAGGCTACTCATGCAGGCCTCTTAACGTTGTCGCGTGAGCTGTCGATCGTGCGAACCCTCGGTCTCGGTGTGAACGAGTGTATGGGGATGGTGGTGCTTGAGGCGGCGGTACTCGGGACGGTCGGTGCGCTGCTCGGGATAAGTGTAGGACATCCGCTAATCCTGCAGATAGCTGGGTTTCTTACCGGCACTGCCTCCGAGATCTACAAGATCACCTTGAATGATCTCGGCGGCAAGGGGCTCTTCTTGAGTGAAGTGGGCGTGGTCGCCACGGTTATAGTTGTTTCGATCTTCGGCGCATTTGTTGGCGGGCTTCAGGCTTTACGGATCTCACCGAATCTGGGCACACGGAGGGAGTTTGTTCACGTCAAGCCGATCTCAGCGCGCATCGTCGTGGGTATGGCTGCACTAACGGGGGTCGCTTTTGTGATCGCCTTGGGCGCTGTTATGGTGTTCCCTGCGCTGTGGAGTAGCTATCTCTTCGTACTGGTGTGTGTTGTGCTCGTGGTTGGGTGTACGCCTCTGCTTGTGTATGCGGTTTCGTTGGTAGCTCGCTCGTTACCATCAGCGCTTGTGATGAGGCTCGCTGCAGGTGGGGTACGGATGAGTGGTCGGGAGTATGTGCTGGCTGCCATGGGGGCATCGGTTGCTATTACCCTGATGGTAGCGCTCACCCTGATGGTGGAGAGTTTTAGGGGTACGTTACAACGCTGGGTCGATAGGCGCTTGCAGGGTGATCTCTTCATCTCGTCAAGGATAGAAGGGGAGGGTAACGAGGGGCGCCTCGCGCCGTCGTTTGTGCGCGACGTGGCGGCGATAGCTGGGGTTCGCTCTGCGGTTCCGTACTACGAGTCCAAAACGGTCGTTCGAGATCGTCCGGTTGTAGTTGGTGCGACCGATATGGGCACTCAGGTACAGCAGGGGGTGTATCGTGTCACAGCGGGAACGGTGGATGCACGGGCTCTGGCAGCAGGGAGCGCGTGTTTCGTGAGTGAGAGCGCAGCGCGCAAACTAGGGCTACAGGTTGGCGATGCCGTGCACGTGGCCTCCCGAGTCATCTCAGTGCAGGCGGTGATCGAGGAGTTCGGTACTGAGCAGCCGATGATCGTGGTCGATGACGACCTCTTTCTCGCGCTGTACCCGGGGCACTCGCCGCAATCGCTCATCGTCTACCTTAAAGACGGTACAGCAGGCGAGCCGGTACGAGCGCTGATCGAAGAGCGAGGTCGAGCCTCTGTGGTGGTACGTGATCAGCGTGAGCTTAAGGAGCTGGTCATGGTTCTCTTCGATCGTACATTCCGCGTGACTGACAGCGTGCGATGGATCGTGTTCGGTATGGCAGTTCTAGGGTTGGTTGTGTCTGCTTTGCAGCTCCTGTGGGAGCGACGACGAGAGGTAAAGACCTTGGTGGTCCTGGGGGCTTCTTCGGTGCAGCTGGTGGGGTGGAGTGTGCTTGAAGGAGCGCTTGTAAGCCTTGGACCACTTGCTTTAGGGGTCGTGATGGGAACGGTGATGGGGTGGGCGTTGACCGCTTTGATAAATCCTATCTCGTTCGGGTGGACCTTGGAGTTCTCTCTGTCGTATGCGCCGCTGCTTGTATCGGTAGCGTTCGCGGTGTGTGTTACAGGGTTACTGGTGCTAACGGTATCGCTTGCCGTCGGTGGAGTTGTTCGCAGAACAGCGCTTGCAGATGAGTAACATGGGGGTGATAAGGTGATCGGTATGGTGAGTGGTACAAGGAGCAGTGCGTATCGTTGCTTGTTCTCTGAGCTCGTTGTGATGCTCGGACTCGTCGTTGTACTCACGGGCATTTCAAGGGGGTTTGCTGACACTGCACCGGGTGAGTTTTCAGTTGCGCGCGAGGGGACGCCGATTGCGTTCCCACGTGACCACGGTGCTCACGGCAGCTATCAGACGGAGTGGTGGTACTATACGGGACAGCTCTATGCCCCCGGCAAGAAACCGTTCGTCGATCGTCCGCGGTACGGGTTTCAGTTGACGTTCTTTAGGCGTGCGAATGTTGCAGGCGCGGCATTTACGCAGGATTATCTAGCGCACGGGGCTCTCACCGATATTGAGCAGCAGCGCACTTTCTTTGCGTCGCGTATCGGAGGAGGGGCCCTGGGGGTTGCCGGGGTTTCCGAATCGACCTTGATGGCCTGGTCAGGGGATTGGACGGCCGATCTGATCGGTCGTTCGCATCTCTTAAGGTACTCTGTACCACTAGAACCTGCGACGGATGGTTCAGTCCAGCTACGGATAGTGGGTATGAGCGACTATCCCGAGTGGCTTCACGGTACGAACGGCTTTAGCCGCAAGGGTCCCTGTCCGTCGTGTGCATCGATCTACTATTCCTTCCCAGCGCTGCGCCTTGAGGCGAACGTTGTACGGGGACACACAGGGGGAGGGTTGGAGCAGATGCACGGTGTCGGGTGGATGGATCACGAGTTCATGAGTCGATCCCTCGATAAGGCTCTCACTGGATGGGATTGGATGGGGCTTATGTTTCGGGATGGGCGTCAGCTGATGCTCTTTCGGTTGAGAGGAGCCGAGGGGAGCTCGGATTATGTGAGCGGCAGCCTGCGGGGGCCAGCCGGAGCAGTGCAGCTCGCTCCTGAAGAGATCTCGATCACGCCGCTTGAGCGGTGGCGAAGTCCACAAACCGGGACGGAGTATCCGATCGTCTGGAAGGTGGAGCTGCCGGCACACGGCATCTCGACGGTAGTTTCAGCGCGGGTCCCTACTTGTGAGGTGGGTGGGGATGGGGCTCCTGAATATTGGGAGGGCCCAGTGGCTTCGTCGGATGAAGCGGTGCTGGGTTACCTTGAGATGACGGGGTACTCAGCAAAGATCTCGTTCTAGTCCAGTGAGGGTGAGGAGCCTGGTAGGTTTTGGGTTTTGGGGACGTCGCGCGAGAGTTAAACAAGGAACTTGAGAGCGTCCAACTGGTCCGTCCAACTGGTC
>Ga0169931_10007929_pt1 | contig 15628 bp, 12 predicted proteins | sample Kivu_15m_20L_FD_129675 | JGI IMG/M metagenome (GOLD analysis project Ga0169931, IMG submission 129675) | Freshwater microbial communities from Lake Kivu, Western Province, Rwanda to study Microbial Dark Matter (Phase II) - Kivu_15m_20L... | ecosystem: Environmental > Aquatic > Freshwater > Lake... | reverse complement strand
CCGAATCCCAATCGCTCACTAGGTTCCGCCCCTCTTGAGAGAGCCCGTAGCTCAGTCGGTAGAGCAGCTGACTTTTAATCAGCGGGTCGCAAGTTCGATTCTTGCCGGGCTCACCAACGATTTCAAGCCGCTAGAGAGATCAGAAAGCGCTCGAAGGGTAGCTGGACGGGTTCCAGGTAGCACATAGGTAGCAGCCGGAGCGATTTCGCGACCCTTTTGTCTGACTTTGCGCGCGTGGCGTAGGCATGTCTCGCCTCCCTCGGATGGTGGGCCTTTTGTGGGAATAATCCAACTCTTGCCCTTAAATGCTGGGAGCCAAGAGCCAAAAAATTCCTATCATCAGAGCGGGGCCCCACGGGGCAACGGATAGGAAAAAAGCCAGATAGGCGCAGATCTGTGCTGGGAGCCAGCCAAGTCCGACGCCCAGAAGAAACCCAAACTCAGCCACGCCATAAAACCAGCATGCGATAAACATCAGAACCCAAGCAATCAGACCGGCCCCTGTCCGACAGCCGTGTAAGCCGCAGTGATGACGTCAGGAATCGCGCTTCCTCGTTTTTTCCATGGGCCACGGGGGCGGGCGACTGTTCAGGAAACCATTCTTCGAGCTGTTGTTTCAGAGACTGAAAGAACCCCCAGAATGCATTGGCAAACATGCCTATGCTGACGGGAATACAAAGAAAGAAGATCCACTGCCACGGATCGTTCATTCGGCAAGCCCTGCCTACTTCTTCGGCTTCCACTCAGCAACCAGCTTCTGAACGTCGGCGATCTGCGCGGCGGTCAAGCGTCGCTCGACAATGTCACGATCCTTTTGTGCGTCAGCGTGCCCCTGAGCAACGGCCTGGGGCCATCGAGGCGCCAGCGGGAGGCGCTCCATTCAACGCGCCCCCTTCTAAAGACTTGCTATCAACTCCATGAAGACGCCCCATAGCCGTGCGGCGCTGCCACTCGAGGCGACTTTCTGCCGGAGCTGATGCAGCCTTTGACGTGCATGCATTCAGTGGGCTGAGAAGGGCGTTCTGAAGGGGATAGGAAAAGCAGGGGCTTGGCCCTCCCCATCCGGATACGAATGAGACGTTTCTTTGCGCGGTCGGAAGCGACTAGCGGCAAGTCAAATCCGGCGAAATCCTCATGGGGTGTCGTTTGCTTTTTTATCCACCTTGCGCATCATTGTTCTTCGGATCTCGCCCTCCTGCTGGTTCATGCTCCTTGCTGCGCGTGTGGCTCCGTACAGACCGGCAAGATACGCTTTGTCCCATTCAGTCATTTCGGAGGGGCCGCCGTTGAAGAGGTTGAGTATTGTAGAAAAGCCCACCGTGTCCGCTTCCGGATCAATCTGCGCCAGGGACACCATTGCGAGGTAATCTCCCAGCGCTCCAACACGAAGATTGCTTGTGAGGCGAGCGTCGGCGACTATGATAATGCTCGACAGATCCTGTCGCGTAAGCCGACGGATCCGGCTCGGAGACAAGTCACGAAAGGCGAGATCTGATCCAATATCCAGCCCCAGCCGCGACTTCGTCGCGGCGATAGACCACCAGCGCACGGGCGCAACGTTTTCCGCAAAAGCTGCAAGCTCCCGTCGACCCAGCGTCGATATGTTCCGTTCATTCAGAACACGCTCTATATTTGAACGCAAAGACGACGTCAGCGCCGGTGGATCGTCAGTGAAAAGAATAAAGATGTTCGGCTCGCATCCCGGCTCGCCAACGTCGAGTTCAAGCTCGAACGCACGGACCGCTATGCGATCAATCAGGCGCCGCGCAGTCTGAACATCTTTTAACCCCAGGATCCCGGGGCAAACGCTCCGGTCCCATCGCGCCAACTGATCGTCTGCTTCCGGAGCACCGGACAGTTCGCCCACAAATTTGCGGATGACGTCTTCAAACGGCGTGCCGTAAACGACAACTTCATCACCGTCATCCTGCGCCCAGACCGGCGCAGATCCGGCCAGGACAAGCAGGCCAAGACAGATCATCCATAAACGAACGAAAATCCTGAACCCCTAGTTTACAAGGGGAGGCTAGCCTTGTTGCCCTCCCTGGACAAGGCGCCACCGACCGGACGCTGCTGGGATGATGGTCAGACTTTGGCTCATCAGCATATTTATCAACGCCACCGGCGACGGTCTCGATCCTCTTGTGCATATGGCAGCGATACGCCAAGCAGGTTTTTCCGGATGTATAGGAGAGGCTGGTTATGCGCTTTCGTCTGATAACTGCATGCCTGGGCTTTGTATTGTCCGCTTCATGTGTAACGGCTGCCGGGCCGCATAGCATGCCATCGACAGCCTCCGATATTCGGCAGGAGATGGCGACACTTCGGGCAGAAGTCAGTCAGGCACGCTTGCGCTCGTCCATCGACAGGCTCGTCAGTTTCGGCACCCGTCACACTCTCTCTGACCAGGCCTCCGAGGTTCGTGGGATCGGGGCCGCTCGTCGCTGGGTCGAGTCTGAGTTTCGTACAATTTCCGAGGCCTGCGACGGATGTCTCTCTGTGATGACGATCCAGGACACGGTGCTGGCCCCTCCACGCGTACCCACGCCGACCGTCATCGCCAATGCTGTTGCTATCAAGAGGGGTGTTTCTGATCCGAACCGGGTGATCATCATACAGGCTCACCTCGATAGTCGCGTAAGCGACGTGATGAATTTCACTGATGATGCACCCGGCGCCAATGACGACGCATCTGGCGTGGCCGCAGTTATTGAGTCCGCTCGTATTCTCTCATCACGTCAGTTTCCCGCCACAATCGTGTTTGCAGCGCTGAGTGGAGAAGAGCAGGGTCTGCACGGAGGTCGGATCCTGGCAGATTTTGCAAAGCAGCAGGGCTGGGACGTTCTCGGTGTCCTGAATAATGATACTGTAGGCAATAGTAACGGGATGGCCGGAGTGGTTGACAGCCGGATGCGCGTCTTCTCGGAAGGCGTGCGTTCCAATGAAACGGAGGCTATCGCTGGATCACGGCGGGCCACGGGAGGCGAAGTAGACGCGCCGTCGCGGAACCTGGCACGCTACATTGATGCAGTTGCGGCAGACTATCTGCCCGGCTTTGATGTATCTCTTATCTACCGACGGGACCGGGTGGGCCGTGGAGGTGATCAGATTCCCATGGTCGAGGCGGGATTTCCCGCTGTACGCCTGACAGAGGCGGCCGAACATTATCACCGGCAGCATCAGGACATCCGCGTCGAGAATGGCGTGCAATATGGCGACACCATCGACGGGGTCGATTTCGTCTATCTGGCTCAGGTAACGCGTCTCAACGCAATGACGCTGGCCGCGCTCGCCAAGGCGCCTTCGCCTCCGCGCGAAATCAGGATCGAAGGCGCAGTTTCCGCGAATACGACCCTGACATGGTCCGCGAGCCCTGGCGCCGCCGGTTATGTTGTCTGGTGGCGGGAGACAACGTCTCCTGTATGGCAGTACAGTCGCAGAGTTCCGGCCGGAGCCACGACCGCAACGCTTGAAAACACCATCATCGACGACTGGTTTTTTGGCGTGCAGGCAGTCTCGGAAGACGGCTATGCCAGTCCTGTGCAGTTTGCCGGACCGGCGGGCGCCTTTTTCCCGCCGGCGAAATAGCGTTGACGATCGTTATTCGGTCACTTAGGGGCGAGGATGTCGTCTAAATAGGCCGGCGCCCCTTCAATTCGTTCAAGCGTCGGATATCGGTGCCCGCCGTTATAGTCGATCCGAAGGGTCCGGTATTCATCGCCTGACCTTATCAGGAGATCGACCGGCTTAACTGGAGAGCTTGCGACTGCCGCGCGAAGGCGGTCGACAGAAAATGAAGCCCCGTTGACGCCATAAATGGTCAACGCAGTGTTCAGGCCAGCGGCAAAAGCGGGACTATCCCACTGGACGTAGGTTATCTTGCCGCTCGCGTCTGCAGATAAACCGATAGAATAGAGGAGGTTGGCGCTCCGGTTACGGACCTCCTGATCACGCCAGACTGCATTAGGCGTATCCGTATACCTGAGACGGTAACCGCCTCTCTCCAGACCATCGAGCGGCGCTGACTGAGCGACCCGGTCGACACGGTTGGCAAAAAAGGTTTCCCAGTCGAAAGGCAGCACCTTGTTCAGCGCATCGGTCAGGTCCTTGCGCGTATAGGTAAGGGTTCCCCAGTCGCCATCCCTCATACCAAAAAACGATCGCGCAAAATCATCAAGCGAGCGCTTACCGCCGGTGCGCTGGCGAATGAGCGTATCTGCATCAAGCCAGATCAGCTGACCTTCGGAATAATAGTCCTCACTGCGCTGCCAGTTTTGCCATGGCAGGGAGCGGCGAGCGGCAATAATGGGATCGAGGGTTGTATCTGCCAGAGGCCGCCAGTTACGGCCAGTTCTCGTATCAAAGCTGGCTGCTGTATTGGCGATGAGGTCCAATGCCTGCTGGCGGGAAACAAAGCCCGAGCGCGCCGCCAGGACATAGCCCCAGTACTGCGTCTGCCCTTCATAGACCCAGAGCAGGCCGGGACGCATGGGCGTATTAAAATTGGGCGTCCAGAGGTCTGCCGGCCGGCGATACTTCCCATTCCATGAATGTACATATTCATGTGCAAGCAGATCCTTGCTGATGAAGCCCGTCGTCCATGCTGTAAAGTAGCCGCTTCGGACACCATTATCGCTTGACCGCTGATGCTCGATGCCGGCGGTCGCAAGCTTGTCGCTCACAGAGACAAGGAAGTCGTAATGATCAAAGTGCCGCGCCCCAAAAAGCCTGTCTGCCTGCACGACCAGATTGCGGTGTACATCAATAATATCTGCCGAAGGGGCGACCTGTCCGGGCTCATCTCCCATCACATTGAGCGTAACGCGGGAGCGACCACCCGGATCAAGATCAAACTTGCGCATATACCGACCCGCAAAGAGCGGACTGTCGATGACCGTTTCCCAGGACGCTCTGCGGAAGCGGACGAGGCCATCGGAACTGGAGTCCGTTTCAAGAGCAGTCGCGTAGTCCCAGCCAGGTGGCAGCTTGACGGAAACGTCAAAATTTATCCGTCGTGCAAAATGCCCAGCTGGATAGAGCGCGGCGATATACCAGTTCAGTCGCAGCATCTCGGGCGTCATCATGATGGGCCCCTGCGCAGCCTCCAGGGGACTTAAGAACTGAGCCTGTGCGTCGATGGATCTGACGCCTTTGGGAACCTCGACGTGAAAGGCGAAGACATTGGCCGGATCGCGGACCCAGTTGAGCAGCTTGCCTCCAGCGGAAAATGTCAGCCCCGCATAATTGTAAATGGGTCCGCGCGGCGCGTGATTGCCCGGTATCCACTCCGCATAGAGAAGCGTTAATGTCCCTGCTTTCTCGACGGGAATTGTCTGCTTGATCCGAAAAATCCTCTGATCAATATCGGTTGCATCCACATGAAGCGTCAGAACACCCGGATAGGGCAGGTCTCGTACAGCGGGCAGGGCAGGGGCGGCGGAGACGGGTTGTGGCGTTGAGTTGACCACCTGCTGAGCGGCGGCAGGACAAATTGTCAGCAGCGCCGCAGCGACAAGAACAGAAAACTTCACGCCTAACTCCCCAGTCGTGACCCGGACCGGCCTGACGTTAACCCGGCAACGCCCCCCGACACAACGCCTCGCCCCTCTGGTGCTCGGACCAAAACTCGGGCAGATCCGGACTGGAGTTTCTGGGGCTGCGCCTACAAATGGAGGGCCGGTATGACGCAGGCGGACGGATCTGTTGCTCACGACCAGGAGCGGACACCGTTGCGGACGGTCGTGATGGCGTCATCCGCCGGGACAGCCTTTGAATGGTATGATTTCTTTGTCTATGGCGCTTTGACGAAGCTTTTTGCAGACAAGTTCTTCAACGCAGCCGAGATCGGAGAGGCCAACGCCACTCTTGCGGCGCTAGCGGTGTTTGCAGCCGGTCTGCTTTTTCGTCCTCTCGGCGCTCTTGTCTTTGGAGGCCTCGGAGACCGCTTTGGTCGCAAAGGAGCATTCCTGGCGACTGTCCTGATCATGGGAGCGGCCACATTCGCTATCGGACTGCTGCCGGATAACAAAGAGCTGCTCGGTGTCAGCGCCGTAGCTCTCGTTCTGCTGCGTATACTCCAGGGTATGGCCGTGGGCGGGGAATACGGCGGCGCCGCCATCTATGTCGCAGAACACTGCGAGCCGCACCATCGTGGAAGCTCTACAGGCTGGATTCAGGCCTCCGCAGCCTTTGGTCTCGTTGGAGCTTTAGGCATGGTGCTTGGCGTCAGAACCTGGCTCGGGGAAGAGCAGTTCTTTGCCTGGGGGTGGCGGATCCCGTTTCTGGCATCTGTGTTCCTCGTCGGCATATCTGTCTGGATGCGTCTGCGTCTGAACGAGAGCCCTGCGTTCGTTCGCATGCAGGCAGAGGGCGCTGGCAGTAAGGCGCCTTTCAAAGAAGTTTTTCTGGAATGGCGCAACCTCCGGCTGGTGATCGTGTCAATCCTGTCATTCCTGATGGCGCAGGGCGCCATCTGGTGGTGCGCGTTCTCCTATTCTCAGATTTTTCTCGAGCGGTTCATGGACGTGCCGAGCGTCTGGACAAACCTTTTCCTCCTGGCCGCTACACTCGTCTCCATACCGCTCTACGTTTTTTTCGGCGCCTTGTCCGACCGGGTCGGCCGCAAGCCGGTCCTGATTGCTGGCATGGCGCTGGCCGTGATTGCAATGTTCCCGGCCTTCAGGGCGATTTCCGAAGGCTCGAACCGACCGCTGATCACTGCACAGTCGGCTACGCCGGCCGAAATTCACACCGTGGCGGATACCTGTTCAATCCAGTTCGACCTTCTCGGAAGCCGGAAGTACGAGACAGCGTGTGATATCGCCCGGGCCTATCTGACAGAATCTGGAATTGGCTATACGATCCACGCCGCCGACCCATCCCAGGGTACAAGCGTGCGTTTTGTCGGGACTGGCGTTGAGGTGGCCCTTTCTGACGGGCTTGGCCTGTCAGGAGAGGACCTTAAGAACCACAAGGCTGAACTTGAAACAGCAATCGCAGGCGGTCTGAGAAGCGCCAATTATCCGCCGGCGGTCAAAGCGCCTTCTAATCCGGAGGAGTTCGTCAAACAGGCATCCTCATTCGACTGGCCGCTTATCGTCATGGGCTTTCTCATACTTGTTGTCGCTGCAACGGCTCTTTACGGGCCCATGGCTGCAACCCTTGTCGAGCTTTTTCCAACGCGCATTCGCTATACGGCGCTGTCTGTGCCTTACCATGTTGGAATCGGCTGGGTCGGCGGCTTTATGCCAATGACAGCTTACGCCATAGCAACAGCAAGCGGGGATGTATTCGCGGGTCTCTGGTATCCGATCGTATTCGGCGTGATTGGCATCATCTGCTGCATTCTGTTCTATCCAGAAACCAGAGGCCGCTCGCTTGACTGAGCGCTAGCCTCTCCGGCTTGGGGAAGGCGGATAAGCGCCTCAAGACCGCCAGCTGATCTGTTACGAAGCGTCAGGTCGCCTCCATGCGCCCGGACGATGGCGTCAGCGAGAGTGAGCCCGAGGCCAGCCCCTCCGGTCCGGCGGCTGCGTGAGGCGTCTTCACGTTCAAAGGGTGCAGTGGCCCTCGACAAAAACGCCTCCGACATACCAGGGCCATCATCCTCGATCCTGACGATGAGGTCTCCATCTGATCGTTCAAGGAAGACACGGGCTGAGCCACCATAAGCTATCGCGTTATCGATAAGGTTGCGGACAGCCCGGGCAAACAGCACGGGGCGCAGTCTGACTGGTGACTTCTCCCGGCCAGACAACGCCACGGGCGCTCCGGTGTCTGTGTAATCCTCTATGATGTCCTCGATCAGGATCGAAAGATCCATTGTACGCTCAGGCTCCCGGGAGCGCCCCTTCCGCGACAGCTCAAGAATATCATTCAGTAGCTGAGTGGTTTCTTCGATAGTCCTTATTGCTTTCTGACGCTCTGCCTCAGGCTCCATCGTTTCCAGCCTTATGCGCAGCGACGCCAGCGGCGTCCGCAGGTCATGACCCAGAGCCCCCAGCATGACATCTTTTTCTTCGAGCAACTGACTGACGCGCCGGCTCATGGCGTTAAAGGCTTCAAGGGTCTGGCGTACATCGCCATATCCCTGAACAGCCACCTGCTCAGGCTCGCTCCCCGCACCTACCCGCGCAGCCGCCTCCGCCAGATTCCGCAGCGGCTTCGACACCTGCCGAGCGACAAGAAGCGCCGCGCCGAGGACAAAGATAAACGTGACAATCGTACTCGCACCCAGCAGGATCTCGTCGTGGCCATCCACCTGGGCCGAGACGGTGGTGCTGTTGAACCACCTTCCATCAGGCAATTGCGCCGACAGGATGATCTCCCTCAGGCGGGCGCGGACTGGTGGACCGTCTGCCGGCGGCGGCCGCCCGCGCTGGTCGGCTCCGCTACCGTCCATGCGGGACAGAAGCCGACTGCCGGCCTGAACCGGCGGTGCGGCGAGACCCGCGGCTTGCAGAGCATTTGACAGCTGCATCTCAAGTCCGACGTCACGTTCAAGTCCGCGCTGTTCGATGAGGCTGCGCCGGCTCAACTGGAAGCGTCCACCAGGTCCCTGACGTCGCCCGGTGAGAGTCAGGCGCTCACCAACAGCTGGCGGCGCGCTGAAGACATCGAAAGCGATGTCTGCAAACCGGGCGATGACCGGACCGCTGCGTTCTATCTGTAAAGCTCTCTGCCGCTCGCTAATGAGCAGGACAAAGTTGATGATACTGGCGACGAGAAGCGCGCACGCCATAACCAGCGCCAGCTGGCCGGGTATGCTTCTGGGTAGCAGGTTCACAGTTTCCGTACCTCGACAGCAAAGCTGTAGCCTCCGCCCCATACCGTTTTAATGTATCGTGGCGATTTTGGATCATCCTCGATTTTGCGCCGAAGGCGGCTAATCTGGTTGTCTATACTGCGGTCAAAAACGTTGGCCTCTCGTCCCTGTGTAAGATCAAGAAGCTGCTCACGACTGAGGACGAGCCGGGGACGCTGCACGAGAGCCAGAAGCAGCGCATACTCACCTGATGACAGGGGGACGCTGACGCCATCGGTTCCGGTCAGTTCCCGCTCGCCGGTCTTAAGAATCCAGTCGCCAAATGCATAGGTCGTGCTGGGCGGAGCCGCCTGAGGGTGGTTGGTACCGGCGCTGCGACGAATGACAGCCCTCACACGCGCGAGCAATTCACGTGGACTGAATGGTTTGGTTACATAGTCGTCGGCCCCTACTTCGAGGCCAAGAACGCGATCAATCTCCTCCGACCGTGCTGTCAGGATAATCACGGGAAGAGCGCTGGTGGTCCGGACATGTCGACAAAGGCTAAGGCCATCTTCACCTGGCAACATCAAATCAACAATCACCAGGTCAAACTCGTAGGCAGTCAGGAGTGACCGCGCCTGCGTGGCGGTTTGGGCTGTCTTGACACGGTAGTGATGAGACTCGAAATAGGCGGCGAGCGGTTCCCGGATCGAGGCCTCATCTTCAACGATCAGGAGACACTGGCTCATGTCCGGGTCCACGGTCTGAAAAAGCAGCGCCTGCCGCGCCGATCAGGATGCAGCAGGCGGTTAAGCTGCACTGGCCGTCAGTCTGCCGCAACCTACAGGGCTCGGCAGGCGCAGGCTAGGGACGGCTCCGTCCGCCGGCCTGGAGTTCGCCTATGGTCACAATTCCATCCTTGTTGGCGTCCGCCCGTGTAAAGGCGTCGATAGCGGCCGCTGAGAATTGCGCCCGACCGATCTGATCGCCAGGATCAGAACCTGTACGCCGACCGGAGCGGCGTTCCGTATAGGCAGCCCCTCGGGCCCGACCAGCATGACGGTCACCGTTCAGGCGACCCTCGCCATGGGCCTGGTCACGACGCTCCCTGACGCCTTCAAGGGGGCCCGGCCGAGCTGCCGGGGGCAGAGCGAACTCGGATGGGGAAAGCTGCCCGTTCCCGTCCTTGTCCAGCCTGGCAAACCGCTCCTTATCCACACCCGCCCGGCGTGCGGCGAGGTCATTGTCGCGGGCGGCTCTGCGTTCCTCGGGGGACACCAATCCATCTTTATCTGTATCGATCCTGCCAAAACGGGCAGACAGAAAGCCCTCCAGCTCCGCGCGCGTTATTTTACCGTCGGCATTGGCGTCGCTGGCGAGCAGGCCGAACCCCTGCAGGGCTCCATGTAGGGGAGGGCGGGGTGGCTGGGCGAGGGCGGAGGAGGCTGTCAGAGCCGTCAATGACAAGGTGAATAGGACCAGTTTCATGTTCAAAGTCTCCCGTGAGGGGCGCCCGGAGGGGCCGCGTCTGCCTGTAGAACGCCAAACTGGCGGTTCATTGTCGCAGGATTACCCCGCACTGGCGGCAGATCTGTCGCAAAATGTCGACGGGCGAGGCCGATGCTTAACACGCGGGCTACTGGCGCCCTGGACCAGGAAAGGGGGGTATGGCGCTTTTGGGCGTCTGCTGGTAGCGCAGGAGCGATAAGTGGCGCTACCGCGACCGGCGCGGGCCACCCCTGAACACTGGATGTATGCATGTGGTGGGACAAACCCAATCCCAACAAGCCGCCGGCTGGCGAGATGAAGCCCTGGCCCTTTATGAAGATCCGCTGGATCGGATTCGTCGTTTCGGCAGTGATCATCGTCGCAACGACGATTTCCCTCCTGACCCAGGGGCTGAACCTTGGCCTGGACTTTACCGGCGGCGTTCAGATTGAAGCCGCTCGCTTAGACGGGTCGTCGATAGATCCGGGACCAATACGCGAGAAGGTCGAAGCCGCGGGTTTTGAAGAAAGTAACGTAACGACGACCCAGGGAGGCAATACCGTCGTTATCCGTGTTCCTCGGAGCGAGGACCGCAGCGTGGAAGATGTCGCCCGGTCGGTAACGCGCTCATTGGGAGAAACAGAGTTTCGGTTAATCAAGACGGATAATGTCGAAGGTCGCGTCAGCGACAGGCTGCTGTTTCAGGGCATTATGGCAAGCGTCATGGCCGTGATCGGGATCGGCGCCTACATCTGGTTCCGGTTTGAGTTCAAGTTCGGAACCGGCGCATTCCTGACGACTTTCCACGATGTCTACGGGGTCCTCGGATTCTTCTCTATCACCCAGATGACCTTCGATCTCACCATCGTCGCAGGCGTGCTGACGGTTGCTGGGTACTCCGTCAACGACACGGTTGTGGTGTATGACCGTATTCGTGAGATGCTCAAGAAATATAAGAAGATGTCGATCAGCGATGTGATCGACGTATCGATTACGTCCACCCTCACGCGTACCCTGCTGACAGCGCCGGCTGTTATCATGGCGGTAGGGGCTATGGCTCTTCTCGGGGGGCCTGTGCTGCAGGGATTTGCTATTTCGATGCTGTTCGGCGTGGTCATCGGGACCTACTCGTCCATCTTCGTTGCTGCGCCCCTCCTTATTCATCTTCCCGGGCGCGTTCCTGGCGCGAAGTATCAGAACCCGGAGGGTGCAGGCGGGGTCGCAGGGTAATGTATCGGTTCCGGTCCGGGCGCGCAGGGCCGCCGACGCACTGATTATAAGTACACATAAGCGCGTCGCCTGGCCGGCCGGCCCCATCCGACCAGCCTTGGGCGATCAGGGGCGGAGGCTGTAAGTGGCAGTATATGAGACCGCGGCGTCCGGCAGCCGGGGGCCCAGACGCCCATTCTATTCGCAGCTCTATTTCCAGGTACTGGCCGCCATTCTGGTCGGCGGACTGATAGGACACTTCTGGCGCGGCGAGCCGTGGATTGCGGACTACCTGAAGCCACTCGGCGACGGCTTCGTCAAATTGGTGAAGATGATCATCGCTCCCGTCATCTTTCTGACCATCGTGATCGGCATAGCCGGTATGCGGGACATGGGCAGGCTGGGCCGGGTTGTCTTCCGTGCATTTGCCTATTTTCTTTTCTTCTCCACCCTTGCGCTTGTGGTCGGCCTGGTGGTCGGCAATCTTGTTCAGCCGGGCGTTGGCATGAATGTCGATATCGCCACGCTCTCAGACGGCGATCTGTCGCGAGTCCAAGGCTTCCAGAACGCATCCGAAGGATACACGCTCGTCACCTTCCTGCTCAATATCATTCCGGATGCCTTCGTTGGGGCCTTCACCAGCGGCAACATTCTTCAGGTCCTGTTCCTGTCTATCGTGTTTGGCGTGTCGATGGCGCTCGTTGGCGACAGGGCGGATCCTGTACTGAAGTTTCTGAACTCCGCTGCCTCGGTTGTCTTCAGCATGGTCAGTATTCTTATGCGCGCAGCGCCAGTAGGCGCGTTCGGAGCATTTGCTTTTGTCGTATCAAGCCAGGGCATTGAAGCGATCCAGAAGCTCGCCATGCTCATAGGGTCAGTCTATCTGACATCATTCCTCTTCGTCGTCATAGTGCTCGGAGCGGTGTCGGCCTGGGCGGGATTCAATATTCTGAAGCTCGTTCGCTACCTCAAAGAGGAGTTATTCCTTGTTCTGGGAACCTCTTCTTCTGAATCCGCCCTACCAGCACTGATGGAAAAGATGGAGAGAGCCGGATGCGCGAAGCCTGTCGTCGGCCTGGTGGTTCCGACCGGCTATTCCTTCAATCTTGACGGAACAAATATCTACATGACCATGGCCGCGCTGTTTATCGCGCAGGCGACCAATACCTCTTTGACACTCACCGACCAGCTCATTCTGCTTGCGGTCGCTATGCTGAGCTCGAAAGGGGCGGCGGGCGTGACAGGTGCAGGTTTCATCACCCTTGTCGCTACTCTCCAGGTCCTTCCCAGCATTCCCATTGCCGGTGTCGCCATCATTCTTGGCGTAGACAGATTTCTCTCTGAATGTCGCGCGATCACCAATTTTATCGGAAACGCAGTCGCAACGATTGTCGTTAGCCGATGGGAAGGCGCATTGGATAAGACGCAGCTACGGGAGGCTCTCTCGGGCGCGCCAAAGCCGCTTGCCGCTCGCCCGATCGAGCAGGACCCTGACTGAAACCGGACGCGTCCAGGTCCTCAGTACCATCCTTGCTGCTCCCTATTCGACAGATCGCTTGCCCGCCGATAAATCAAGGACAGGTATCGCAGCCCTCCTCCAGATCGCGCGACCTACATATTCGTTCGCTGAGAGCATGCCATCATGTCTGAGTTGAGCTTGCATCGTCCCGCGTCCGTAACCATCAACGCGTATCTCACTCCCTAAGCGACCCCTGGGCTGGCGCTGTTCCTTCCATGAGGTCGCACCCCGACGCCGGTTTGCTGCCGACAATGACGCATCAGCCGATAGCCGGCGGCTCCGGCACGTTCAGATGCTCTTGGAACGGCCTGCCCAATAGGGCGCACGAACCTGGGCTCTCAGAACTTTACCCGCAGCGTTGCGTGGAAGAGCGTCAACGAAATCCACAGTCCTCGGTCGCTGGAAGCCGGGCAGACGATCTCTCGCGAAATCGAGAATGGACTGCACGGTTTCCTGAGTTTCCGGCACTCCCTGCTTAAGCTCCACAACCGCCTTGATTTCCTCGCCCCAGTCCTCATTGGGTACACCAACGACAGCCGCATCGGCGACGTCAGGATGCCGGATTAAGACCTCGTCTATCTCAACAGGATAGATATTGACCCCCCCGGAGATGATGAGTTCCGCCGTTCTGCCAGTCAGGAACAGATCTCCGTCAGCATCAAAGCGGCCCATATCGCCGAGCGTGAACCAGTCGCCCCTGTAGCTCGCATCCGTCTTTCCCGGTTCCTTGTAGTACTCAAAGCGACCAGTTGCAGGCGCCTTCACGTAAATCAGTCCTTCCTGCCCCAAGGGTGTAGGCTCGCCATCCATTCCCACCAGTTTGACCTCCACGCCTGGAACGGCCCGCCCAACGGTGCCGGGTTTCCTGAGCCAGTCATCCGGTCGCACGAAAACGCCTCCGCCCTCCGTAGCCGAGTAGTATTCAAAAAGAACCGGCCCGAACCAATCCATCATGGCCTGCTTCACATGCATCGGGCACGGCGCCGCCCCATGAATCATCCAACGCATTGAGCTGACGTCGTAAGACCTCCGAACGGCCTCGGGCAGTTGAAGCATGCGATGCATCATGGTCGGCACCACATGGGTATGTGTGACCTTATGAGCATCAATCAGCCTGAGCGTTTCCTCAGCGTCCCACTTATCCATCATGAGGACAGAGACGCCAGCATTCATTGGAATTACGAAATTGATGCCCAATGGCGCGGCATGATAGAGAGGCCCTGTCACGAGCGCGACGTCACTTTCAGGATCCCATTGCGCCGTCTGATTACAAACGCCGGTCAGCTGCGATACGACCGGTCGGGTTCGACGAAAAACACCTTTTGGCCGACCTGTGGTGCCGGATGTATACAACATGGTTGACCCCGGCTCTGGCGCATCGATATTCGTCCAATCGACCCCTTCGAGGGTATGCTCATAGTCATCAAAGCCCTCAATCGGACCTGCAAACGCCAGACGGACTTCCAGACGTCCGGATGTTTCCGCCGCCTGGCGCGCCGCTTCGCCAAACCGCGCTGAAGCCACAAGTGCGCGGGCGTCGCAATTGTCGACGATATAGGCGACCGTTTCAGCAGACTGATGCCAGTTTACAGCTGTAAGACGCAGACCTGCCCGCTGTGTCGCCGCCCAAACCTCGGCGAATTCCGGGCCGTTGTGCGCGAGCAGGGCGACACTGTCGCCCGGAACAAGACCGCCAGCCCGAAAGATACGAGCAAGCTGATTAGCGCGCTCATTCAGCGACCGCCAGGTACGACTGCCTGATGGAGATATAAGCGCCACTTTCTCGGGACGCTTGCGGGCGTGAACAGCAAGGGCAAGACCGCAGGCAATCAGCTGATCATCACTCAGCGTTTCCGTTTGGGCCATCGGCATAACCTTCTTTGAACCGCAGGCATCATTTCTCAGGTTTCACGCTCTGCGCGCCAATACCAATTGATAACGGCAGGATGACCTTCTATGCAATCCGAAGCACGGATCTCGGTGGTTGCAGGCTGCCCGAGCGCTTAAGGCGAAAAGGCCTCCCGTAACTGCCGCTTCAGGACTTTGCCGATTGTCGAGCGCGGTAAAGCGGAGACGATACGAACGAAGCTGCACCGCTGTGTTTTTCCGACCCGCCCATTCAGCCATGTGCGCAGCTCTTCCGCCTCAACCTCAAACCCGGACCGAAGCACCACAAAAGCAGCGGGAGTCTCACCCCATTCGCGCGAGGGGATACCGACGACGGCTGCCTCCGAGATGGCTGGGTGCTTCAGGAGCTCGGCCTCCAGGTCACTGGGAAAGACGTTAAATCCACCCGAAATGATCATATCTTTCTTGCGGTCACCCAGAACAAGAAATCCATCCTCATCAAAGCGACCAATATCGCCAGTCCGGATAAAACGCTCTCCACTCGGACTGAACCACTCAGCTTCGGCAGTCTTGGCAGGCTGATTATGATATCCGGTCATGATCGACACAGAGCGGCCGACAATCTCGCCGGTTTGTCCTGCCTGCAGCTCCTTCCCGTCTTCCCCTATGACTCGAATGTCATGTCCGGCAGCCGGCTGTCCCACCGTATGAAGCTTGTCTGGGAAGTCATGAGCACGCAGAAGGCAGGATCCGCCACCTTCGGTCATACCATAAATCTCTACAAGGCCACCTGGCCAGCGTCGCAGGACTTCTGCTTT
>Ga0169931_10007928_pt1 | contig 15629 bp, 14 predicted proteins | sample Kivu_15m_20L_FD_129675 | JGI IMG/M metagenome (GOLD analysis project Ga0169931, IMG submission 129675) | Freshwater microbial communities from Lake Kivu, Western Province, Rwanda to study Microbial Dark Matter (Phase II) - Kivu_15m_20L... | ecosystem: Environmental > Aquatic > Freshwater > Lake... | reverse complement strand
CCCGGCGCCGTAAAAGGAACAAAGACAACCCGGCCATTGACGCGGACTACCCCAGCCCCCCCTCGCGACAAATCCTCGACGGTGCCCTCGGCTTGATATCCCACTGCAAAATCGCCGGGTGGACTCAAGGAAGGTGCAAGATTTGCCGATCTTTCTTTTGAAGCTTGGGAACTCATGGCCCGAGCTATGGAGAGTGGCGAAGCCAAAGTCAACCCAGCAGATGGGCTGACCTCTCACAGACGGCAGGGACTGCTGTTCGTTTGAGGGCCTCACCGAAGCCTCTCCCAACTGTTTTTCAAGGAGGAAGTCCGTGAAAGCTCTCACCCAAACGCATCGAACCCTGTCCCCCACACAGAATGCATTCCAAATTGGGACCGACCTCTTGTTTTCTGAGGGCGGGATGACCTTGTTTTTCGTCCTACCCATCGTGATTGCTCTCTTCCTGATCGAGGCCATGCCCCAGTTCTAGAAAAGGCTGAGTTGACGGCCCTCTCGAGTGAGCGCCCTGAAAAGAAGTTTCTCACGCGCCTTTGAATCTGCTAGTTTCGCGGCACAACCTCTATGGCCAAAAACATCCGAAATTTTTGTATTATTGCGCACATCGACCACGGAAAATCGACTCTTGCTGACCGCTTGTTAGAAAGAACGGGGACAGTCACGGCCCGGGAGATGGAGTCTCAGTTCTTAGACAACATGGACATCGAGCGTGAACGAGGCATCACGATCAAAGCGCAATCCGTCCGCTTGAACTACACCGCTCGAAATGGCCAAAAGTATATCTTGAATCTGATCGACACTCCCGGACACGTGGACTTCACCTACGAGGTATCCCGATCGCTTGCCGCTTGTGAGGGTGCGATCTTGGTCGTCGACGCCTCGCAAGGGGTCGAAGCTCAGACTCTGGCAAACGTCTTCATGGCGCTCGATAACAACCTCGAAGTTTTTCCCGCAGTCAACAAGATCGACCTTCCCAGTGCCGATCCCGATCGCGTGCTGAAGGAAGTCGATGAAATCATCGGACTTGTCGACACGAGTCGCGCAGTTTTGTGTAGCGCAAAATCGGGCATCGGAATCGATGATATCTTAGAAGCGGTTGTCAACTACTTCCCTGCTCCAAAAGATGCTGACCATGAACCTCTTCGTGCGATGATTTACGACAGTTGGTACGATCCTTACCAAGGCGTGGTCGCCCTCTGTCGCGTCATTGAAGGAAAAGTCAAAAAGGGAACGAAGATCCGCCTTTTTCACGTCGGTAAAGAATTCGAAGTTCAAAAACTGGCGGTTTTTTCACCTAAATTCACCGAAGTTCCAGAGCTTGCTAGCGGCGAAGTTGGTGCGATCGTTACCGGAATCAAAGACGTACGCGATATGAAAGTCGGTGATACCATTCTGGAAAGCATGGACACCACCAGTAAACCTCTTGCCGGCTTCAAAGAAGCAAAACCCATGGTGTTTTGCGGAATCTACCCCATTGATTCTGCCGATTATAATGACCTGAAGGAATCTCTCGAAAAACTACGACTCAATGATGCTGCGATCACCTTTGAACCGGAAACCTCCAATGCGCTGGGATTCGGCTTTCGCTGCGGGTTTCTTGGCCTCTTGCATATGGACGTCGTCCAAGAACGACTCGAGCGCGAGTACAATCTTGATCTCATCACGACGGCCCCATCCGTCGTCTATCGCGTGAAAAAAACCGACGGTGACACCATCTGGGTGGACAACCCCGCGAAGCTTCCTGATCAAACCTTGATCGAGAAAATCGAGGAACCGTTCATTAAACTCACAGTCCATATGCCTTCTGAATACGTGGGTGCGGTTATGGCACTCTTGAATGAACGGCGTGGTTTTCAAGTCAAAATGGACTATATCACCAGTGATCGGGTCACGCTAGTTTACGAAATGCCGCTCAACGAAATGGTTTTTGACTTCTTTGATAAACTCAAGAGCAGCACAAAAGGCTACGCCTCCATGGATTACGAGCTGTCGGATTATCACGAGTCGGACCTCGTGAAGTTAGACATCCTCGTCAATAGCGATCCAGTCGATGCGCTTTCGATTATTTGTCACCGTGAAAAAGCCCCTTATCGTGGCCGCGAGCTCGCCAAGAAAATGAAAGAACTCATCGATCGCCAAATGTTTGAAATCGCCATTCAAGCGGCGATCGGCTCAAAAATTGTGGCGCGCGAGAGCATCTCTGCACTCCGAAAAAACGTCACTGCAAAATGTTATGGGGGCGATATCAGCCGGAAGCGAAAACTCCTCGAGAAGCAAAAAGAGGGTAAGAAACGCATGAAGCAAATTGGCTCGGTCGAAATCCCACAAGAGGCCTTCTTAGCGGTGTTGAAAGTGGATTAAGTATGAGCGTAACAGAAGATCAGAACCCGAGCCGCGATCTGATTCTGACTTACGCGAAAGCGATTTTTGCAGCCTTGTTGATTGCCTGGGCTGTTCGTTCCTGCGGCATTGAAGCTTATCGCATTCCGAATTCGGCTATGAGCCCCACTTTACTGCCAGGTGACACTGTATTTGTCACAAAGTGGGACTATCAGATCTCGATTCCTTTCTCGGAGTCGATCAAGCTGTTGCCTCGTCTTCCTCAGCGAGGTGACGTTGTCGTCTTCGAGACGCGAGGGCGTTTTCCCCGTGAAACTATCAAACGTGTCATTGGAATACCGGGGGATCGCATCCTCGTCCGTAAAGGTGAGCTGTTCTTAAACGGGGCACGCATCTCTGACGCCACAATTCATCAATGCGGCACAGAAACCTTACCCGCTTCGGTATCGGGTGGACCATCCCTCCGCCACGAGCTCTGCTTGGAAGCTCCGCTCCTGAACGAACGCACCGAAGTGACTCTCAAAGAGAACGAGCTCTTTGTTGCGCCGGACCTCAGAAGCGAGACTGCACTTTTACCTCCTCCCCAAGGGACCTCAGAGGAATGGGAACGCCGAGAGCTAGCCAGCCACTCATGGGGAGTGATTCAGCAGAACCAACTTTTAGGCCGTGCGCGCTGGTTGTGGATTTCGGTCTCCCCCCCTCAAGAAAAACCGGATGCGGGCTGGACGAGTCGCATTCGATGGAACAGAATGCTGCGGAGGATTGATTCACCAGGGAGGTCCTAATAGCGGTGATCCACCGACTCAGAACTCCGTCGCTGCTCTCAGCTAGCTCCCTCTCGAAGGAAGAAGTCGAATTTCTCTTTCGGGCAGCCCATCTTTTTCTAGAGGCGTTTCAAAGAAACGAGATCCCCCCACTCTTAGTGGGCAAGACCATCAGTCAACTCTTTTTCGAGAACTCCACCAGAACCCGGCTAGCATTCGAAACTGCTATCCGAAAACTAGGTGGTGCCGCACTGACATTCACCCCCAACAACTCCAGCCTCGCAAAAGGGGAATCGCTTCTGGACACTTTGAAAAACCTAGAAGCGCTCAAGCCCGACGCGTTTATCGTCCGACACAGCGCCTCGGGAGCGGCCCTTCATTTGTCGCGCTTCACATCACGACCCATTATTAATGCAGGCGACGGGACTCACGAGCATCCGTCTCAAGCGTTACTCGATGCCTTCACGCTCGAGAAAAAGTGGGGCCGATTCGAGGGTAAAACGATCGTAATCGTAGGCGATATCCTTCACTCCCGGGTGGCGCGATCGAATACGCGCCTACTCAGAACGCTCGGAGCCCACGTGATTCATTGTGGACCGGCCTCCCTTGTTCCACCCCTATCCAGCAACTTAGGGGCTCATGAAGTCACCCACTCGCTTGATCAAGTCCTCGACAAAGCAGATGCCGTTTTGTGTTTGAGGATTCAGCGGGAACGCCAGAACTCACCGGTCATTCCCTCGCTGAGCGAATTTGCGCATGGATATGGACTCACAGCTGCTCGCGCTCAACGACTGAAGAAAGATGCCTGGATCCTCCATCCCGGCCCTGTGAATCGCGGAGTAGAAATCACGCCTGAGGTAGCAGACGGAGCCCGCTCCCTCATTCTCGAGCAGGTCACCCATGGAGTCGCCATGCGCATGGCGATCTTAAGTGCCCTTCTGAACCCCGGTGGTCTGTGGCGATTCCTTAACCCTACAAGCGATATCAATCCGATCGAGCGAACTCTATGAAACAATCCCTCGCAATGCAGCTTGAAAATCCATCACAAATTGCTGGTGTACTGATCCGAGGCGCCCGAGTGATCGATCCCTCACAAAATATCGACGAAGTCTTAGATATATGGACGGAGGGCGGCGTCATTCGCGCCATCGAAAAATCCGGACATATCAGTCCAGAACGAGTCCAAGTTCAGATCGATGCCAAATCACTTTGGGCACTTCCCGGATTCATCGACCTTCACGTCCACTTACGTGAGCCCGGCCTCGAGTACAAAGAGACGATTGAAACTGGAACCCTTGCCGCCGCGGCAGGAGGCTTTACCGCCGTGGCCTGCATGGCCAACACCCAGCCCGTCAACGACAATCCAATCGTCACGAGCTACATTCGAGAAAAAGCGCGGCAGTTTGCTCATTCGCGAGTCCATATCATCGGGGCGGTGACTCGGGGTCTTCAAGGCAAGGAACTCGCAGAAATTGGCGGCATGGTCCGCGAAGGGGCCGTAGCCTTGAGCGATGACGGGATGCCAGTCATGAACAGCCTGATCATGCGTCGTGCGATGGAGTATGCGGGAGGCTTTGGGATCCCCATTATCAGCCACGCCGAGGACGCCAACTTGGTGAATGGAGGGGTCGTCAATGAAAGTCCACTCTCCCATCAGCTCGGATTGCCGGGGAATCCTGCTGCTGCCGAGGAAATCATGGTCGCGCGTGAAATAGCGCTGTGTCGCCTCACACGTACTCCGATTCACATCGCCCACCTCTCTACAGCCGTGGCGCTCGAGCACGTGCGTCGTGCAAAACAAGACGGACTGCCAGTCACAGCAGAAGCAAGCCCACACCACTTAACTCTTACAGAAGAAGCCGTACGCGACTTAGACACCAACACCAAGATGGCGCCGCCCCTACGATCGGAACAAGACGTTGAAGCACTCAGAAAAGCAGTAGCAGAAGGCGTCGTTGATATCTTGGCCACCGATCACGCGCCGCACGGAACGGTCGATAAAGAATGCGAATTCGTGCAGGCCGCTAATGGAATTTTAGGTCTTCAAACCGCCGCACCCCTCACGTATGAGCTCGTCGTCAAAGGGCTTATCCCTCTCCACCGCTGGATCGAAAGCTGGACGATTCAACCGGCCAAGTTCCTCAAACTCAATGCCGGAAACTTACGCGTGGGGGGCCCTGCTGATATCACTCTCTTTGACCCCGAAGCCCGGTGGACTTTGAATCCAAGCGAAATCCTTTCAAAAAGTCACAACACCCCGTTTTTGGGATGGACCCTGCATGGTCGTGCAACTCATACGCTGACCGGAGGCGTCCTAGCTTATCAACTTGACTCACCTTCTTCATCCCGCTCGAACTCAAAAAAAGGAGTCAATCGATGACGGATTCCGCAAACTGGAGAAACCTCCCGGGCGTTTTAGTTCTTGAATCTCCTACGGATCCCGACGGGATCGAGTGGGAGGGGGTCTTGATGGGTGCTGCCCCTGAACTGGGCTTCAGCTGGGGCGAAGCGGTCTTCAACACCTCGATGACAGGCTATCAAGAAATTCTCACTGATCCTTCCTATCATCGGCAACTCGTCTGCATGACCCATCCCCACATCGGAAATACGGGTGTGAATCGCGCAGACGAAGAGAGCGAGAAGCCTTTCGCCGCAGCTCTGATTCTGCGAAATCCACCCTCGGAACCCTCCAGCTGGCGAAATGAAGAGTCGCTGGATCATTATTTAGAAAGAACAGGCATTCCGGGCATTCACTCGATGGATACTCGAGCCCTCACTCGCTATTTACGTAGTCGAGGCACTGTACGCGCGCTTCTTCTGCCTAAGTCCCGAAGGAATGAGGCTTCTCAGCTTTTCTCACGACTCCCTCAGACAGGTGCGACCGATTTGATTCTGGAGGTCTCGACCCAGAAACCCTATATCGTACCGGCACAAGGACCTAGGCGATATCAAGTGAATGCGATGGATTTCGGCATTAAACGGAATCTCGTGCACGAGTTGACACGTCTCGGCTGCGAGGTACGCGTCTTTCCAGCCACCACTGAAGCCTCGGTCCTCTTAGAGTCCAATCCCGATGGGATATTTCTTTCCAATGGTCCCGGAGATCCCGAGCGAGCAACTTATGCTGTCCAAACAGTGAAGCAACTCGTGGGTAGAATACCTATCTTTGGTGTCTGCATGGGGCACCAAGTTTTGGGGCTAGCACTCGGAGCAAAGACTTATAAACTCAAGTTTGGCCATCGTGGGGGAAATCAGCCGGTATGTGATTTGCGAACCCACCAACTTGAAATCAGCTCCCACAATCACGGCTACGCCATTCAAGATCATAACCTTCCTGCCACCGTCGAGATTACTCACCGTAACTTAAATGACGCTTGCATCGAGGGACTTCAGTACAGAATTCGGCCTGGGGAAGCTTCCGCTTTCTCGGTTCAATACCATCCCGAAGCAGCACCCGGTCCCCATGACTCGAAGAATCTCTTCTTGGAGTTTATCCAACAGATGGAACACTGGCGAAACGCTCGCGTAACTGACGGATCGACTCTTGCGGCTACCAGCCGTGTCACGCATACTCGAGTGACCGAAGCATCGAGCTCGAACGGATAAGAAAACCGAAACAAAGAAAATGTACCAACGTTATTTAGATCCCATCATCGAAGAGTTCACCACGGGCGAGTACTACCGCGAAGTCTTTAACGCGAAACAAGAGTACTTCGAAAAAGCAGGGATTGTTTACGAGGATGATCCCGAGTTTGAACAACGCATGTGCATTTTTATGGACTGGTACATTTTTGATCGGGATCTTCCCGGCGTCGACTTGCCACCCATCAAGTACTGGTTCCGACAAAATAAAGACCGACTCTCCGGCGATGAACTCAACATCTATAAAGATTTTTGCGAGACGACCCACTCGATTTTTCGGATGAAACGACACACTTGGGATCGTCGCGGACTCGTCGTTGTGGATTTGTTCTCGAACGAAACCTTCACGGTGAAGGACTCAGAGATCAATAAAGGGTTCTCTCGAGGCGACCTTTTTGAAGGTCGGATTATTCCCTTCAAAAAAGGGTATGAGTTTTCACGTGGCTTTTGCTTCCACCCTGTAGAGATGGAAAGCTTTATCCAAAGCGAGATCAAAAAAGTGAAGTATCAGGATCCCAGCCGACAAACGAAATTGATCCTTCAACTCTCTGCCATGAAGTTGAAACACCTGCGTTTTCAACACATCGATATCAAACATATCTACACCTTTGAGTCAAAGTTCTGACTGACTCAATTCTGTTGCCCCGCTTTCATCAAACCGCTTATCCTTATTACTCAAACCTACCGATTTAAGGAGAACCTATGAAAATTGCCGTAGCAGTTGCTCTCTCTTTCCTGGCTGTTCAATCCGCATCCGCATTCGACATTAAGAAAATCGCGAATAGCGCTAAAAATGCTGCACAAGATTCTGCCAATGCAGAGATGCAGAAATCTCAAGCCCAAGCTGAAGCTGCGAAAGCTGTTCAAGCCGCACCCAACGACGTTGCTGCTCAGGCCAAGGCAAAAGCAGAAGCGAAAGCTACTGAAACTGCTGCGTCAGGTGGCGACAGCAAAGTGGGTGCCGCCATTGGCGAGGCCGCTGCAACGGTGAAAGCTGCAAAAACGAAGAAGAGGAACCTCATCAAAAAAGCGAACGCGAAAGCGGACGCAGCGGCGGGGGCTGTCGTCGAAGCAGCGGGCACGGGAGCAGGAGCAGTGACCGGCGCTGCGGTCAATGCCACCAACGCAGCGGCAGCTGGGGCCGCAGGTGCCGCTCAAGCAGTTCAAACGACGACCAGCGGATCACATTAATTCTGATCGCAACTGAAAAAAACCCCTCCAGAAACTGAGTTTTCTGGAGGGGTTTTTTTTCGTCGAAATGAGCGGAAATACCCCTCGAAACGAAGGGCATCTCATGGAAAGATCAGTGAATCATGAGGCCCATTTCCCCACGAAAAATTCTTGCCATCAAACTCCGCGCGATGGGCGATACGGTCCTCATGGCCGCCTCGCTCGAGGAGCTAAGAAAAAATTTTCCTCACTCGGAAATTCATGTCGTCGTCAACGCAGCGTGGGCATCGTTGCTAGAAAATCATCCCGCTATTGATCGCATCATCCCTTGCGAGTGGAAAAATGAGAAAACCGCTCGAACTCGCGCAATCGCACGTCTCTCTTTGCAACTTCGCAAAGAGGATTACGATGTGTGCCTCAATTTCCATGCAAGCCCGAGCTCAGCAGCTCTAGCCTTTGGATCGGGAGCAAAAATTCGATCCGTCCACCGTCACGGCTCACAGCAAGGATCACGCTTTAGTACTGTATCCATCCCCGGACAAGGTAGCCACAAATCGGTTCTGGATCGCGACTTCGACACCCTTCGAGCAATTGGTCTCCATGTGGCGCCCGGGCTGCTTCCTCAAATCCATTTAACCGATTCTGAGAAAGAAACGGGCCGAAATGTGATTCAGCAAATCAGCCAAGGGGGGTCGGGACCCTGCCTCGGACTGGGACTCGGGGCCTCACGACCTTCGAAAAGTTGGCCTTTGGATCGATTCGCTGTACTTGCAGTCGACTGGGTGATCAGTCGGGGTCCCCAAGCCAGCTGTATCGCTTTTGTTTCCGATAAAGAAACAGACCTGAAAAATCTATTTTTAAAAAAGGTAGCTGACGAACTCGACGGACGTCCTGAGCTTTCTCTTGAAGAGCGTGTTTCTCTGCGAAAACGCATCGGGTCTGCTCATCAGCTCTCGGTGCGGGGACTTGCCCAAGCCTTAAGTAGTTGTGCAGTTTTTGTGGCGAATGATGCAGGCCCAAGGCATATCGCGGCGGCAGTCGGGACCCGGACCCTTACCTTGTTTGGTCCGGAAGATCCTTTTGATTGGCATCCCTACCCCGAAGATCGACATGTTAAGCTCTATATCGAAAAACTCCCCTGCCGGCCGGCACAAGGTGATCATCGCCCGCCTTGGTGCGGTGTCGAAGTCTGTATCGAGCAAAAACATAAGTGCATGATGGATATCGGAGTAACTACAGTGATGAAGAAGCTCGAGAAACTTGAGGTTCGAACGTCATCATGAGCGCCTTTGATGCAAGTTTACTTTTGGCCACTTATGATATGCCACGGCATTTAGAGCTCGTCTTGGCCGGACTTGCGCGCCAAGACATGTCTCCTGGGTCTTTTGAAATCCTCATTTGTGACGATGGATCTGGGGCCGAGACCCGTGCAATCATCGACTCTTTTAAAGCTCGGAGTCCTTTTCCAGTGACTCATCTCTGGCAAGACCATCAAGGCTTTCGTAAATGCCGCATTCTGAACGAAGCCCTTCGCATTGCTCGAGGCCACACGTTAATCTTCCTCGACGGGGATTGCATTCCTCACCCGCGATTCATTTCAGATCACGTCTCACAGCAACAAGAGGGTTATTATTTGGCGGGCCGGCGAGTCGAGTTGGGGCCCTGGTTCAGTGCGACGCTCAGTACCAACGATATTCAAAAAGGCCTTCTCGATGGCCCCTCACTCCGATTACTTCAGAGCTGTCTGAAAGAAGACTCACTTTACTTTCAACGGTCTATTCGCGTTCCGACCACTCCCGCTTGGAAGTGGTTACGCGGACCGATGAAGCTCAATGATGTGCCGGACTTGAAAGGATGTAATTTCTCGCTGCCTCGATCAGCCATGGAAGCCATTAATGGCTTTGATGAAGCGTATGAAGGCTATGGACGAGAGGACACGGACGTTGAGATTCGACTCCGGAATCTCGGACTGAGAATTAAATCAATGAAGGGGTTAGCCCTTCAGTTTCATGTATGGCACCCTAGGCGCGGGTTCACTGCCGCCAATGAATCCCTGCTTGAAGAGGCGCGACAGACCAAAAGGGTCGCTTGCGCAAAAGGAATCCGAAAAATCTGTTGAGTCCCATTGCCTCCCCTAGCGACCTATGTGGTAGCACTAAAGCCCTAGAATGAACTCGCAACGCCCCAGTCTGAGTGTGACTGTCATCACTCGAAATGAAGAACTCAACTTGCCCCGACTATTTGAGTCCATCCAAAACTGGGCGGATGAGGTCATCGTCGTCGACAGCGCCAGCACGGATCGTACCGTTGAAATCGCAAATCAGAAGAACGCCCGTGTTTTTCAGAAAGAATTTGAAGGTTACGGCCAGCAGAAGAACTTTGCACAGGGGCTTGCGACTCACTCTTGGGTGCTTAATCTCGATGCGGATGAGTGCGTCACCCCTGCTTTGCGAAACGAGATTGATCAATTTCTCATCTCACAAAGCTCGAACGCCACCCCCGCCTACCCGCTCGCAAGATTCCCGAGAAAAACGGCCTACCTCGGCCGCTGGATCCTGCATGGGGGTTGGTACCCCAATCACCTCATCCGATTAGCCCATAAAGATTACGCAAAATGGACGGAGCCAGCTGTGCACGAGTCGCTACAAGCCCTGGGGGGCCGACCGACTGGTGTATATACATTTCAGAGTCCACTCCTTCACTTCACTTTCAAAAACATTACCGACCAGATTTCAGCAAATTTGAAGTACTCACGAAGGGGCTATGAGGATCTCGTTCGCTCTGGAAAACGAGCGAGTTTACTGAGGCTCATTTACAAGCCGATCACCAAGTTTTTAGAAACATATATCATTAAGCAGGGATTTCGTGACGGCGTGGCAGGCCTCATCATCTCGGTCAATGCCGCTCACAGTATGTTCTTACGACAGGCCTATTTTTTTGAAACCGATCACACTCCCTCACACTCTGAAGGGGACCTATGAATATTCTGATTATCGACAATAACGTCGATCGCCACTCCTGGGGGGCTGAGAACCTGGTCCGCTTCGCACGAAAAGTGCCCGGCGCCACCATTCAAGTCAGAAGGGGGCCCTCTGATGATCTACCCCCAATCGAAAAAGCCGTTCAAACTTTTGATCGGCTCGTGATGTCAGGCTCAAGGACCTCCTGCTTGGATCACTTTCCATGGGTCGGCAAACTTGAGGATCTAGCGCGCGCTTTCGTGCATGCAGATAAACCCGTCTTAGGTGTCTGCTACGGACATCAAGTCCTTGCTCGAGCGATGGGAGGACGCGATATCGTCCGCAAAGGCGAACGTCCGGAGTTCGGATGGACCCAAATTGAAACGACCGCAGACACTGCACTCTTTGAAGGTCTTCCGAAAACTTTCATCTCCTACTCGTCTCACTTTGAGGAAGTAGCACGGCTGGCGCCTGGCTTTATCCACCTCGCACGATCGAAAGACTGCGGTATTCAAGCTGTACAACTCGAGGGAAAGAGAGTTTTCGGGATCCAATTTCATCCCGAAAAGAATCTTGCAGAGGCGGAAGAGATCTTCAAAGAGCGTCGCGCTCAAGGGGCGGCCGCAGACCTTTTAGGTGAACGAAAAAGCGACGTGCTTTTTAATCCAAAAGTGGGCGAGATGATTTTCTCGAACTTCTATGCTTGCTAGCTCATCAGTTAATGAAACCTCGGAGAAAAGCCCAACCCACCCGATTCAATCTTGGGGCTCGAGGATTTTTAAGGGCGCCTTGGTCATCGCCATTTTCTACTTTTTGTGGAGTAAAGGCCTCTTTTCCCTCGAGGCAACGGCTGCGGCCTTGAGCCAACCGCGAATGATCCTGCCGCCTATTTTGGTCATTTTCTCACTCACCCTGTTGGGAACGCTTCGATGGCAAATTCTACTCGGGGCACAGGGAATTCGAATACCCTACCTCCGCACCTTGCAGATCAACATGATTGGAAACTTTTTCAACACCGCGCTCCCCGGGGCTGTGAGCGGGGACTTCGTCAAAGCCTTCTATATTGGAAATGATATCCCTGGGCGGCGCGGTAATGCGTTTGGCAGCATCTTGTTTGATCGTATTCTAGGACTCTGTGCCCTTGTCCTAGTCGCAACAGCCTCGCTTTGGATCAATTGGAACGAACTCCGAAACTCGGACGTTTTGCCTATCATTCGTGCAACACTGACCACTGGCGCGTTCGGGGTAATTGGATTTTTTGGGTATCTCTTTCTCGTACCCCGTCATAAGGACCCCTTAGAGAAAATCCTCATTCGACTCGCAAGCTGGAAGCCAAAAGCAGCGAGCCTACTTCGCATCTTCGAAGGTGTGCGCGCTTATCAAAAAGAAAGAAGTGCCGTACTCATCGCACTGCTGATTTCGTTGGTTATACATACCCTCGTGAGTTGGTCCGCGATACAATTTCTGCGTGCTTTAGGGGATTTCGACACTGCTTCTTCCACACTTTATGTCTTCATGCCGCTCACGATGCTTGTCACCGCGGTGCCCGTGCTTCCGGGCGGAATTGGCACCGGTCATGCTGCTCTTAGCTGGGGTCTGCAAGCGGTAGGATCAGCCCGAGGGGCTGATGTTTTTAATCTGTTCTTCCTGACTAACTTGGCGATCAGTCTTCTGGGCAGTGTCGTTTATTTGCTGCACCCTAAAAAACCACCCATTAACGGCTGATTCTGGCCCGAGCCTTGCTGTTCAGCCGATATGCTGAACGTACTTCCCATTTGTCCTAGTCTCCTGAACTCAACACGACCAGAACCTCAAAATCGGCCTTTGCGGCCATTCCAGATCCAAGCGCTGAGAGCGCTTCTGAATCCCCAAGTGGAACACTTAGTTTGTGTTGCGCCGACCGGCGCTGGGAAAAGCCTCATCTTTGAATCCTATATTCAGCAGTCTCAGAGACGGGCCCTTCTCATTTCCCCTTTAGTCGCGCTAGCACGACAACATCAAGAACGCTTAGATTCCAGCGGAATTCCAGCCGCCCTCGGCTCTGCTTTGAACCCCCAAGACCCAGATACACGAGTCTGGGTGATATCACCTGAGTCTTTGCAGCACGAAAGCACACACCGGAAGATCAACTCCTGGAAGCCTGAGTTTCTCATCGTAGACGAGTGCCATTGCCTTTGGGAATGGGGGGCCTCTTTTCGCCCGGCTTTCTTAGAAATCCCTAAACTCTTTGAACAACATCCCTTCTTTAAAAAAACACTTTGGCTGACGGCAACCCTCACGCCCGAGAACCGCATCGAACTCCGATCAATCCTTTCGAAACAAGGACCCCTCACTGAACTGGGCTCGACCGAGCTTCCCTCTCAATTGGGACTTTTCGTGAAGCGCGTGCCAATGGCGGAGCGTTTAGATTACTGGACCGAAGAGGTTCTTCAAACAGAGGAGCCCGGAATCGTTTTCGCTGGCACGCGGAAAAACACTGAGCGCCTTGCGAGCTACTCCCGACATATAGGTTTGAAAGCCGCCTTTTATCACGCCGGTTTGAGTCGGGAAGAACGGCTCATCATCGAAGAAGATATCAAAAAAAACCGAGTGCAATTCATCGTTGCAACTTCCGCTTTCGGAATGGGAATGGACTTTCCTCAGTTAACTCGGGCTTGGATTTGGCAACCTCCTTGGTCGCTGCTGGAACTTTCCCAAGCCATCGGTCGAGTTGGACGAGCAGAAAAATTCGGACGCGCGACGGTTTATTGGGATCCCTGGGATTTTCGTATGCTTGTTCGCCACCCACACACCCCCCGCTACGTTCTCGACCGGATCGAGCCGGTCCGACAGTTTCTTGAAGAAAGGCGATGTCGACGATCCTCTCTTAGAACTGTTTTTGGAGGGCCAAAGCAGGGGCCTACTTGTATCCAAAGCAACGCCCAACTTTGCGATGTTTGTTTCAATCTAATGACTGGATAAAAGAAGATCGCCCATCCGCCGGCGCGAAGCACGGGGGATGGGCGACTAGCAGGACGGGACTAGCTAATCGAGTTGCAGTCGCGTCCAAGCCTTAGAAAGAGATCCAATACATCAAAGGTCTTGAAGAAGATACTGAAGGGTATCGCCCCAAGCGGTCTCTTGATGAAATGAGAGGCCACGGTACCGTTCAATATACCGATTATAGGTCGACTTATAATTCGGCACCCAGACTGATATTCCCTGGGCAGCTTGGAATCGTCCGGTCGCGGAGCTCGACACCACATAATCGTCGATTGCCTGCCGAACATTTGAAATGAGCGCAGAGTCAAGCGACGGGATTCTCGACTTCTCGAGCTGAGAAACGAAGTCTCCGAGATCAACGTAATCGGCGTAGTAGAAATTCAAAGCATCTACCGAGGCTTTAATCACGCGGGTGCGTTCCTCTTTTCCTAACAATCGTAGGGATGTACCCAACTCTGCCAGTGCGGCATGAAGCTCTTTCGAGCGCTCGAGATTGACCACTGATTGCGTCACGTCTTGTCGTCCTTGTGAACCTCCCGAATAAGAGGCGACATAGGCTTCGACAACCATCGCCCCCAGCTCTTGGGCTGAGGCATCCGCCTTTGCGCCTAGTCTGCTCAAAATTCCGTCATATGGCCAGCCATCGCCTGGCTCGAGGTCTTGAGAGCCCACCATGAACTCAGCGCCCTCAGCAATCTCAGATCCAACTTCGGCCATCGCCATGAGACATGCGTCACTTCCGTAAAGACTGATTTTTTGCCCCGTGATCGCTCTCAGTTCGCGTACTGCCTGACCCAGCTCCTCGGTACTAATCGAATTGCCCGTGTAGTCGTCCCAAGAGATATCACGTGCTTGAACGTCATCAGCACTCAAGTGCCAACCACTTCCATGATCCCAAACGTCTACGAAGTATTTTTTCGCAGGATAGTTTTCCATTCCCCACCGGACAAACTCAACAAAGTTCCGAGGGTCGCCCATGTCAACTCGAGGCATGCTTTGAACGACTGGGCTCGTCACGGTCGTTGTACTCGCATCCCGTTGAACATAAAGGCGCCGAGTATCACGGTTCTTCATGCTGGCCCATTGTACCACCACGTTGACTTGGTCAGAGGAACCCACTTTTTCCATTTCGTTGATATCTTTCGCGCCAAAGCTGTCCAAGTTATTATGGCCATTCAAAAACACAAGCAGCGTCCACTCCTTGACATCCGCTTTCGAAGCACTCAAGGCCGATTGGGGAATCAGGCTCAAGCCCAAAGAGACCGCGATCAAAACCGATAACATCGGTACCAAACTTTTTCGCATATGCTCCTCCATGAGTCGTTGCGAATCGTTCATGATGAAAAACACATCCATTACTTCTAATGCTCAGCCAGAGGACTATTCAAAAAGTTCTTCTTCAATCTGTTCAAGCAAATCGTCACCGACCCTGACGGGTTGCTCTTTCTCGATTGGATTAAGAGCGGCAAGAACACGATAAAGTGCCGTTCGATCTGCGTTAATCTGCCAGAAGGGTTTGTTAGCGATCCAACCCAAGAAATGAGAGGTACCCATCACATCGGTCGTGGGTGCCATTCCGTACCGAACTGTATAGGTAAAGGCGCCCTCGAGTAATAAAGTCTGGCTGATATCGATTTTTCCAAACGCGGCCAGTTCCCTTTTAAAGACAGGAAATGCTGTCATCAACTCCGGCAAATGGATGATGGAACTGCGATCTACATCGAAACGATTAAAAATCGACTCGACATATTGAGAGACTCCCACGTAACCGCTG
>Ga0169931_10007927_pt1 | contig 15631 bp, 16 predicted proteins | sample Kivu_15m_20L_FD_129675 | JGI IMG/M metagenome (GOLD analysis project Ga0169931, IMG submission 129675) | Freshwater microbial communities from Lake Kivu, Western Province, Rwanda to study Microbial Dark Matter (Phase II) - Kivu_15m_20L... | ecosystem: Environmental > Aquatic > Freshwater > Lake... | reverse complement strand
TTTTTCCAACCACTCCGGGGACCCATCGAGAGACGGCATCGGCAATCACTGCGGCGGGCAGCTCCCCACCCGTGAGGACATAATCGCCTATTGAGACCTGCTCATCGACACAAGTCTCAATGAATCGCTCATCTACCCCCTCGTAATGACCACAAACGAGTACGATCTGATCAAACTGAGACGCCCACTCTCGAGCCATCTCCTGCTGAAAAATACGCCCCTGAGGACTTAAAAAAACCGTGTGAGTCCGGGGACCTCGCTCGGGTACGACGGAACTCCAGGCGCGATAGAGGACATCCGCTTTCATCAACATCCCCTCACCACCCCCATAGGGTTTGTCGTCCACAGTCCGATGCTTGTCCTCTGCAAAGTCCCGAATCTGATGATAATTAAACTCAAGAAGCCCTCGGGCCCGAGCCTTATCCAAAATGCTGGTATGACAAGCAGACTCAATGACCTCAGGAAAAAGACTCAAAAAATGCCAACGAAGGGGGCCTTGGGAACTCATAAGGCCTCCCTACCTGAAATCACTCAAGGATTTCTAGAACCGTTCGACGGCGCATTTTTGTAGAGGCTCCGTTCAAAATGGTGCGAATCGCACGCGCAGTGCGTCCTTCTTTTCCGATGATCTTACCAATGTCCGACTTCGCCACTTTCAACTCAATCACAGTGGTGTTCTCTCCCACCACTTCACTCACGCTGACCTGGTCAGACTTGTCGACGAGCATCTTTGCCATGTACTCGATCAAACGCCCCAGCTCCGTCACCCCTTGGGGGTCCACCCCTGAACGTCCATTTCCCGAGTCTGACATTGCGATTTCCTCTTCTTCCGCTGGATGAATGCCTAAAGATCGCTCAACTCCACTTGACTTGAATTATGAAGAAGTAGGAGCCCGTTTGTCAAACCACCTCCAAAGGTTCCCTTATTCAAAAAAAAATAGCGTGATGAGGTTGATGTAACCTCATCACGCTATTTTCAAATTCAAATCTGGATTCTGATTAAGCCTGCTTCAAGAAAGGCTTCAAAATCTCTTGAGCAGTCTTGCTGAATTGAGCGCCCACTCCATGCCAGTGCTTAAGAGCATCAGCATCAATGCGGACTTTGTCAGCAGCTTTTTCTGCTTTTGGGAAGTACTGTCCGAGCTTAGCGAGGAAACCGCCGTCGCGCTTGCTGTTCGTGTTCACTGCCACGATCAGGTACTTTGGATCTTTCTTAGCGCCCTGACGGGACAAACGGATGGTCACTGCCATTTTGTTCTCCTAAAATTCTTTACTAGAATTCTTTAAAACTCCTGACGCCTCACGAATAACGCTAGAGGCGCCGATGGGACTATTCAAAAACGATGAGACCGCTCGGCTAACAGGATGATTTACTCAAGTCAACGCCGAAGATGAGCTAAAGGTGAACGGGGCCTTTTGAGCAGGGGGCTTGCCCCCTAAAAAAATCAAAGGACCTCGAGGTAAACCGCCAAATTACTCAGGGCGTACCCACCATCCCACTCATTGAGGAAAATCAGACCGGCATCTCGACCGTGGACCCCTACGAACAAGCCACTCTCGAGCAAAGAGAGGACCGAATCGCTCAAAGCCAAAGTCCCGACCCACTGTTGCGTCTCAGGATGAGCAACGAGGAAGCGACTCTCACTCGATCGCCACTTCCAGTACAATGTCCAGCCTCCCGGAAAGTCTTGTCGAACCTCGTTTGACTTCCCACGAACCTGCCGGATGAGATCCAAGCCGAACTGCTGCCATTGAGCAGCAGTCCCTTGTACTACGATTTTGGACCGACCATCTGGAAGCTCCTCAAAGTCAATTTTCCATTGGGCTATCGGAGAAGCTCCCGCGGCGCTGAAATGATTCGGCTCTTGATCCATAGAGGCTCATTTTTCCCCTTCTCGCCGGGGGAGATCAAGGTCGATTCAGCGAGACGAAAAAAAAATAGTAAAAGTCGCCAGTTATCTGGCATTTTTTTTCAACGACTCACCCTGTGTAGGAGACCCTTGACCGATGAACTCGCCCCGACCCACCCCTCCCCATCCCTCTTCTCCCGTTGCCACACGGGAGGGGACCTCTCTTTTCTTTCAGGAGCGTCGGGGATCACAAACCCCCCGAGTTTTGGGAAAAACCGGTCTTTTGATCAGTGGCCTGGGCTTCGGAACGTACCGAACTTCAACGGCCAACGCTGCAGCCCGCGAAGCTCTCACCCTTGCTCTCAGGCTCGGCATCAACTTGATCGACACCAGCACGAATTACGAAAACGGAAGTGCCGAACGCCTCATCGGACAGGTGCTCGAAGAATACTTTGATTCCGGCGAGATCAGTCGTGACCAAGTCGTCGTGATTTCCAAGGTTGGCTATGCTCAAGGTGACCAACTGGATTTAGCCCAGTCCCGGAAAGCTCAAGGTTCACCTTTCTCGGAAATGACTGAGTTTACAGATGACTGCTGGCATTGCATCTCTCCAGATTGGATCGAAACTCAAATCACCGGCAGTTTGGAACGTCTGAAACTGCAGGCGCTCGACGGAGTAATGCTGCATAACCCGGAATACTTCCTCAAAGCAGGAGGATCTCATGCGGAGTATTACGATCGCATCTTTCGCGCATTCGAGCACCTCGAGAAAGAAGTGGACCGGGGACGAATCGCCTTTTACGGAGTTTCGTCGAATACATTCCCTGATCCCTGCGAGTCTGAGGCATTCACCTCTCTCGGAACCCTCATCGAGCTGAGCCAAAAAATTTCTGAATCGCAAAGACACCCCTCTCGTTTCTCGGTGATCCAATTCCCGATGAACCTCTTCGAGACCGGGGCCTGTTTCGAAAAAAACAATACAGGGCGGACCATTCTCGAGCTCGCCCAATCCCATCATCTGGGGACCTTGCTGAACCGACCTCTTAACTCATTCGTAGGCAACAAACTCATCCGAATCGCTGATTTTCCCGAACATAGGGGAATCGATACCGAGTCCGAACTCAACCAAGCATTCGAAGAAGCACTCCAAGTGGAGATGGAATACCCTTCCCATGCGCAAGAAAGGGTCCACCCCAGGAGAAGCTGCTGGGCCCACATTCTCCGAAAAAACATTTCGGTCGTTGAAGACCTCTTACACTGGCGACAAGTCCTCCAATTCCAAATTCTTCCGCAACTCAAACGTGCAATTGCGGAGCTCTCGGAACTTCAGGAAGCCGACTCACCGGAGTTCGCTGATTGGCTCAAGCGCTTCGAACTTCGTGAGTTTCGCCTGCTTTCTGCGATCAGTACTTGGGTAGAGAGCCAATCTCAGCTCCGATCTCAATTCATCGGGTCGCAACTGGAAGCACAAGCTCCCGATTTGAGCACCTCAAAAACCCTCTCACAAAAAGCACTTCGCTTGTACTTATCCGTTCCTGGAGTGGACTGTGTTCTCCTCGGAATGCGCGAAGAAAAATATGTCCGCGACGGAATGGCCGCGTTATCTGGAGAGCTGAGAATTCCCCCTGAGTTTGTATACGACGCATTCGACGCCGTTCAGGAGGGAGTGAGCAGTACCCCATCGGAGCACTCACACTAATGACTCCTCAATCTGACTTTTCTCTACCCATTCTTGTGACGGGTGCGTCCGGCTTTATTGGAGCCCGCGTCATCGAGCGACTGAACTTGTTAGGTCGGCCCATCATCAGCGTAGATGAGCCAGAGACTTTTGCGCTACGCCACGAACACACACAGCTCGACTTTGGTACTCGCTGGTCCATCGAGCAACTGGATCAATTCCTGACAGAACATCGCGGTTCATCGACTCGAGCATTCGACTGTATCTTTCACATGGGTGCCATCAGCGATACGACTGAGTTGAATGAGGAGAAACTCCGCATTCGGAATATTCTCGCCTCACAAAAACTCTGGCAATACGCTTCTCATACTCAAACCCCCTTCTTCTATGCCAGTAGCGCAGCCACCTACGGAGAGGGAGAAAACGGCTATCAGGACGATGAGTCTCAGTTTGATGGCCTTCGACCGTTAAACCCATACGGTGAGAGTAAGCGACTTTTTGATATCTGGGCTCTCCAGCAAGAGCAACAGGGCGTTTATCCCCCTACCTGGGCAGGATTTAAGTTCTTTAACGTGTATGGGTTTGGGGAGCGCCACAAAGGAAAAATGGCGAGCGTCGTCCTTCACGCTTTCGATCAAATCCAAAGCAAAGGCACAGTTCGACTTTTCAAGAGCCATCGAGACGGGATTGCCGATGGGGACCAAAAAAGAGACTTCATCTGGGTGAATGATGTGGTTGATGTTCTGTTTTTTGCTTGGAATTCCGGCCTGAAGCGAGGGGTATACAACCTCGGCACAGGCCGGGCGAGGAGCTTTCAAGAGCTCGTTCTTGCGGTTTTCGAGGCACTCGGCAAGCCTCCACAAATTGAGTACATCGACACACCCATCGAACTCAGAGCACGCTACCAGTACTTTACCCAGGCGGAAATGGGTCGCCTCCGTCAAGCAGGTTATACCGCTCCTTTCACCTCCTTGGAGTCAGGGGTAAAACACACCGTCAAACAGCTACTTGAAGAGTCGATGCCTAATCAGGAGCTGTCAAAATGAAGGCTCTCCTCCTCGATGGAAGCATCGGACACCCCGGAAACACCTTCCGCTTTCTCAAACGCCTAGGCGAGCAGCTTCAAGGCATCGATCCCTCTTGCTCCATTCGAATACTGGCACTGAAGGGTACCTTAACTGCCGATGCACTCAACGAACTCCATCAGAGTGATCTCCTCGTCATAGGAACCGGAACTTATTGGGACAGCTGGGGAAGCCCACTTCAGAGGTTTTTGGAGGAGGCAACCGAGTCGGAAGGATCCGATGCCTGGCTCGGAAAACCCACGGGAGTCCTAGTCTCCGCTCATAGCGTGGGAGCAAAGGGAGTCCTTTCGAGACTCCAAGGTGTCCTCAATACCTACGGGTGCTTAATCCCCCCGATGAGTGGTTGGATTTACACTGCAGCTCACGAACTGGCCCTTCAGGCCCCTCAACTTTCGGAGACTCTGGACCAGGTTCGAGACGACCTTTGGAGCCCAAAAGACCTCCACGTCGTGGCCCACAATCTCCTTGCAGCTAGCCCAAGATCCCCCAGCGAACTTCGCGGTCAGTTTAAAGCTTGGGACGTCGACCGGCAGGGCTTTCATCAGGTGTGGGCACCTGAGAGCAGGTAGGACCTTCTCAGGTGAAGTTCCATGCTACAAAAACCATTGGAATTCGCCTGGATTTTCCAGTAAAGCCTCCCCGAACCGGCAAGGACCGGTGTAACGAGTTTCAAGGCATCGCCGGAAACTCACCTGTGACCGAGGAGTCCGACCATGGCAAATACCCGCCAATCTGCAAAGCGCGCACGCCAAGCAACCAAGCGCCAAGAAGTAAACAAAACCGTTCGTTCTGCGACCCGCACTTCTGTGAAGTCCGCGATCGAAGCTCTCAAATCCACTGATCTCGCAAAAGCAAAAGAAGCTTACATCGGAGCAGTGAAGACTTTGAGCAAAGCTGCAACGAAAGGTGCCATTCCAAAGTCCCGCGCAGCTCGCAAAATCAGCCGCCTAACCCACTTGGTGAAGAAAGTTCTTCCAGCTGTGTTCGCTGCTGAAAAAGCAACGAAAGCTTCCGCTGCAAAAGCGAAGTAATCTTCTGATCCTTTCAGTTTAATAAAGCCTGACTTTCCTCTGGAACGTCAGGCTTTATTCATTTCTGAACCCACTGATTCCGAAACACCACAGTCACTCTCGGTGAAGGGCAAACTCATTCACCAGCTGTGTCCAGACAGCAAGATTTTCGCGGGAGGTCTGCTTCAGGCTAAAATCTAATTCGGCCAACGCCCCCTGAAGCTCGATCGCATCCCCCAACGACCAAAGTCTCGAATAAGCACGAAAACGATCCTGCATCTGCGGGCTCAGCTTCAAAGTACGAGCCCCCGACTCTTGGTCGGACAGGGTCTGAAGCAGCTGTCGCGCATTCCAGGACAAAAGTCCCATCAGGGGAAGCGCTTCTTCAAATGAGTCTGCAAAGGTTCTCACCAGATCCAGAGATCGCGCGTGATTGCGCTGTAAAAATGCGGATATAAATTCCTCACTTTTTCGCCCCCCGGCGAGATGCAGTACCTCAGAGGCCTGCTCAAGCTGAGCGGAATCGAACTGTCCGTTTTGATCCATCCAAGCAATTTCGAGTTTTTCCAACTCGAGGTCGACCAATTCGAGAGACCACGGTTCCATCTGACAAAAACGATCGACCCAGCCTTGCGGCAAAGACAAGCCCCGTCGTTTCGACAAATAGCCCACCCAGGCCGCTTTTTCGTCGTCTCGAACCGCTTCACACTCAACTACTGCAGCATGATCGAGGAGCGCCTTGCTCAGCTTTTTTCTGGCATCCAAATCTTTCGAAAGGAATACAACTACGGCAGGAAAACTCGCCTGCGAGATTTTTTGTTTGGGCCCAAAAAGCCCTTCGAGAGGCTCGACCTCTGACAAGCGATGAGCTTCGGAAACGACATAGAGTTTCAACCCCTGAGTTACCGCAGCGAACAAGCCCGGGCTCAGCGCTCGATCCACGATTTCGTTTTCGGAAAGCTCCGAAGCATCCAGACGTTCCACCGAAAGCTCAGCGCTCAAAGCAGAGGAAGGGCCGCACACTACGGTCTGAATCTTACGAAGTAGCTCCTTTGCCTTCATCCGCTCGGCGCCATACAGCCAGTACACCGGCCAAACCTCACCAGACTCCAGCTCTTTTTGAACATCTCTCGGGGTATATTTGGCCATTCTTTCCTCTCGCAGTCGTCCGATATTCCCGTTTTTGCTAGAACCGAGAGAGCAAGGACTCTCGAACATCCAACATCAAGTTTTGCGCTAAATCCTTGAGCGTTCTCTCAAACTCACTCTCATTGATGAGATTGGAGGTACTGCCATAACTCCCTAACTGAAAGTTCGCAGGGAAGGTCTGAACTCGATTAAAAGTCCCTCCCCACAGGGTCTGCGTAGGATTTTTACGAGTCAAACTCAACTCGAACGTCAAGGATGCCCGATATTCTGCAGCAATCGCAGTATCGGAGGCCCCCTGAAGCCCGACATTCAACGAAGAAGGAAAGAGACGGTCGGTGGTTGTAAGAGCGCTAATGGTATACGAGGCATCTGCCACACGACCGGACACCACTGCTTCAGCCTGAGATTCATCCCTAACGATCTGAACCCCTGATTGAGCGGAAAGCATGCGCAAAACCTGACTATAGATCAGATTCTCTGTTCCAGGATGATAGGTGTCATTGACGATCGGCCGGACATAGACCCTTTGGATCCCGTAGACATAACGCAACGTGGCATCCGAGGTCCGGCGAATCTGGTACCCCAAACACCCCCCCAACCAAACCGGCAAAAGTAAAACAATACTGAGTCGAGCCATCAGTCGCATCCGCACGAACGACACGTTGCCAAATCCCTTGGAGTGAGAAAAGAGACAGTTTGAGAGTTTCACCGAATTTTTCCATGACAGAGGGTGGAGCTTTGTGAGGGAACCGGTGGTGAGACGACCTGAATGAATAGCATCATCGAAATCCTCCGAAAAATTCAAGAACGACATCCCAAGTTGAAGTCTCGACTCGCTGAGGCCCGTGCTGTTGTTCTCTGGCCCGAAGCCGTCGGACCACAGATTGCCAAACATGCTCGAGCGGTTCGAGTCTGGGACCGTGTCCTTTGGCTAGAGATCGATCATCCTGCCTGGCGATCGGAAATTTTGTTTCGAAAAAACCAGATCCTAGATCGCCTCAACACCCAAGTCCGAGCAGAGTTCCCCGAACTGACCGACTCCCCCATCATCGACATTCGAGCGCTTGATCCAAAAGGTAACATCCCCCCGAAAACTTTTTCGGGACAAAAAACGAGCCCATCACCAGACTCAACACCGGGAAGCTCCGGCAGCGGTAAGCTTTATCCAAAAATCCGAACTCTCAGCAGAAGGAAGTAAAGCGCCCCCATGACGAGGACTGCGAACAAAACTCCCAAGGGGCGCAAAACTCGTCCGTCACCATACCACTCCGAAGGGTGAACGCCGGGACCCTGTGATTGATCAGATCTGGACACACCTCGGGAATCAAGAATGATTCTTGGAGACTTCAAGGATCGCTCACGTTGCGACTCTAAGGGGAGATCGCGAGAAGCCGACGGAGCGGTTGAATCATAAGGCGGAGTTCTCACCGAAGACGTCGAACGGATTTCAGCGGTTCCCCGCTTTTGGGAAGTAAGACCACGTGCAGACGCCCCCATTGGATCCGTGCGCGTATCGGTCGCCTCCTCCGCACGCTGACGAGTCGCGGCCTCATCCAAAAGTTGCTGAAACGCACCGCCTAGGTAACGCTTCACTTCGTCCTGATGGGACAAGCGAATCCATTCCCCGCCTGCAGGACAAACCTCATCCTTAAAGCCAATCTCTCCCCGAAGCACACGGGTCCGGAGATCCTCAAACGAGTAGGGCCCTGAGAAAACCAATGAGGCACTCCTGATCAACCACAGATCGCGGGAGGGACTCTCGTGCGCACCCATTTCGCTCACAAACGGACCTCCTCAATCAAATGTGAATGAAGTGTCTTTGCTGCACGAAGCTCCGCCTCTAGAAAAAGACGGATCGCAGGATGTTCACACTGAACAAACTCCTTTGCGGTCCCATTGAAGATGAACTGCCCTTGATGCAGAAACGCGATTCGATCGGCGAGATGCAAGGCAGATGGGATATCATGACTAATCACAATAGAGGTCAAATGCAGACGTGACTTCAAGTCCGCAATGAGATCATCCACTGTTGTTCGAGTCACTGGATCTAACCCTGTTGTCGGCTCATCGTAGAGAAGAATCTGTGGTTCGCGAATGATGGCACGTGCCAGCCCCACCCGCTTCCGCATCCCACCCGAAAGCTCATTGGGATACTTATCGTATCCATTTTTCATGCCCAAATGCTCTAATGCCGTTCTCACTTTCAGCTCGATTTCTTTTTCAGACAAACGAGTGTGCTCTCTGAGAGGAAAAGCAACGTTTTCAAATACGGTAAAGTCATCAAACAGTGCGGCATTCTGAAAAAGCATCCCAAAAACAGTTCGATGTTCTTGAAGCTGATCTCGGCCCAGGGTCGCCAAATTTCGACCCGCTACCCAAACCTCACCGGAATCGGGAGAAAGCAATCCGAGCAGGTGCTTCAATAAAACCGACTTCCCAGCACCCGAAGAGCCCAAAATGTAAGTCAGCTCCCCTTGATAAAACTCCAGAGATGCTCCCCGAAGGACCGGATCTCGCCCACCCCGAAAAGACTTCACTACATTGCGAATCTCGATGTGAACTTCTTTTGAAGCTGCGACTGCCATTAGCTGTAAACCCTCTCCACTCGATCTGACCACGCAATCAAAAGCTCATAAGGCACTGTGCCTGCCATCTCCGCCTGTGCCCAAAGATCTAAGTGATCACCTAGCACTTCAGCCCACTCACCGGGACTGATGTTGGATGAACAACTCACTGCGGTCAAATCCATTGAAACTTTACCCAGAATTCGCTCTTCACGACCTCCCAGCCAAACCCAGCCCCCAGGCTGGGCCACGCCGCTCAAGCTTCGATCCAGTCCGTCAGCGTAGCCCACCGCAAGAACAGCCATGTTTTGGACAGGAGACTTATGAATGACTCGGAAGCTTCCATCGTATCCAATCTGATCGCCTGCCTTGATAGAACGCTTTTGTAAAACGCGAGCGCGTACCGTCATCACCGGCGCGATCCCCCGCAAAGGGGCACCTTTCCATGGAGGGACCCCATACAAACTCAAGCCGGGTCGAACGTGATCCGAGATGCGACTGAGTTGAAGCTGCTTTTGATTCCAGAGTCCGGAACTCGCAGCAAGAGAGTAACGCGCAGTAGGAGCTATACCTTCGAGCTCCCTGCGAATCGTTAGAAACTGATCCACCTGAAAACGCGTCAACTGATGTTCCGGGCGATCGCCGCAAGCCAAGTGACTCATGATTCCGATGGGATGGTGTTCGGCCGGAAGTCCTTGAAGTTCACGACGAACCCGAGAGAGAAACCCCAACCCTAACCCGAGTCGATTCATTCCCGTATTGAATTTGAGCTCATACGAAATCCGGCTCACCCATCCTTGCTTCAAGAAAAGTAAAAAGTCCTCTTCTTGGTAAAGGACTGGCGTTAATCCATAAGCCTCACAAAATGCTCCGACTTCCTCGTTCCATGGGGAAGCACCCGAATACACGACAATTCTGAGACTCCGATGACTGTCCTTGAGTGCGCGCCGGACCTCACGGCCTTCTCCCAGACTAGCGACTCCCAAACCACAGACCCCCGCCTGCTGAGCCAAAATTCGGGATGACCATTGAGCACCGTGGCCGTACGCATTGGCTTTCACCATGGGGAGAACTTCTAGCTCACCGGCCAACTCCTTGACTGCTCGATAGTTGTTAACCAGTCGATCTGCCCGGAGTTCCATGACCGCTCGACGCTCTCTGAGCTCGGGTGGGGCCTGAGTCGCACGCTCATCTGCCGGTAAAGCTGGGGTTCCAAACTTCTCCCGAATCCTGCGAATGAGGCGATCCTCGTCATTCTGATGATCTCGTCGGACAGTTTGATCCGTCACAATTGATTCCTCTCGATTTCGCGAACTTCGGTTTTGAATCGGCACTCCACTTTTTTTCTTCACGGATCAAGTCTTCAGAGTTTCTGAGATGCGGCAGCTGGATAAGTTTATCTACCCGTTCTCAGCCTAAATGCTCAAGAGAGAGTTTTCCACCACGAGCCCGGCCGTTCGAATCATACGACTCATCCGCTTCTTCTGGCTGAGCGAATCAGTTCCCGAATCAAGGAGGATGACAATTCCGATCAAACTCGCACGCTGAGCATGCCTACCCAAGGCACTGTAGAAAGGGAGCGCCCATGCTTCAAAATGCCCCACTCCGAAGTGATGGAGAACCGAGTCCGCAAGAGCAGGGTCGGGCTGAAGCTCAAACGAGTGATGGCGAGAGGGATCATCCATTGGGACCCGGCCTTGCACCTGATCGAGCAGAGTGACAGAGACGGGAACTTTAACAGTCCCACTTTCGGGTGGAGTCCTTAAGCCAGCCGTTGCCTCCAAAACCAAGGCACCGATCTGGGGCTGATGCGAAAAATACAGACAAGGTCCACCACTGAGTTTTTGAATGACATTGACGAGATCGGAAGCAACCTCACGAGGCGATCGACCTGCAAAAACTCGCGACTCAAAAGCCTCGACTAACTCATCCTCTGTCTCCCAATGATTCAACTGATCACGAAGCCTTCGAACCTCGGACGAAAACACCGGGGGACCGGCCACTGTCGCCCCCGTAGGAGTACCCATGACTCCACCCACCAGGGGACCGCTGCGTTCAGAAGCAGAACCCAACGCAACAGGAATAAGCGAAGGAGGCTCGTCCTTGCCCCGGAAAGAGTCTTGCTGAGAACTCGAGCGACTACGCCTCCTCGAATACCCCATCCCGAGAAACACTCCACTCGCTCCCAAAAGAATTCCCAGCCCAAAGCCGATTGAAACTCCCACCCAAGAGAAACCGGACGAGATTGCGGGCATCTCTGAGCCAACTCTTCGTTCTAAAACTACCGAAAAAACGTCCAACCCACCCTCTCCTTGAGAGCGACTTACTCGCTCGAAGGCCAATAAGTGCGCACCTTTGTGATGGGTCTCAGGCCCAGAATCTGAAAGCAGGCCGGACGAAGAAGGTTGAACCAATGACCCATGTGAGCTCGAGTTCACCAGCTCCAAAAATCGGTGTCTCAAAGAGGAGAACTGATCAAGCTCCCACGCAGGCTTTTCGTGAGAGGCCCACAGAATCTGCCCTTTCGAGTTCACTAAATAGGCCTGTCGACTTCCCTCGTCCGATCGACGAGCAAAACTCTGAATCAAAGAAAATAAAGGAGACTTGCGAACCGCTTGGATATCCCATTGAGCTGCAACTCCGGCGTCCGTGAGAACAGACTGCCACTGAACCGCGAAGAGCTTTGCTTCTTGAGATAAAAGATCTCGCCTCCGATCCCCCGAAGCCCAACCCATCGAACCCAACAACAACACGCTGATCCAGCCCACGAGAAAGCCTCGACTCACTCCCCGCCAGGGTCTTTTTAGACGACGTTTTGCAAGCTCAAGCTGACTCATGCTCGTTCCCATGATAGCCTCCGAGAACAGTGTCCCGGGTAAAGTCTCGACTGTAAACAGAACTCCCCCTTATGAGATTCAAAAAGTTCCAAAATACATGAACAAGAAACACAAACCGCAAAAAATCACTTCCCACCCCCATCGCCACTCTCGGGCGAGCGTCAAAAAACACGCACTCTTACCTCAGGTTGTGATTCTCGGTACTGGGATCGCTGGACTTTTTGCAGCACTTCGATTTGCCAGTTTTACGAAGGTCACTTTGATATCGAAATCTGATGCAGCCGAAGGCGCCACGCGCTGGGCTCAAGGGGGCATTGCTTCGGTTTGGTCCAAGACCGACAGTTTTGAGGAGCACATTTCAGATACCCTCACTGCAGGTGCTGAGCTTTGTCATCGCGATGCAGTCCAGGCTTGTGTGACCGAGGGTCCCAGCCGCGTGCGAGAACTCATTGAACTCGGAGTGAAGTTCACTCAGCGGGAGGGACTCAGTCGAAGCGAAAAGCTCGACCCCACTGAGGTTTTTGACCTCCACCGAGAGGGAGGACACAGTCAGCGTCGCATTCTTCATGCTGACGATCTCACGGGCTTGGCTATCGAGACTGCACTCTTGGAGCAAGTCAGAAAAAACCCTCAAATCACTTTGCTCGAGCACCACGTGGCGATCGATTTGATTCTTCAGAGCAAGCTAAGACGTAGCACAAAAACAACGACAAAAGCCTCCTCCGGGCAGTCCTCACCAAAGGCGCAAAAGACCAAGGATCGAGTACTGGGTGTTTATGTACTCGACTCAAACACAGGCCAGATCAAGACTCTTTCGAGTGACTTCACGATCGTTGCGACCGGCGGCGCAGGAAAAGTCTACTTGTATACCTCAAATCCAGACACTGCGACAGGGGACGGGATCGCAATGGCGTATCGGGCTGGAGCTCAAGTCGCAAACTTAGAGTTCATGCAATTCCACCCCACCTGCTTGTACCACCCCAGTGCACGGACCTTTTTGATTACGGAAGCACTTAGGGGTGAAGGTGCAGTTCTTCGGACTCTCGACCGTGAGGAGTTTATGCCTCGGCACCACCCTCTCGGAGCGCTGGCGCCTCGGGATGTCGTTGCCAGAGCCATCGACATTGAGATGAAAAGAACCGGGGACAAGCATGTCTGGCTCGATCCGAGCGGAATTCCAGCGCACGAACTCCGAAAGAAGTTTCCCAATATTTACGAGACCTGTTTGGAGCTAGGAATCGATATTACCAAACAAATGATCCCGGTCGTGCCTGCAGCTCACTACACATGTGGAGGCATTCAGACCGACCTGAACGGCAAAACTCAACTCGAAGGGCTTTATGCCATCGGAGAAGCTGCCTGCACGGGACTACACGGCGCCAACCGCCTTGCCAGCAATTCACTTCTTGAGGGGATTGTCTTCGCTCATCGCGCCGCCGTCGATGTAGAAGCTAACTGGAAACGGAACAAACACCCTACTTTGACCAGTGATTTTGAAGAACGCGCTTGGAAGGCCCGCTTACCAGAATGGGATACAGGACTCGCTGTCCCACTCGAAGAACGAATCGACATCGCAGCGAACTGGCAGGAAGTCCGTACACTGATGTGGAATTATGTCGGTATTGTCAGAAGCAACCGACGACTTCAAAAGGCGAAACGTCGATTGGAGCTGATCCGAAGGGAAGTCGATACCCACTACTGGAATTACTTGCTCGATCGGGATCTCATCGAACTAAGGAACCTTATCACAGTCGCTGAATTGATTGTTCGTTGCGCACTTCTGAGAAAAGAAAGCCGCGGACTGCACTTTACGGTCGACCATCCCACACGAGATGACCGAAACTTCTTGAAGGATACTGTTTTGTGAGACCTCAGAAATCTCAAAGATCTCCGACTAAAAATCCAAAACCAGTCAAAAAGAAGTCGAATCACACTTCTTTCGAAGTGCGCGTCCGCGGGATGCACTACGATCCAACTTTTGTAAGCCCACGCGATCGAGAGGAGGTCTTTACCTGGCTCAAGACTCTCAACCCCATCTGGGAGGAGCGATTCTCTAAAAACAACCCTCCGCCTCAAGGGCAACCCAATCGCTCACTGCTTCGTCCAGTTTATTGGCTTGGAAATTGGCAGTTCGCCTGTTTGGACTACTACCATCCCCCTCAAGGGATCGAAAATCGCTGCGTACGAGCGGAACCCTATCCCAAAGTTTTGGCGCGATGGGTGTTTGAAATCGAGCAACTCGTCCGAAACATCTATCCTGCTGCTGATATCCCTCAGCGCTGGCGCCTGAACACTTGTCTGATTAATTTCTACGGAACTCGAATAGATCCGATCACTGGAAAGCGTGAAGACTCTGCGCGAGTGGGAGAGCACAAAGATTTTGAACCCGGTCCTGTAGCATCGGTTTCTTTTGGTGAAAGAGCGCTCATTCAATTTGTTTCGTCATCTCGGATAGGTACCCGTGACGGAGTCGTCTTCCAACAATGGTTAGATGACAGCGCACTTCAGATTTTTGGAGGAAGTCGATGGAAGCGAGAGACCTTCCACCGAGTCCAACGGGTAGAGAATAAACTCAAAACACTTCTCCCTCCGCAAATCGAAAACTTTGAGACACGACGAATCAACTTCACTTTCCGATATGTTCCCGAAGAACACATCGTCCGATACTGCAATCTCCCAGCTCCGCAAGCTGAGGATGTCTCCCAGTACATGCAACAACTTGGAACTCATTCCTCCTTTTTTAAAGAAGAACTCGACGCACGACCAGGTTCCAGCGAAACTCTTCACCCATGACTCGTATCGCTTCCCTGCCGCCGAAGAGCCGAAGATCATCGACTCCAAAAATCAGCCAATTTGATGAGAAGTATTACCGAAGGTTTTATAATACTGACCCTGTACATACTCGTCACCAAATCAGTCACCTCGCTCAGGCCGTCGATAGTCTCTGTTCCTGGTGGGGAGTAAATATTCGAAGCGTGCTCGATGTCGGTTCTGGCCCGGGCTATTGGAGAGATTGGTTCGTTGCGCATCGTCCTGCGGCCAAAGTGGTATCAACAGACATTAGCGACTTTGCTTGTGAAAAATTCGGTCACCAAAAAAGAGATATATCGAAGTGGAAGCCCTCTCGCTCGTTTGATCTGGTGGTTTGTCATGGGGTCTTACAGTACCTCGACCATCAAGAGGCCTCCGCAGCAATCGAAAATCTGGCTTGGGCCACTCGGCATGTACTTTATCTGGAGGTCCCTACAACGAAGGACCTCCAGCAAACGGTGGATCGGGACTCTACCGACCTGATGATGTACTCCAGAACAGGACGTTGGTATCAAAACCGGTTAAGGAGGCACTTTGAACAGGCGGGCTCGGGTCTTTGGATCAAAAAAGCAGGCCAAGTTCTACTTTATGAACTCGAAGGGGCGCCCTAATTCTCACTTTCGAGTGCACAATCCTGACTTTGAAAT
>Ga0169931_10007926_pt1 | contig 15632 bp, 16 predicted proteins | sample Kivu_15m_20L_FD_129675 | JGI IMG/M metagenome (GOLD analysis project Ga0169931, IMG submission 129675) | Freshwater microbial communities from Lake Kivu, Western Province, Rwanda to study Microbial Dark Matter (Phase II) - Kivu_15m_20L... | ecosystem: Environmental > Aquatic > Freshwater > Lake... | reverse complement strand
TGACAAGTCAACCGTCACTTTGAGAGAAATTCAAACCATGAAACAAATCAGAATAAAAGTATAAATAAATTTTCTAATTATTTTAGATAGAAGATGTCGGTATCACCTTAAGAAACATCAGTAATCTTGTTGAATCTTGGGAAAGTGTTGTCAAGAGATACCCTGCATTCGAACACAAAGTAGAAAAATCCAATAAATAAGCTCATAAAGCAAAGAAATCAAATTTATTAAATTATTAAAATTGAAACAAAATTAATATAATAATTCTTACATTAAAGTATATTTAATAAATTATGGAAGATAAAAAGAAAGAAGTCGCACCAGAAGAAACATTTCATGAAGGACCCCTTTCAGTTCTCAAAGACGCAGTAAAAAAAAATAGTCAAATTTTAATTTATTGCAGAAACAACAGAAAAATTTTTGGAAGAATAAGGGCCTTCGATAGACATATGAATATGGTATTGGAAGCTGTTCATGAAATTTGGACGGAAATGTCTAAATCAAAAGGTAAAAAAGCAATCCCAAAAAATAGAGAAAGATTTATTGCTAAAATGTTTTTGAGAGGAGATTCTGTGATCCTAGTTTTGAAAAATCCTAATGAGAAATCTGAATAAAATAAAATATGGAGAAATATTTAAATCAATAATTTTCATAAATCTCTTAATTATATTTAATTTCTTATATAAATATATAAAACTTCCTATTATATAAAAATAAAGGAAATTGTTGTTCAACTTATTCTGATTTATCTATTACTTTTTATCTTAATTAAGAAAAATGATTGGATTAATTTTTAATTAGAAATATAGATAAGATTAGTTAAAAAATAGACTAATAGAAGTTAAATATTTTTAAATTTACACACTTACAATCAAATAATTATTATAAAAATATTAGTTTTACATACTGTTACACGTGAATTTAACGATTTTTAGAATATAATTAACAATATCCAGTAAAAATATTCTCCAATTTATACGATATTTTAACTTTATTAAAATTTAATTTTTTTTAGATTATTTTAAACACAAATCAAATGAACAAATTAAGAAAAAATTTAAAAATTATATACTCTTTAAGCAAATACCTGAATAACGAAAGAAAACAGTCATTGATTAATTGCTACTCTTTTAAAACCAATAAGATACAATTAATGTTCGAAAATATTTCTGATCCATTTAATGTGGTAGGATTAATAAAATTAAAAATTTTTTAGCATGCCTGTGTTAGGACAGCGATGAACTTCGGAATTAACACAATTCATTTAGTTCAAAATTACAATGATCTTTTTTCTAGTTTTATGAATGGTAAGAGCAAAGTTAATACCGGGACCATCAAATGGATGGATATAAAATTGTAAATACTTCTTGTATTAATTCTGAATTAATTAAGGTATAGTACGATGAATGAGTTTGTTCATAATTTAAATTCAAAATATGACCCGATTTTCATATCCACAGATATTTCCAGTGATTCTAAAAATGTTCTCGAACTTAGTAAAATACTTCAAGGAGTAATCGACCCTTTTAAAGAAGAAAACAAAAAAAAATCGGAAGAAATTTTAGAAAATTTGCTTCAATCCAACTTTACGAAAGAGAAAATTCAAAGCTTGAAACTAAAATATGAAAATGACGAAATTTTAAAATACGATAAATTCAAAAATTCACAAAACTTTATAGAAAACTTGTATTTGAATGAAAAATTTTTGGAAGATATGAAAAGAGAAAATTCAGAAAAGAAAAAAGTCGTAATTCTTATATTCGGTAATGAAAGCAGAGGCATCAGCTCTGTTGTCAAAAAACTAAGTCATCATAAAATAATGATTCCACATTTTGGAATGGGTGATACTAGCTATAATATATCTGTGGCATGTTCAATGATTTTATTTCATATGTATTCTACTGGATTCCTTCCAGGTACTTTTATGGATTTTAATGCTGAGGAGGGTGTTGATATTTTAAAAAGGAAAATTGTGAATTCTTTGCAAGGAATAAGGAGGGAAAAAATAAAATTAATTGGTATTGACGAATATTTAGATGATTTCTAAATTTATATTATTATATAGAGGAGAACATCTTACTCGATATCGACTATTTAATTTTTTATTTCAATAGTAACAAATATGAAACGAAATTTTTTTAGTTATTTATACATCCAAATTTGGATCTAATAATTATTAATCATGATAATCCCCAGTAATTAAATTTTATACAAAAGAAAATTTATTGGTTTTAGATACGATTCCACTATTTTTCCTTAAAATATTATTATTTATAAAATGTTCTTATAGTAAATTATAATTATTTTGGTAATTCCAAATTAATTCCAAATTGACTAGCAACTTGTTTGTATACTATAATCTGGAAGAAGTTGAAGACATTTTCCAAATCTTCATTATTAAGTAATTGTGGAGTGTATTGCAATTCAACTGATCTTTGACTCCACAAACCTCCTAATATGGATAATTTTTTAGTGACTATCATTATTTCTGGAGCTAAATTAAAAGTTGCAAATACTTCAGTTATCACGAAATTGAATGTATCGTCTTGTCCTCTATTTGCAAAAATTGAAACAAATTTGACTTCGCTACCATCACTCAAACTAAATGCGATATCAAAATTAGCCCAGGCATTTGTGTCTGACCATTCAATACTCTGGAGAACACCATTTACATCTTTTCTTTTTGTTTCTGGTACTTTAATTCTTCTTTCTAGCAAGTCGTAAAATGTTTGAAGGCCGTCCTTTCTTACTCCTTGAAGAATTTGGACTTGTACGCTGTTATCATATTTAGAATATCCTGTGTCTAAAAATAATTTTTTCATGGTAGTTTCTATTGAATTATGAAAGACAGAAAGAATATTTGTCCATCCCCCTTGAATTTTTTCAAATACTTTAGTCAAAAGATCGAATGAGCCACTCGCTGGTGAAGCAGTATAAACCTTCGGTGAAGATTTTAGTATTTTAATTAAATTTTCTTCAACACTTTCTTTAGTTGAGAGGATTTCTAAATAATTCATGAAGATGCTTAATTCTTCTATTTGATCTTTTTCTGATAGACTAGCTAAAGATTCTGCATAGTAGTAATTTTCATTATCGTTAGATTTAAAAATGAATAATTTTTCGTTTTCGAAAGAAGAGCTTTTTAAGCTTAGGATTTTTGTTTTAAGATTACTACTGTGTTGATTTACAATGATCTCAAAGAAGTTGACTGTTTGTCTTTCATTGAATGCTAGTTTGAAAGTTGATTCTAACCTATTACTTTGAGCAGTTTTGCGAATTTTTAACAACATAAAATTCAAATTATCTAATTGTAAAGGAGATTTCAAATGTGCATTCAAGCAATTAGATAAATTATGAAAGGATTCCTCATTAAAATAGGTAAGAATCTGTCTTAAATTTTGGCATTCTACATTAATTACTTGAGCATCAACAGGATATCCCAATAGATTCACTAATTTGTTATTTGAATGACTTTTGAAGAATTTGTGTATTTCATCATCTTCTTTTTCAGAAGTGTTCTCAACGTAGAAGTTCTTTTCATATTTGATTGGTTGATTTCTGTAGGATTTTTCATTTTTCCCAAGGGTCAAAAATTTCAAATCGCTTTCTTCGCTAGATAAAACATTTGATAACAAAAATATGACAATTAAGTAAATGATCGTTTTGCCTTTCATTAATGATATATTATAGAATTATAATATTAAAATATATTTTGGTTTAAAAAAACTACATATATTAATTAAATATGACCACCTCCAACAAAGGATATACATTAAACAAAGCAATGTACCCTAATATGATTCATTATCCTCCAGATGGTTTTGGAAGGGATAGCTATATACATAACAACAACAGAGGTTTTTGGAGGGACAATTACCTAGCGAATTCGGGAGTTAATAAGTATGATGTACCGAAGTATAGAAACTATCATTCTCTAAAGTATATATTTTTTAATTTAGAAAGAATGTAGCTTCTGTAACATATCATAGCGACGGTAGCGGAAGAGACACATATGTCTTACATGAAAGTGGAGGGTTAGAAAAAGAATTTACCCCTCTTAAGCGTTTTAATTTAAAGGAATTTCTGAGAACTCCAGACGGAGCAAAATTTAACTTCAAAGCTAGCCCTATGAAAGAAGGAGTATCATTTAAAACTCCATATGTTAGTAAGCAAGAGATCAACAGAAATCTTAAAATTAAAAAATTAGAAACAGGGCTACTTAATAGATTATATTATTCAGAAAAATATAAATTTTCGCCTACAAACTCTAAGGCCAAAGACATAATGTAAAAAAATTATTAATAAATATAATAAGATCTCAGAAAAATACTTTACTGCCCTTGTTAACAGAAAATAATAAAGTATAATAAAAATTTAATATAACTTAGGAAGATAAAAAGGAAAATATGTTGAAACATTCAAATTTCACTTTTTACCCGTTAACTCCTAAGTTTGAAATATGTCCAAAATTATTAGAGAATCATGATAGATTCGAATCTAAAATGAAAAATACTTTAAAAATCAAGCATACTTATCACAAATCCAATCCTAACCTTACAGTATTCAAAAGTGGTTAAAATGATTCTCATGCGTGTGTTGATTAATCGAAAATCACACTTTTGTGTCTAATAATAATTTATTATTTAAAACGTTCAGAAATTAAATTTCGATTTATAAATTTTTAAAATTTTATATTAAATAAAAAATGATGAAAACTTCGAAAGAATCCACGAATCAAACTATAAATTCTATTTTCTTTAAAAAAGTTCCCTCTCCCGCAGAGTTTTTAAGTCAGGCAGTCGGAAGAAAAGTTATGGTCAAATTGAATAACAATAACGAATACAAAGGTAAATTAAAAATTGAATTGAATTTGTAAGGTATTTTAATATGCTTAGATGGGACTATGAATGTTTACTTACAACAATGTGAAGAGTACATAAAAGGAGAGTTGACAAACAGATATGCAGATTTATTCATAAGAGGAAATAACGGTATTAATAATTTAATAAAATCACAAAAATTATCACTTTTAGTCTTTTACATAAACTCAGCTACTTTAAATAAACAAACAATTAAATAATTTTATTAAAATAATTTATTTAATTAAATTAAATATAATGTGGTATCAAGCCTTAAACAGAAGTCAACCCTACTTAAAATCCTATAGAAGATGGAACATGTGGTATGATTACAATAACCCCAAACACCATGAAATTAAAAGACTTAGAACAACCTTTATAGAGCATTTTGGAAGAAGATTATTTAAACACGAGGCCTATTTGAGATTCTTTGGTGCAGTTTGTTTTATTCCATTTGTTTTCTTTGTATTTAAACAAAAATCTAAATATAAAAAACTTAAAGAACCTGAACCTATTGTATATTCAAGTTCTCATCTTATTGCTAACATTGGTAGAAACACATACGGTTTCGAAACAAGAACTAGCAAATCATTCGAAAGTACCCTATCAGTTGTACTCGGAGGAGATTTGTTAAATCATATTTTATCTGCAGATTCAGATGCATTCAGATCAGAGGAAAGCCAAGACGAAGATGCTGGATTGTCTGGAGATTTCACTGAAGAAGATATCCTTGATTTACACAGAGAGAAGAAACATGAACCTCACATGGGTATTGTTTATAGACACCCCCATAGACACTTCTTAAATGAGGGAGCTAATGATGTATTATCCCCCTACAAAGTTGAAGGAGAACATTTAAAACCCTCCCATAGTGTTCATCATCACTAGAAACTAAAGAATTAAAAGAAAATTTTAATAAATTATGATAATTTGGACTACTCTATTTTATTTAATTAAAATAATCTGTAATAACTTATTAATATATTTTATTGAACATAGCATTCAAATTTAAAGGATTAATTTTTAAAAACGAATAAGATGATGATTAATTTCATAAAATGATTTTAGATAAATCGTATCAAAAATCAATTAATAAAACATAGTATAGAAGAGAGATAAATTATTATAAAAGTATTATCAATTAAAATTATCTGATTGTATGCAACGATCGTCAAGATCATATTAAGGGACTAAGACATAATGCTAGAAGGAATAAGTTAGTAATATAAAACTGAATTCTTTTTTAAAAAGAAAAGTGACATTTTAAATAATTCTGTTTTAAAGATAGAATAACTTATTTTATTTTTTGAATAATTAAGTATAAATAAATTTTAAGCTATTTAAACATTTTTTCTAATTATATTATTAATTGTGATTATTTCTTTATTTTTTCTTGGATTTAGGTTTTTTATTTCTTTTCTTTTCTAATTCATCTATTTTCTGATTAACTTTGGCTTTCACATAGGCATTTGTATTTGATTCATTTTTTTGAAATAGTATGCAATCATGTATAATACATCTTAAGTGATTGTTGCAAAAATATGAGTTGCAATAATTACATAGCGATAAAAATTTTGAACCATTAATTTCGCAGTATGAGAAATTACATTTGTCTTTTTGTTTGTTTTGGATTTCATTTAAAATATCATCTATTTCATCCCAATCCTAAAATCTCATTGATTTATTTTACTTACCTCAGTTAATTTAGCTTTAGGATTAAAATTTTTAGTTTCTATTTTTGGTTTATTAGAAGTTTCTATTTTATTCTTGATATTTGCATCATTCAAAGGCTTAGTCACTGAATCAATTTTATTAATTTGATCATCTATCTTTTCTTTAGAACTGGTTATCTGCGTCTTTTTGTTCAAAATTAAAACTCTATTCTCAGAATCTCCCTACAAAATTCATAAAAATAAATTTACTTTACTCTCATGAGATAAATTTTTTATATCCGCAAAATAATGAATGTATTTTCTTTCAGCGCTTGATAACCCTTCTATTTTAAACTCCTTTTCTTTTGAATTTATAAAATTATTAATCATGGCTTGTATTTTGTTAATGAAATCTTTGCTTACTTCGTTATGCTTTAGAGTGTCAGCCTCTAATTTTTTGCTAATAATATCAGTGTTCGAATCAATAATTTGTGATAAATTAATATTATTTTCTATATTATTATCACCCTCTATATTTTTTAATTCGTCTTTAGTTTTATTGTCCTTCCCCCTCTTTTTCTTTTTTTTCTTTTTATCTTCAGAATGCATCACTGTATTTTCGCTCTTATTTTTCATATCAGAGGTCGTACTAGACTTAACATTTCCCTTATTCGCACTATCTGATTCAAATTGTATATTTTCTATTTCTTTATAATCAAAAATATTTCCTATTATATTGATTTGCTTGGCCTTCTTTGAAAAAAAATCAACCATCTTTTTAAGGAAATCATCGTTTGAAACAGTGCTTACATCGCAGATTAGTATAACCATCCTCTTTGCTCGTGTAATCGCAACATTTAGACGACGATTGTCAGCAAGAAACCCAACTTCTGATTTTCTATTTGATCTTACAAGGGAGAGAATAATGACTTCTTTTTCTCTACCTTGAAAGCCGTCAACAGTTGAAATTTCTAATTCTTTATATTCATCGAAGGAAATGTATTCTCTTAACAAATTTACTTGTGCTGAATAGGGCGTTATAATACCTAGACATGAGTTCGCAATAGTATTTTTTATTAAATAATCAACTAAAAACTTAGAAATTTTAGCCTCGCCAATATTATACTTAGAACCTGAATCAGCATCCACACATTCATATAATTGAAAGCCATGTGTATCTAAAAGAATTAAATTTTCATTAATAATATGTAATTCATCTGTGTCCTCTAATTTTTCTTTATCTATTATTAAATCTGTTAGTTTATGATTTTCAACGCTCTTATCAGCGATTAATTTCCGTTCATATAATTCGTTTGATGAAAATTCCATAATAGCTTTATTCATTCTGTATTGAGTATTCAAAAGTTTTGAGACCTTCCTACCGTAGAGTTTCACCATCCTATCGAATAGTGTGAATCCCAATTCTTTCATCGCCTGATTTGATTTAATAGTGGGAGCAAGTTGCAAGTGATCACCTGCCAATACTATTTTCTTTGTATTTAGAATAGAAATCCAACATGTGGCTTCAGTGGATTGAGCACATTCATCTATTACAACAAGATCAAAAACACCTTGACTAGATTTTCTTAAAGATTCGTTCAGAAAAAAATCTGCAGCACCGACGCATGTAGCTAAGGTTACTTTGCTTTTAGAATGTATGTCAACAACGGTATTTCTATATGAACCCTTTATATCATCTCTTAAAGTAAATAATTGTTTCTTTAGATTATTTTTCTTCTCCTTATCGCGCCAGTCTACTCTACTTAATTCTTTTTCTACCTTTTTAATTTCTCTTTTTACATCTTTTACAAATTTGACATTCGGAGATTTTTCGACAATAGCATCTAAAGAAATATCTACAATCGATTCCATAATTCTGGCTGGATGGCCAATTCTGCATACTTCAAAGTTAATTAGAGAGCGAAATTGAATTAATTTTTCAGCTATGTTATCTACTGCAATATTACTTGGTGCAACCACAAGAATTTTACACCCTTTAACAATAGATTGAAGAATCAATTCCACGACAGTTGTCGTTTTTCCAGTACCAGGCGGTCCATGTATAAGGGCAAGTTCATTGGCATCCAAGCAGAATTTGACAGCGGCTTTTTGAGAATCATTTAGATTTGAATTGTAAAATTTCAATTTTTCTAGATATTCCTGGGAATATTGATAATCATCCTCAATAATGTCGTGATCAGAATCGTCAATTTTAAAAGAAGGATCTCTGATTCCGAATAAAACTTGGACAACATTTAAGTTATTTTCTTTGATTTCGAAGTTTTCCAATTTATCAAGAGTTTCTTTAATCCTGTCGTAAGTAATTTGATTGCAAAGCTGAACTAGACAAATATTTTTGGGCAGTTTATCAGCTTCAATATCTTCATCGAAAGCAACTACTATTTTTTTTTCATTAAATTCATAGATGACTCCTTTGTACAATGGATCAGCGCTGATTAAAATTTAGTTATTTCTTGGGTATAATATTTACTGCACTTTTTCTGAAAATTCAAATAATCCTACAATGTCTCCATTTCCGAATTTGTATCTGGTAATTTTATTTTTAAAATCCTCTAAACAAATAAATTAAAAAGGAAATTACTAGTCGTTCTTTTTTGAAAATGAATTAAATATTGGCCGTATGATTCATAAACTGATTCAATCAAATCTAATTTCCGAATGCAGACACCTTTCTTTTCTAGTTCCTAAAAAGTATTTTTTTATATCATTTTCATAATTACTCTTGCAGGATAATTAAAAATGTTATCGAGTGTTTGTTTTTCTTCCTCTTCTTTTTCGATGTTCAAATAATGTTTTTGATTTTGTGCGAATTCTTTCAAAAGAAATTTTAAGTCCCCTGCGGTTTTTCTGTATTCCGTTTTATTATCTAAATTATTTTTTAAATTTTCTTCTTTTTCCATTAAATATAATATATAAGTAAATTTTAAAATTGTCCATAAAATTATTTAATTCTTTAAATTATTTTTAGAATTCAATTACTATTCCATATAAAATTTTAGAAAACCTCTTCTTTCTTTTCAATAAATTTTTTTACGCAATTGACCAATAGCTTATTCACAAGTTTATCTAAATCAGTGGGTGGTACTTTATTAATTTGCCCATTTGAATCCTTTCTATTATAGAAAGGATTTAATATAATTTCTTCGTATTCCAATTTTTTAATTTCTTTCTTTAATTTGTTATTTTGTTTAACTAAAGAATCCAATTTCTCTACGGACCCGAATTCCTCAAGTTCCTTTTCGAATTGTTGCAGTTTCTCTAAATTTTCTTTTATTTTACTATCATTCTTAGCAAGTTGCTTTTTATTATGTTTTTCAATTTCTTTGATGATTTCTGCATTCTCTTCTATTGATCCGATTACTTTGTTAACAGGGCGATTTAATTTTATGATATTATAGTTAAATTTCAGATTTGGGATATCTTTTGTAGATACTTCTTGTTCTTTTACATTTTCTTCTTTCTTATCTTTTTTCTTTTTATCCTTTTTAGCAGGTACCTCAGCCTGTTTTAACTTCTCTTGTTCTTTGGATTTAAGTTCATTTTTGAATTCTGTGATTCCGAATGTTTCTTTAATAAAGCTCTGGATGGTTGCTTCTGTATTGGTGAAAGTTTCATGACAGGAGAGAATAGGCGATTTAGGAATGAAGAAAGGATTTCCTTTCATGAAATTATCAACATCGACCAATTTCCAATCGCTTAGGTTAATCTTGTGCTTTTTCAGATACTTGACAAAATCAGAGTCTATAAGAGTTAAATGATGAGGAGGTACTATTTCGTTCTCGAACACAGCTAAATGATTAAATGAATAATCAGCTGGGTATTCTAATTTTTCTGTTACCAATTTGAATGGATGTTTAATAAAAAGATAGGCACGTAAAACAATTTTACGATTTTTTTGCACGAGCTTGTAATTTAAAGAATTCAGGTATTCAGGGTCCGATGTTTTTGAGCCATTTAATATCGGGTTGTAATCTTGATCCATTTTGACTCTTTCTCCAATTAATCCTTTATGAAGGAAATATCTGATTCCTAAATTTTCGTGTGAATCTATCAAGACATATTCGTCAGGCTCATAGTTTTCGCTGCGATCAACTGATACACCTTTGATGAAAATTTTCTCAAAAATGTAGGATTCTTCTACCAAATCTGTTTTCGAAGTATCCTTTATGAAATCTACTTTCATCCCATGATTAATCAAATAATCAAGGTAGATATGTGTTCTATTCAAGAGATTTAATTCGATTTGATTTTCTATTAGGTTTAAACCAGATTTTTCTTCTGCATTCTCTTTATTTTTAGTTTCTTTCTTTTCTTTGTAGGACTCAACAATTGCCTTATAATAATTTAGATAAATTTCTTTTAGTTTGTTTGTCGTTTCTGCTTCGTTAAATTTGACGTTGTCCAAAAATAACTTTACATAGTGTGGATCTTCCTGTTTCTCGAAGTTAGCATTTATTTTAGTATTGAAAGGAATAGATGTCATAACTTCATTGTAGTTTTCAAGGTAAGACAGCTTTCCAGATAAATTTACATACTCAAGTAGAATGTCTTCTTTCAAACTCTTTAGACTGTTATATAAACTTCTTCCCTTTTGAAGAACAAAGTTAAAAATTTCTTCCTTTTCAAAAATTTCTTTGAATTCCTTTTTGAATTCTTCTACTTCTTTTAGAGACAAAGGCTCAAAATTGGAATCTAATTTGATTTGCTTTTCTAATGGTTGGCTCTTGTTAAAGAAATTAATTTCATTTATGAGAGTTAGTTTTCCTCCATTTTTTATCATTTCAGCAGCCTCATTCGAGAAATGCTCTAATAATTTTGAATCTTCATTTGAAAGAGGAATGTAATAAAATTCCAAGGATTTTTTATCCTCTTCTTTTCCTAACTTTATAACAGGATCGCTGTAGCGCTTCTCTACTTCGCTTTCTAATCCTCTTCGACGAATTTCATCTTTTTCTACTTTATCCCAAAATTTTTCAATTTTGTCTAATTCTCTGTTTTCTCTGTTGACTTTTGATTGTGGATTGCCTGATACAAAATTCTTTTGAACTGTTTTGAAAAGTTGTGTGCTTTGATATATGTGGGTTTGAAATGGAACAAAAAATCGTTTTGAATTCGAATAAACTGATTTTGTGATTGATTTGAACATTTTGAATAAATGAAATAAAAATATATATTAATTAAAAAATTAATTATATTTGATTTACTATAAGCATAGAGTCTAATATTCATTCATGTGAAAAAAAAGAAAAGCTTGAAAATAAAATTTTATTATTTAATGAAATTGAATAAAAGCTTTAACACACTTCTATTAAATTTAATTTTTCATTATAAAATAAAAAATGAAAATGCTTTTTATTTGTATTTTTCTATTTTCATTTTCCAGTATCTACTCTCAACTAATTGATCTATGCTCTAATAATTATCTATTGCATGAGAATGAATCTGAGTGCTTGACAATATATGGATGTTGTTATGCTGTTTTGGAGTTGGGTGAAGAAATGAAATCAGAACAAAACATCCAAGTGAAGAACTGCTTCAAACGATTTAAAAACAACCAAAAGGAGACATGTGAGCGATACGAAAAAATTTCAAATGAGTATAGAAATGTTTTAATTAGTTGTAAATGCTTTGAATAGAAATTTAAATGAATATTTGTTTAAAAATTTTAATTCGTTATTTAATCATCTTCTATGAGGATCATACATATTTATTTTTTCTTATTATTAATGATAAAGTAGTATAATAAAAAGTAAAATAATTTTTTCAATTTAATTTTTAAAAATTATAAAAAATAACTACAAAATTAATTTAAGATTGTTGATTGATTGCCTGTAGGGGAAATTAAGACATTCAATTTTGATAAAACTTTCGAATAATTAGATGTATTATTTTAGTAAAATTTTTCAAAGATGTTACAAATATCCTAAATTAATTAAGGATTATGTTGAATTGAAATTATTAAGTTATAATAAGCTGATTTTAATATTTACATGTTTAATTAAATTTTGAACGATATTAATTCTTTAAAAAATTTCATTTATTTTGTAAAATTTATTTTAATCTAAAAACTAAATATTAAATCATCTCTTATAATTATTTAATTTTCAATAATCAAATAATTCAGTTTCATATTCAATCCAAGGAAAATCGAAGTAAGTGGGAAGGCCATTGAATGAATATCTTCCATTTCCATTGCACTTCGTATCTAAAAAGTCGAATGTTGGTTGTTGATCATGAGTAGGTCCAGATATAATTGTGATTTTCTTTTTAGCCTTTCCTTTTATATCATGAATGCTTGCTACTTTGGCATCAGTAGCACCTCTACAATTAGGTTTTTTTTGATCTAAGTCACCTCTACATGCAATAGCTAATGCTGGGTTTTTTTTAGATAGTGGGTCATTATTGAAGTCATTATATCTCAACATATTCTTATAGGATTCTAAATCATGAACTTTGCTTTGATCTCTTCTGAATATATTGGCTCTTGCACTACCTGAATAATCTATAGAATCTTTTAACTCAGGATGTAGTTTCAGCTGCTCATCATAGCCTGAAATAGTTCTTATTTCAGTAAAATAGGCAGAGTTGTAGCTAGGCCAATATCCATAGCGTAGTATATGTGTCATGTCTTGTGATTTAGTCATACCCGGAATTTGCTCAATTATCCAGAATGCATTGTCTGATATGACTTTCTTTTCGGTATCGATCAATTTCAAATCCAAAATTTGAAATTGATTATTGTAAGTTCCTGAATTATACTTAGCGAATACCTCTGTCCACGTTTTTGCATCTGAACTAAGTCTGTTTGCTAATATGCTTCTTAACCATGTAAGCAGACTTTCAGGAGTTAAAACATCGTATAATTTTGTGTCAAAAATAGTATTAGTGGTTTCAGTAATGAAAATGTCTTGATCGGTTATGTAAAAATCGTCAATTGAAGTTAGAACTGCTGGATATCCTGAAAAAGCAACTACTCTGCTTTTTTCTGTATTTTTATTTGATCTAAATCTGTACTCTTTGAATATTCTCATCATGGATGAAAAGTTAGTCCATGTGTTGTGTCCGAACCACACATCAGAAAAGTCCGGTGCTACTTTAATTAAAGCAGAACAATGAGAATGCTCCTCTATGTAGTCAAAAATTTCGTATGGAGTCATAACTTTAAATGCAGGACGTAAAGTTTCATTGTAATAGGCTAACTCTGATAAATCACCCCTAGCATTGCATACATTTAAATCTTCTAACGTGAGATTTTTAGATTCTTCTGCGACTGAATTGTATCCTGCTAACATACCCTCTAGTTGTCTGTGTATTAAGTGTGCATGATACCAATACGGATCATTTTCTCCATGTTTCTTACCCATTTCTCGAATAAATTCAGCGTTTCTTTGTAAAAAGAGACGTGTACTTTTAGGCATCTCCAAATTAGGTTGTTCGAAAAAGTAATATCTTTTTTGATTTGTGTAATGATTCCAAATTTTATCTGCAGTTACTACTCCTTCCAAGTATCCCATGGCATAACTTTTTAAGTCATCTGAATATCTCTTATCATTTCCTTGATAAGATGATAAAGCCAAGAAATCCCATCCTTTTTTATTAAGTCCAGGAGTAAATTTTAAATAAGCAAGTGCTTCTTCATCGTAGGTACCGTATAAAACTTTAAGTTGGTAATCACTGGCATCATCTTCATATCTTTTGACATCTTCGTTAAGTCTGATGCTTGCAAAAATAACATCATTTACGCTCTCTGGATCTGAATTGGCTGTAGCTTTTTCGTGTAAAAATTTAAGATATCCTCCCTCTTCTTTAATTTCCTTGAAGTTACTGTGGAGTTTTGATTTTATCATATAGATAAAACTAAAACAAACGAATATTCCATAAATAAATGTTTTCATTTTCTTTATTATTAGTTCAATAAAAATAAATATATTAATTCTTATACATTTTGTTTGATAACAGAGGTATTATAATAAATAATAATAATATTCATTAATTTTTAGATTTAATTGGATTATTTTTATATTTTTAACTGAATCTTTTATTCTTTTTGATATTTACATTTCTTATAAACTTATTCTATTTTATAATTTGTTTCATGGGGAATTTTATATAATTTTTATTTAATTAATCAAATTGCATTTTAAACCCACAGTAAAGTAAATAATTAATTATATCTTATATTCAGTTTTCCAAAATTATTTTCTTTAATCCTATATGAAATTATTTATCAGAAGATTGTTAGGATTTTTTCTAATTCTGATGGAATAATTCGTATTTGCTTTTCTTATTAGTCTTGAATATGCAATAATTTAGATATTTTAAAGCAAAATGGATTCTTTTTTATTATGTAGGAATAATAACTGTATTATAATTTTTTCCTTAGAAAATTATTATGGCTACTAAGCCTTTACAGCATTATGAGTGTTCAAGTTTTGTTCTCATCTATTTCACCTTAAACTATAAACTAAAGAGGTTTGCTCTTATTTATTCAAGTGTATTTAAAGGTTATATTCTTAAAATTAGGCAACCTGGGTACTTAGCTCAGTCGTAGAGCAATTGACTGCAGATCAATAGGTCATCGGTTCAATCCCGATAGTGCCCTATTTTTTTAATTTTGTGTACCCTTGAGAGACAATCATAAAGAGTTCCTTAAAAAATATGTTTTTAGCTATCCTGATAAAAGAGACTACTTTCTGATCAAGTACTTCACGCATACGTGTCGGGTAACTAATACAAGACTGTTCCCAAAATGTACCGCTTGTGGGGAGGATAACACAGTGGAGCACGCTTCCAATTCGTGTAAAGAGAAGATGACCGAAGAAGAAAGGAAAATTCACACAAAAGAATTTGAAATCCTATTCCGAAAAGCTAAAATTGAAATAGGGACTAAGAAACAGCTATATGACTACCTACTCTGGACTATGTTCAAAGTTGAGGACAGAGCAGGGATAAGTAAAGAGATTAGGCAAATGGTTGAAACGATGAAAACAGTTATCACCAAATTGATATTGACTAAGGAAGAAAAAAACGATTGTGCAGAAGATCTAAATTGATCAAAGTATAATCTGTTTTATACTTTGTTTGTTATTTATTTAATATA
>Ga0169931_10007925_pt1 | contig 15633 bp, 9 predicted proteins | sample Kivu_15m_20L_FD_129675 | JGI IMG/M metagenome (GOLD analysis project Ga0169931, IMG submission 129675) | Freshwater microbial communities from Lake Kivu, Western Province, Rwanda to study Microbial Dark Matter (Phase II) - Kivu_15m_20L... | ecosystem: Environmental > Aquatic > Freshwater > Lake ... | reverse complement strand
GCATCATCATCTTCAAACCTCTCTCTTACTAACAAAAATAAAATCAAGCTCCTGCTGAAATAACAACAAGAAATGAATCACGATCATGATAATGATGATGATGAGATTTGCCAACAAGACAAGGCTATGACAGAGCATGAACAATACATGAAAAAATTTCATTGCGAGGACAAGGCTACACGGCTGAACCGTATGTACACACATAGTAGGCTAAATAACTGCACCCACCGACCGTGGTACTTTGGCCTCACAATTCCGTCTTTCAAAGTGAAGATTGTCAAAATGAAAAAGTTTATTCAACAACGTTGGTTTTGTCTTTTTCTTTTTATAATTCTTTTCCCCCTTGCGTTTATACCATGTGTTTTCTCCTTTGGCGACTGTATCACCAAAAGAACACCTGAAAAAATGGTTTCAAGCGACATTGAACGATTAGAAGTCACAACAAGTTATAGTGACGCAGTTGTGTACGGTGGCGCTACCGTGTATCTTGCGGGTCAAGTGCCAGAAAATACAGGCGGTCAGGGTATTACTGAGCAAACGAAGGATGTACTACAGTTAATAGAGCAGCGTTTGACAGCAGCAGGGTCAGATAAGAGTCGCATCTTGACTGCAACAATATACCTTACCAACTTGGAACGTGATTATAAATCGATGAATGAAGTTTGGAATCAATGGGTTCCATCAGGCACTGCTCCGGCACGTACAACTGTAGGAGTTTCTAATCTTGTATCATCTCAATGGCTTTTAGAGATCACAGTCACAGCTGCAAGAAAATAATTTTTTCTCTATCAGTCATTTCTACCAAATTCAATTTTGCCTTTTAAAAGATCGACCAGTTTTTCTCTTTTGCGATTTTCTTTCCATCCATACAGTAACTGATAGATACATATATGTTTGTTATGAATGTTTATTTTATAGCATCTTCGTACTTGTTACATGCGTAGTGTTGGTTCGACACGTACCAACACCGAAAAAGACTATACATTGATTTATGTTCCAAGGGACCTCATCAGTGTACTTTTCCAGTGTCAGCATTTCGACTTTTCAAGTTGGATGGTACGAACTAAAGAATGTAAGCAATGTTTTATACCATATCGTGCATTTATCAAGTACGCTAGGTTTCAATAATAAAATATCGCATGAAGTTTTAAAACTCAAGATATATTTTATATACCTACTGTAAGATTCATAGAAGTTTTGATATTCTTTGTATAGTGTATACGACTTTTTAGGTTCGAAATATCATCATACTGTTTATAGTAAACTGAGAAGAATAATAAAGCAAAGGCAAACAACGTCATTTGCGGTATCTGGATTCAGATTTTCCCGCTGAGGTTTGTAAGTCTATGTCTGTCACCTTTTGACCTTGGACATACTGCGTGTAAAAGGTATTATTACCTACAGCACTACATACAGATCTGCACAAAATACGCATGACGCAAACTGCAATGGATGAAATGCATGCTTGACTGGCTTGATTGAGCAGAGAGCAGGACCTACATACAGTCCTACACTAACCTGCTACACTACTAGTAGCTAGCTATGCTACTGCACTGCTGTTTTGCAACCATCATCAGCGATCTCTCTGCGGCGTTCCGGTATGTTGTTGGTGAAGTAAATAAACATTCGAGGTGCATGCCCCTGCTCCCTGCTTCTCTCGTAAAAGATAGCTTACTTGTGATTGTTCTATTGCAGTAGGACCAGGGTTCATCATGCCTCCACCAGTCTCGTCACCGTCAGCTACGAATAAAAAACCATGGCAAGGTTTACTTTCCGGCCGTCGTACAACAACAGCGAACAACAACAACAGCAGCAGCAACAATAACGTCTTGGTGTCTCCAACGCCACAGTCATCGTCGTCATCGCTGTCATCCATGAGTCGAAATCAAAGTGATGTCAGCTTGAAAGAATCAGCCACCGCAACCGCCTTGCCAACAGCAAATCCTAAAACGCCGCAGCAGCAGTCACAGTCACAGTCTAATCAACAAGGGCATGACACATCACCGTTACCATTTTTGGAAGTGCCTCCCCTTGCCGATGATGCGTGTATGATCAACGCTATGAATTACAAGGGCTTGGATGTCCTATTTGTTTGTACGACGACAACCACGGATAGTTTGAATCCCAAAAACAGGACTATACCGCAAGTCTTGGTCATTGCTGCACGAACACGGTCGATTTTACAAACACTTGTCGTGCCTACCGATGCTGGTCATATTGTAGCCATGACAAGTCATCCAGTTAGTGGCATGGTGTGTATCGCCTTTGCGGATGGACGAGTGATTACATACTTTCCAAAACCTACCAAAGCTGTCCTACCTACAGCAGCTGCAGCAGCGTCGACAGTACCCATGCCTTCCTATCCATTTACTTCTCCTACTCCTCCACCTTATTCGTTTCAACAAGAGAAGGAGTATGAACAAATTTCAAAGGCAAATAGCAATAGTCATGTAACCATAACTATATTTGGAAAATATTATTGGGTCACTGGGGTTACAGCACATTGTAAATCTGTGTTTTATTCCAAGGATGAAAAGCTAGGTCAAGAGATATTTGCACGAACTAGTAATATCGTTGAACAACAAATTCAAAGAGTTCATATATCTCTTAGTGTAGATTCCAAACTGTTAGTGGGACATAAAGATCAACTCGCTGTTTTTGATGCATCCCCCTGTGATTCACCCGATGTTTCTGCTATTCTCAATTGGACTGTACGTTTTCGAAATTATATTCGTCTTGCAGCTATTTCGGGAGATGCATTAGCTATTGCATATGCATTATATGGGGATAATAATGATAATAATAATTCTAGCAAAAGAAGTGGAAAGAACACCAATCCACAACAGGGTGTATATACCCTGATTCGTGAACGAGGATTAGCGGATATGGAAAATGATATGGATATATTAGATAATGATGCTCAATCAACATCATCCACACTTACAAGATCATCATCCAATAATCTTCAGCAGCAATATCATAATGGTCCAGTATTAACAGCACTCTTTTATAAAGCTGGACCATTCCTACCACATACATCTATAGTGACTAGACTTTCGTTTCGTGGGCGGGGATTTTCAAATGTGAAAGTTGTACAAGATGATGAAGAAGAAGGTGTCACATTGTATGGAAATGATTTACTCTTAACTTCTTGTGCTATAGATGGAACGATGAGAATATTTGGTCAAAGTACATGGAGATTATTATATCAATGGGATACGCCACCTGGCAATAGTAGAGCTGATTGGATTCAAGGGATTACTTATTTCAATGTTGCTGAACTAGAAGCACTTCCAAATAGTAGTAGTAGCAGTAGTTCCTCATCCAGTCAACGTCATCCCCTGATAGGCTCAAAAGGCTTGACTTCCATTTATGACGATAAGACTACAACCTCTTTTAGTGAATCACTTCGAGAGATGAGAAATAAAAATCTTCCTAGTGGAAACGCCACTTCTCAAGCGGGAGCATGGATATCGGAATTAACATTTAGAGGTGCTGAACCAGCCTTACGTTTATCCCGTCTTAGTTTTGTAAAATCGGGAGGAAATGATTTTACACCTGCCCATTTCGAGAGTATTATTGCAACTTTACCTCTTGGATCTCTCTCACCTATTTCTGTACAACGATATCTTGGAGGTAATGAAGATTCTTCCTTGATTGTTCATGGGGTTTGGCCAGCATGGGATCCATGGGAAGGAAACACTTCAAGTTCAACATTTCATGACGATAATGTAACGATCCCAACACCTGTTTCAGCAGTATCGCCAAACTCTACAATCACTTCATCAGCTGGGGTATCACACTTACCACCAACAGAATTACGAATATATGCCTCGGATGTCATGGGTAACAATGCCATCATTTTAGAGTGTCCATTGTGGGGGGATAAAAATAACGGAGAGTTTGAACTTGGAAGTCCCATTCGTTATGCCATGAAAATAAAAGATATCGAGTCGTCGTCGTCATCCGTGGAAATGACATTAGAGAACGATTCGTCACTAGCTCTGGTGAATGATCCAAGCACGTCCATTGACTTCAAATCTGGAAAATTATGTGCCTTGGTCCATAGCGACTGTAAAAAATTTGAAATCCTATGGCGATCTCAAGGTACCATGAATGTTGTACGTGAGGATTCAGATACGACTTTTGAATCCTATATTGATTTGAGTGCCACTCCTCTACCTCTTAGTATCGCCACTGGTAATCTTATAGAAAAATTCGATACAGATGCTATCATATTTTCCAAATGGTGGCTAGATGAAAATTTTGGTGACTCGTGTAGACTCATTTTGCTAACGAAGAATGGCGCCATAGTTGTGTATGAAATTCCACCCCTATGGACCGCGCTCGAACCCGTACCTTCCTCCGAGATGATACTCGAATACTCTGAATCGGTTGGTAATCTCCTATCATTATCTGGTAAGCGTACCGATCTTGAGCATACTGCTGGTCGCGCTGGGAACGATGGAAAGATTTACGAGATAGTGATTATGCCTCATCCTGAGTATGGTATCGGTGTACGTTTAGATGTTCACCGTGAGGGACAGCGTATCATAGTAGGTTCTTTTAAGAAACATCCCCTTTCTGGTGGTATGTTGCCAGCGGAGAAGTCGGGTAAGATCAAAGTTGGCGACGTTGTTCTCAAAGTCAACAACATTTCATTTGAAGGAAAATCGATGCATGAAACAATCGAAACAATGCGGTCACTAGGTAGTAAAAATCCGCTAACCATGGTCTTCCGATCTGCTGACGAAGTTCATGACAAGCCTATTAATGCTAGCGTTGTAATGGGGCCACATGGATCGCTATCAATCAATACTTTAGCTATCGTTCGTGATGCTGTTGCAGTTGGTTCGCATGAGGGCGTTTCGTCATTCATTCTTCTCCCACGGCAGTATGGAGAACATGTTGCAAAGTATCAGCGAGAATATCTTGGTACTGTTCCTTTCTTGTACGCTTCAAAAGGAATTTTAAAAGCCTGTTGGCTTTATATTTCAAATGGAGCTGGTTCAGATGTAAACACTTCCAATGTGATCGATGCAGGCTCTCTTAACCTTAATGCTGGTTACCAAACACCGAAATACCTTAATATCATGGATATGGAAATCCTTCAGACGACCTCTTCGACATGGGGTCTGGCTGTTAGTGATGAGAGTGGCTCAATAATTATCCTTATGATTGAAAAATCAAATCGTCCTGATTCAACGTCACCTTTCCCTTCTTTGGATATGAAAGTAATAGAGACTATTGATATTGTAAAATTGGAGGCTCCGAGAGATAAAGCAAGGCATTCGTTGTTTCTTCGGGCTCACTCTATAGATTTGTTTGCCTCTTTCCGCCCCAAAACGGAATATGTCAACATCTGGATATCTAATCCAGCAGGGAAGTTGATTGAGGAAGTCAACACATCTGAACCCCGCAGTATTGATTCAAACTTTTTTTGTACCACCATTTCTCACAAAGAAGAAATTCACGATTTGAAATTTATTTGTAGTGGGTTTCTAGACGCTTTCCCTTGGCTCATCGTAGCCGGCTCATCCTCGCTATCGCTTTATCGTTATAGCCTAAAGTTATACACGTGGAGCTCGATGTTGGAAATAAAATATTCAAACCCCGAGCAGTCATCAACATGTAGGCCTCTTGACAAGTACCCACATTTGATACCGATTCTTTATCGTTTGATGTCGGCATCCGACGAATCATCGATTTATCGAACTGATTGGCATCCTGATGCAATTATTTCTGAGATTTGCACTAACCGAATCGGAGTCGTGGATGCGATGAAACTATCTGTTCCACAGATTTATGGATGGTTATCAAAATTAAATGAATTAACGTCTTTTGGTATAGCACCAAGGCCGAATAATCTTGCATGTGCACCACATAGTTTCTATTCTTTTCGCAGTTCTACCTCACGCAGCGAAGAAAGCATGTCCACTCCTATGGACGATATGCCCAATTTCATTGAACAACTCTTAACTGCTATCGACTTAATGGAAGAATCGAAAAAGTCGGTAGATGCACCATCAAAGAAGGAGAGTAAGGACTTCAAAATAGCTCTAGCTATGAGTGAAAGTGGTCTTAAATCTGAGAGCAAACTGCTGATTGATAGCTTCAAGGATATGACACGCGAAGATATGCATCTGTTGTGGTCCATTGGCAGAGTCATGCTTAAACACCGTGACTACAATAAAGTTGATCGCCAAGGGCAACTCACTTGCTTCTCGATTGATTTGATGCGACAGTTAGCAGTGAATCCATATGATAAAAATGAAACTTCAGTCGTCGCAGGTAAACTGGTGGCTTCGTCACTTGGAGAACCAAATGCACCCTTATCCCAGTCATCTTCGAAGTGCGCACAAATATCATCTTCAGCCTGTCTGTCGGCATTGCTGAGTAATACGCAGGGTCAAATCTTAAAAGCCACAAAGAGTCATGAAGAAAAAATGGATTGGCCGACAGCTCGATCGTTGATGCTTTCATTTTGGCTCCGATCTGATAAACTCCTTCGAAATATAGTAGAGGAAATTGGTCTCGAGGTCTACCGTAAAACAAGAGACATAATGGAGTGTGCCATATTCTTGATTTCTTCTGGAAATATGAAAAAGCTGAAAGCGTTAGCTGCTACTGATCGCAGCGACTCAGGGAGAAAGTTTCTTTCTTTCATATCTGATAATGATTTCTCATCTCAGCGTGGTCGAGCAGCAGCTGAAAAAAATGCCTTCAGCCTTTTGCGCAAACGTCGGTATATGGTGTCGGCAGCTTTCTTCTTGCTTGCTCAACCCCCTATGTTGAAGAATGCCTTCGAAATTATTTTGACGCAGCTAGATGATCCTTCTTTAGCATTTATGATTGCTCGTCTAATGGGTAATATGACTGACTTTTCATCTGATGGCTTACAATCATTGGCCATGGGGTCTCTACGCGGAATGGGTGGAGGCGGTGGTTTTGCGTCTGGACCAACAGTTATAGATGAATCTGGTAGTGCGGACCTGGAGGATAAATTTTGTGAATGGAAACCTGTACTCACCGATAGTATGCGCTACGTACTAAGCTCTCGATGCCTGACTTCAACCTCTAATGATTCATGCCTTCAGACAACTATTCTACTGTGGTTAAATCGTCCTAATGATGCAGCTTTGTGTCTCATAGGACGAGCGTTAAATGCATCCAGAGGTTTTGATGAATCTCTGATTAACAGTAGAACGCGCTTTTTGCATGAGGAATTTTCTAAAAATGCGGTTACCGAGAGTGTATCCTCTACGGCTTTACGTCGTGTTAATACTCTGATGGACTTTGTTTGTCGCCCCTTCCTTCTTGCAGCCATGAAAGCTCCTTCATCTCTTGTTACTGCATCAGCAGTAGCTTTATCGGATGCTCTTTACCGAAGAGGATTGGAAAAATCATCAATACAAATCTTAGTTAATTTATCTGATGTACAACATGATAAAGAAGCATCTGGTACGAAAGACTCTATAGCAGCAACTAATCCCAGGAACGCAGTGATACAAGCCATTAATTCCCCTGAAACTAATTCGATTTTCGAATCGTTCGACGCTCATCCGACGAAAAAACTTACTACATCATCCACGAATCCAGTGTCATCGTTAGCTTCCGAGTCCATCTTTGATTCATTTTCAGTTCCAACAACTACTCCGAAAACAAAACAGATTCCAGTAGATCCACAATCAGAGAGTTCATCTATATTTGACTCATATTCTGTTCCATCCGTAAGAAAAACCCCAGCCGGAGATCCATCATCAGTAAAAAATTCGTCAATATTTGATTCTTTTGATGTTCCTGCTAAGAAGGACATTATCCAATCCAATCAAACCTCCAATAGCGCCAATGAATCATCGTCTATATTCGACTCTTTCACTGTCCCGATACAAGCCAAGAAAGTAGCTTCCAACTCCGAACCTGCCTCCTCGTCAATATTTGATTCCTTCGCTGTTCCGATGCAAACAAAGAAGGTCACGTCTAATCCGGAACCTGCTTCGTCATCGATATTTGATTCCTTCTCTGTCCCGGTGCAAACAAAGAAGGCCACTACCAATCCAGTGCAAGCTTCTCCTTCTATATTTGACTCCTTCGATGTTCCAGTGCAACCAAAGAAGGCCAATACCAATCCAGTGCAAGCTTCTTCGTCTATATTTGATAGCTTCGACTCAAGACCTCCAGCTGCAATACGTAAACCCGCATCGATATTTGATGACTTTGAGCAGCCTGCGAAAAAGAGCATGCCTGAAATCTCGGTGAACGAAAACAAAAATATGAGCTCTAAATTTAACCTTGAAGACGAGCCAAAAGACACTATGATACGTTTCCCTACAGGTGAACATACTTTCATCAGCGTATTGAGAGCAAACAGTTTGAGGAAATCGACTGCGAGGCGACTAATTAGGGAGATTGCACGCATACTTGCACCATATCAAGGAGATATTCTATACGATGTCATAGAAAAGTTCTCTAGACCAATTCATCCGTTATTGCCATCTCGATATACTCAAATGTTTGTTAACGAAGGTGTAGAAAAGTCAGTGAAAGAAGGTATTATAAACGTTCTGGATGATCTTTGCTTGGTAACAGATCTTAAACGCGATGATGTTGTAGATGAAGCCCTTCTATTGATTGGATGTTCTACGCGTCCCAGAAGAATCGTGTTTTGCGTTTTACTCCTTTGTGTCAAGGAGAGATTCGACTTGATTGAAGATATACTGCGAGAATCAGCACAAGAGCTAGTCCGAGGCTGCGATATGTTCACAGTTTCAAACGACGACCTCATTCATTGCAATACGTCCAAACATTATGTCTCTAGTCAATTTGTCCGTAGATACGCTGTTGTCACATGCCTTCAACTAGAGATCTGCTTATGGCTCCACCGATCTTCAATGTTTCCGATGTCCTCGCTGACACTAAAAGAAATATCAGTTGGTGTTAGATCTGGATTCTTGGTAGCGAGCTGGGCAAGATGTCATGAAACACTGGACGGTATGATAAGGTCTAATCCTGACTGTAAAATGGATCCAATTCGTGGGTGTCAGCTCTGGAGCAGCATCAAAGTGATGAATACGACCTCCCAATCGATTCAGAAGGCCGGAGTAAGCAGTAGTGGAGGATGGGAATTCTTAGTCGATTGTCGTAGGGCTGAAGCAACAGAAATGCTCCGTGATCGTAAACCTGGTTCGTTTCTCATTCGTCCACACGCTGGTGATCAAGGTGTCTTTACTTTAAGTTTCAAAACAAACTTGCTACCTTCTGATCTTAGCGATGATGCTGATCGCCCAAACAAAAAGATTCTAGGGCAATTAGAGTCGTCATTAGTTGATCCTTCAACATCGCAAGTGCCAGCACGCGATGATATTGTACAGCATGCAATTATCAGGTTATCAGATTCCGGATTCCGTTGCGGTCATTTTGGACCATTCCATAACCTCCAGCAGCTCCTAGAGGAAATATCTTCTTCATTGCCATTCAATCTACTCTTTTCCGAGCCACCCTCGATGGCCGTAATTCAAAACAAATCCAATCAGCCGTCTCCGAATGCAGCATTTATAAGAAAAATGGCCTTGCATGGAACGTCAGAACACTTGAAGTGGAATGCAGAAACTCGATTTGTGGAATCAGATGAGAAAAAAGTAGATGGAAATGAATTATATTCCTCGCTATTGCAAAATACCGATGGAAAAGTGGGTCCATCGACATCCAATATTCGTACATGTAATCTTTCTTTGATATCTGGAATGTTCTCGCAAGTTTTGACTTTATCAGAAATCAGAAAACAAATTTGTGCAATCGCTGCCGCTGACTACGACATGTCTAAACAATTACGGCAAAACTCCACTCGCCTTGCTAATGGCAATCAGAGCATATCCGAAGAATCACTAGGAAACGATACATGTTACTTAGATTGCTGTGAGGAAGATTTTGATGTGCAAACTTCGCGCATGGTTCGGTCATTGTTAAACTGGTGTCGATCCTTGGAATGCGCTATCGTAAATGAAATAGCTCCACAAAATAACGATATATGGCGACACCACTCTGGTTCCAATCGAATCGCTGTTGCTGCTTCTGATACGGAAGTTGAAGCGATTCCCTCAGAGACAAAAAATTCGATATCCCGAGGTGATGCTCTAATTAGGCTTATGATACAGCCATCATCTGGTGTTACCTTTCGGACGATAAGAGTTGGGGATGGAGGTCAAAGTGTCGTAGTTGTTCTCTTCAGTAGAAAGGAAGCGATTTCTTGGCTGACTTCTATCGGTGTCGATAAAGATGAAGAAGATGCGGGAAAACGATTAGACCTTATGGAGCGCCGTCGTGTCATAGAGGTGATAGAACTTCATGAACCTTCAGTCGGGAATAAGGTGCCATCTGCAACCATACTCAATGATACGCAAAGTTCTTCAAATTTATCCAACGATACCCGTTATCGCTTCGTTGACCCATGGGAAGTTGAGGTATTAGAATCGAAGGAAGGTGAATCGAAAGCTGCTGCACTTGGTAGAGGCCATTATACTCCATCCAATCTGGAAAACGTTGCCCGGGCCGGTGAAAATATCCAACGCTCTCTTGGAGGTTTACATTTGGTAGAGCTATGGAATGCCGTAAAAGGAGGCATTGCCCTAACAAAAGCTATCGCTTCTGCTTATCCTCCATGGGAACGAGATGCTGGTGGTGATTCACCTATCAGCTTTGAGTCACAATTTTCAAACTTCTCTAATAGTTTCAGTCAACATCTTTATCGAAACGCACTCTTTCGCCGCCTAGGACTCCCACAGCGTTTCATCGCCGTAATCAATGCCGAGCTCCTTGACCTGAAGAACTTGACTTCTCCGACCGGTGCATCACAAGTTGTGGCATTTGCTTTAGCTCGACTCAAGAGGTCATCCTCTAACGCAATATTATCTCTGAAAACTCGTACATTAGACAGTGCATGCACAGATCCCAAAAAGATTGGGAAAGCATCTGGTCCGAATGCTCCTGGAACATGGGGTAGTTTGATACGATTTCGCTTCCCATTGCCCGAGGACGTTGATAGTGAAGGTCTTAGTTTTGATCATGACAGAGAGGCCTTATTCAATGTAAGTAATTCATCATTTCTTAATTATATTTATTGGAAGTTCATTGGTTGGTCCCTAAAGAATCTTTGCTGCATATGAAAATGTAGGGTATACCGAGCTTCCTACAGGTATCAGTCTATGAGAAAAAGTTTATGACTGATTCGCTATTGGGATGTGCAGATGTAAATTTGGAAGCTTTACCCGGAGATAGCAACGTTATCGAATGGGTTCCTCTTCGGTCAAGTCAACAAGCCAATGTGACTTGGTTCATCCGTGTTCGATTGTCTCTTCGGTTCGAACTCATGTGCTTAGAAGAAAACGACCCGATCATATCGGCTGATATTGAAAGCCGATGTCCGAGTGTTGCGGTTAAACGACTCAAAGTACTTAGCAGCGTTGGGGGAGCTCATGAGGATAGCAAAGGTTTTCGAAAGATCTTAAGTGCTCCTGATTTACCTGAGCAAACGGATTAAATTTACATTGTAAATAATCAGTAAAAGTGAAGATTAATTTACATTTTTCTTCGTTTGAGAACAACAATAGGTCTCAAGATGTAGCTGTAGCGTACATCATGTTTTTTCATGTTTGCGTACTGATCGTCAGCTTCATTGGTAATAATCTCAGCTGATATAGACGTTTTCGGTAACCACTGTTTTTTCCTTCGTGCTAAGATGAGATCATGATCCGTAAATGATACTTTATAATTTAGGCAACCGTGTTGATGACGGATATCTAAAATAGTACAAGGGAGATGTTTCTTTTCTCCAAATGGAATGGCATAAACATGGGAGCCAGTAGGATAAATTGAAGAGTCTCGTTGGATCAAAACATGAGATGTCGGTGGTAAGTCAACGTAACTTTCTATCGGATGTGGATTCTCCTCCTGAAGACGTAAAGGTAGTGGTCCAGGGTTTTGATTATCAAGAAAAAACTTGCAATTGAGCTGAGGTACAGACAGCGCGTCATTCCGTATATCTTCCTCATAATTAGAGTGTAGCTCAGAATTTTCATCTCGTTGCTGTTCAAGGTCGTAGATGTCACCTGGGTGTGAATGGGAATATGACACTAATTCTTCCTTCACTTCATTACCCTTGTCAGCTTTGTCAGTCGACTGGGGTATTAAATTGCTTGCACAAGTATCCAAAGCATATAAATCCTTCCCCTGAATATCATCTACAGCTACTTCCATCGACCGGGACATATCCTCGATCGCACAAGTATCCATGACATTATTTGAATAAACGTCCATGACATCATTGGCTTCTGAAGACTTATTCTTCATGGTACTCATGATACTGAGATTATCACTTTCATTTGAATTTTTATTGTTCTGAACATGTTCAGTAGTATCCTGGTACTGATCACAGTCACTGCCTGTGCTTTTAGCTTTTGCAATAATACGAATGCCTAATCCTGTAGCGAAGGGTTCTACCAATAAACCAACTGTAGTGTTTGTATACTTATCATCAGATTCTCTTGAAGCACACAGGATCTTGGCTTGTTCTATAGCTAGGGTATTTAACTTCGAGGATGTGGGATGGATTGATGAGGGTAAGCTCTCCGATGATATCTGCTCTGAAAAGTCAAGAGAGACAGTGAAAAATCGACGCTGTATATTTTTTCGGTTTCATCCATAATCATGAAGGAAGAAAGATTTGAGTTGTGAAATTGAGCTAGGATGATATCCAAAGAAATAAGTGCTAACCTGTGTCATCAAAAGCCCATATTCTGTGTTGTCTACTGTGGCAAAATAGGAATCCAAGTTTCGTACAAGGTTCTCAAAGGAATCTTCCAATGCGGCCTTGTCAATAGGTCTTTTCATTCTATGATGATTAGTATCACATGAAATGAGATCAAACTATAAAAATGATAAATCCAGAAAATAAAACGAAGAATTGTGTCATGAATATCTCGTAAAATGTCCGCACTCATCTCGTTATTGTTTTTGCCCACTCACCGTGTATGATTCAACCAATGTATTATTCGAAGAAGAATGATTTTGTCGTTGTGCTGAAAGATGAATTCCAAAAGTAAGACGAGCCAACTTTCCTTCTCTCATAACTTGTAGAGCTCCACAGCGTATCCACTCGAGTAAGATGATAGCCTCAGCTCTCCATCGATTCCAGTCCGTTCTTTCCCATACAGTACCATGTTTATTGTATATGAATCTTGTATCTGTGTCTGATTGCATACCATGATTATTCTGTGCAAAGGGAATATGACCATCCTTGGACAGTAGAGTATCCATATCAAAACGAGAAATCACGCCACCCGCTGTTCTAAATGTTTTGAAGAAAGCTTCTGGAAAAAGTGCACGTGCTCGACATATCCCCGCAATGCCTGACTCTACTATATTCTCTAATAGCTTTCGAGCTTGTGCAGTCTCAAAAGCTTGATCAGTTCGCTGTGGATGAAGAACTTGATGAGCCATTGATGCAAATGTTGTCAGTCGTTTTCCAAAGTTCTATCCGTTGATCAAAGAGCATTTTCAACACATGCATTCATTCTCAGTCGTACGTACTGTACATACATTTTCAAATTGAGATACAAAACAAGCACGACTTGGAGACATGGACAACTTTTCAAGTGTTCAAGTGTCCATGTTGAACGGTATACATAGGTAATGAGACGACAACAACAGATTTGCTATTTCCCAGCGAGTGCAGCGAAATCGTTTATGTATTGTTAGTCCGTGTGGAAGGAGAATAAAAGAAGAAATGGCCAAGCATCATCCGGATCTTGTCATGTGTCGAAAGCAACCGGGAATATCACTTGGAAAATTGTGTGAAAAATGTACGTCTTGTCAGTATCCCCGTGTGTTGACAACTAAGCTGTATATTATGTAATTCTCTCTCAAAACACACCTCATTCGTTGATATGATGCAAACAGGTGATGGAAAATGTGTGATCTGTGATTCCTTTGTTCGACCATGTACAGCTGTTCATGTCTGTGACGAATGTAACTTTGGTTCTTTAGAAGGTCGATGCTTAATCTGTGGAGGAGTTGGATCCTCTCAAGCCTATTATTGTAGAGAATGTGTGCAACAGGAAAAAGATCGTGACGGATGTCCACGGATTGTCAATTTGGGTTCCACAAGGTATGTACATATACGGAATGTTTGTCAATGCGTCTAGACGAAAATGATTCTTAGCTTACTACTTACTCTTTCTCCACCGTTTCATCATCAATCTAATGATTCATAGGACGGATCTATTCTATGAAAGAAAGAAATACGGTTTTAAGAAACGTTAGCATTTAGCTCTCGTTGTTGTTGTGACAGCAAGCATACATTGGTCAGAATTGGGAAGGGACATGTTGTTGAGAGATGGATATACACAACCACGAGAGCTAAAAAAAAATGGAAGTAATAATTTTCGGGGATTCTTTATGCTAGTTTCTAATATGAATAACACAAGGGTAAAAGAAGCTTTATTTTTACTCGTTTTGTAATGAGCTCATCTCCCTACAGAACTAAATTAAAAATTTACGCTTCGCGAATTAAAACAAAGGTTGTTCCTTTATTCCCTCGAGACACTCTCATTCGTGGAGATAGATAGGTAATATCAATCCATCCCTTGACCGCATCACGAAAAAAAGGACTACGAAATGGAACAGGATAGGGTATACGAAAGCCATTCACAGAAAAGTATCCTTCATCAAAAACAAAGTATATTCGTGAATCCGGTCTATCAGCGTCCTCTTGTGCTTCATCTCCCACAAGTGACACCCCTAATATATTCAGTCCTAGTAACTTTCCATCTCCCTTTCTTTCAGTTAACTCTGGCAAGGGATATCGAGATGTGGAGGCTAATGCATCGACGCGTAAGAATATAGACGGTGTAAATTGTACAACCTGACTCACAATAAGCCTTTCACTCGTTGTGGTATCTGTATCGTTCACTGTAGTCAAAAGAATATCTTGGTAAATATTAAAACTTGTTGAGTCCACAGCTTTACGTTGAATCGGACTCGCTGTGTCTGCGTTGGTTGTATGAATCAGTTTCCATCGTCCTAGGACTTGGTCGGATATTGCAGGGCTTAGAATTCCACTCGGATTAGTTTTTTCTATTCTTTCTAACTCCTTTACAAGGGATACGATGTTTTGTGAGTTATCTAAGCGTTTGCCGCTACCATTATCTGATATGGCAGCGAGAATTGCTTTTTCCAAGTTTTGATTTCCTTGAGGTACGTTTACATTTTTCTTTGTCCATGGTACATCGAAAAGTTGAGGAATGTTGAATGCATAAGTGGAACTCCACAAGAGAGCGGCGCATGTAAGCCGTTGTATTATGGAAGACATAATGCTACTTTATTCTTTGTTACACAACAATATTGTAAACCTTTTCGTCCGTTGTTGATACCTCAACAAGTGTGACGACCTCTACTGTGTACATACGTCCTCACTAGAGATGACGTGTACAGTACCCGCAAAATCTTTTTCATCAAATCTTCACCAATGCTATGGAATGTGTGACTGTACTCCATTATGCCATTGATAAAGGTACTCAGATATCCATGCAGGATAAGAAACATTACCAATCTTGAACATTCATATACTGTTGCTTTCTT
>Ga0169931_10007923_pt1 | contig 15637 bp, 4 predicted proteins | sample Kivu_15m_20L_FD_129675 | JGI IMG/M metagenome (GOLD analysis project Ga0169931, IMG submission 129675) | Freshwater microbial communities from Lake Kivu, Western Province, Rwanda to study Microbial Dark Matter (Phase II) - Kivu_15m_20L... | ecosystem: Environmental > Aquatic > Freshwater > Lake ... | reverse complement strand
TTCGGATGCTGCTGCTCCTCCTCCGATATCGCAATCGTCACCACCACCTGTGATCTGTTGCACCACAATTCCAAGCACTTCTGCATCATCACGATTGTCTGCTTGTGCCAAGAACAGCGCACCATTTGCAGCAATACCAACCACATCTCCAACTTCAAAGTCGGTGTAGTTGACAGCGCCAGTAACAGGCACAAAGATTCGATCTTGCTGAGTGTGGTGCAACACACCAAATTCATTAGAGACTACAATACTATTTGGAGTCAGTCCTCCCTCAACCTTGAACTGCGGAGAGCAAGTGAGATTGTGGATATAGATGCCACCGCATGGCAGAATACTCAAAGCAGGCAGATGACCGTTTGTTCCTATGACTCCCACGGGAACATATGCAAAGTGTAAGAGTCCGTCGTCGCTACTGCCCAGGCAATGATTTCCTGTGAGTGTAGTGACATCCATATACTGATGCACATTCCAATAATCGTGCGCTCCACTCGAATTATCAGCGTAATTTGTAGTTCCGTTTGCTATATTGAACGGAGTGAGTACATGGAATCGAGTATCTACTGCTAGATTCTGATTCAGCGTCCATGCATCGTTGCTGTTCGCCCACAGAATAGACTTGTTTCCATCTGTGGAATTAAGAATGACACCACCACCATTGATATCGGTGTCGGTTCCTGATTGTCCTGCAATACTACTAATGGTGAAGCGCACACCGCTTCGGGTGGTGTATGCAACTTTACCTGTCACAAACGGTACATCGTTGTATACACGAACCTTTACAGTTGCAGTACCGTCTGTGATATTGCTGATAGAAAGAATGGTAGCACGAGAGTATTCGGTTCCAATTAGTTCGGGAACTTGCTCTGTTCCAGCATCATCGCTGTGAATTAGATTGCCACCACCATCTGTGTCGGTCGGATTGTATCCAGGACCACGATTCAGATAGTCGCCTGTTACTAGATCATATGGATCGTCTGTGTACTCTCCGACAGTATCGGGCTTAGGCTCTGTTCTTGCGTAGGTGCTGTATACGATATGCTCTTGAACGACAAGTTCGCCCGTAAGTCCAGTATAAGTGTTGCCTGGAGTTGTGCCATCTGTTTCTGAGTCACCTTCGTAATAGTACGAGTCTCCATCAGGATCGTGACTCATACCCGCAATGAGTTGTGCAGCCGTTCCACTTACTAGTACAACGCTAAACTCAATAAATGGACTGGCTCCCAGTTCGATAGCCTTGTCATCAATCGTGAGTTTCGTTGCGTTGATCTCCATGGCAGGAGATTCAAATGCAATCTTGCCTGTGAATCTGTGATCGCCTGCAATTGTGTACGGCAAAAGATTTTCTGCTTTCACCTTGAAGATATTGGCTGGTGTGTTGTGCGGATCAATGCCTCTGCGAGATCCAAAGCCATCATCGTCTACAAATCGCTCAAATACAAACAAGTCTGTTTCTTTAACTTGGTTTCTAGACTTTCGATCCTCGAATGGATCAAACGCTCCTGTGACTTCGACTTCAGGTAGACCAAAGATGTCTAGCACAATTTTGCCCGAAGCGCAATCTTGTGGTAGCCCGTTCAGAGGAGAGGTGGGTGGGTAAATACGAAGACCAGGACCCACATCTGCTTCTAGATACAGAATTCCATTCGTTGCAGGAATGAGTTCTTTAAGTCCACCCAATGCCTTAACATCATAGATGCGAAGCGGATCAAGTGCTGCAATGATATTGTTTGTGGTATTGTACCACTCGTAGAAAGTATCGCCCAACGATAGAGGAGCAAGAGGTATTTCCCACGGTCTTTCGTGAGGAACACACTCTTCATCTGTGGTGCATTCAAATCCAGGCAAAGCACCGAGAATAACAATCTTTCCGCCACGAATCTCATTGCCGCCTTCTGTATAGTGACGATAGTACAGAACATCTGGCGCGCACGCTGGAATTCTGAAAGCAAGATTTGGGCAAGGTCTGGGTTCGCCGTTGCAATCCCACTCTGCGTCACAAGTGCTGCTTAGACAAGTTCCCACGAGATCCAAGTAGTGGTCGTATGAGTTGTTTTCGGCTGGAGAATCAAGTTCTACTGAACCGTTTCTATAGATGATGTTTCCGTTGGTTTCTGCTGTACCCGTAATGGTATAAAGAACCGAGTCAACATCTCCTGTGGCGCTTGTTGTTATGCAGATTGGATGATCTACATTGGAAGAGTCTTGCTGTCTGAAAACAATCCATTGTCCTCGGAAAGCATATAGGGTTGGAGCAAACCCACAATTGTTGGAGTAGTTTGCAGGATCATAGAAGTTTTCTCCTGCTAGTGGAGCAGCCCATCTCAGATAGAAAGCGTCTTCTAGTTGAGTGCCAGAAGATGCCACATCTTTGCGAACAAATACATCTACCACATACCCTTCACTAGAAGTTCCAGTAGTCTGCGAATCTGGCGCAATGTTGTCAAGAGTTCCTGCTACACCAGTTAGGCCAGAACCAACATCACAAATGCATAACGACAAGTCTGCCGGAGTTGGACTTGGTGTAGGTTGAGGAGGAAATGGAGGCTCACAACCTGTTAGATTTGTATTTGGATCGCAAGTAGACATTGATTACTCTATTCCTCTGTTACTTATACCGTTATGATGGTGATGGTGATGGTGTTACAGATGCCGTTACTGTTGGAGTCACCGAATTGGTTAGTGTTACTGTTGGTGTTACATTTACCGTTACTGTTGGAGTTATAGTTGCCGTTACGCTTGGTGTTGCTGATACTGGAGTTGCAGTCGCCGAAGGCGTAACTGTTCTAGTTGGCGTTGTTGTGGGTGTCGGGGTTGTAGTTGCCGTGGGTGTCGTGGTTGGTGACGATGGAGGAGAACTAAACTCAGGGAATCTTGTTGGTGTGGGTGTTGGTGTGGGTGTTCTTGTAGGTGTCTTGGTTGGAGTCGGCGTCACCGTCTTTGTTGGTGTCGGAGATGGTGTTACTGTGAAAAGAGGATAGCGCAGCAGCAGTGCTTGAATCTGTGTTTGTAGAGCAGCAATGTTTTCACTGAGTGTTGCTATGGTATCGGATGTATTTCTCTTGTCAGTCTTTGCATTTCTCTTGTCATTCGCTGCTTGAACTCTGGCAACATCCGCTGAAAACTGAACACCAGGCATGCCTTCCACTCGTTGCACTTCAGAAGCAAGAGCAGTTGTATTTTTTTGGTAGTTTGCAACCAAACCATTCAATAAAACAATGGTTAGTTCCTGTCGAGTGTCCTTGTCAACCACACTAAGTTCGGTAGTGAGGGGTGAAAGGTTTGAAGATAGTGTTGGTCTATTTTTGGGGCTTGCCATGTGTTATACCACCGCGATTACTCTGAGGTCTTTAACTTTGGGTACGATAGTTCCATTGTTGCTGTACATGACAATCTTGATGGCGTATCTAGTAAACGGAACTGCAAATTGCTGTTCTGCTTTGCTGTATGCCGTCCTTGCTGCTGATGGAATTGGATAGAAGAACTCTGGCATTGTGAAAGCGTACTCGGTGAAAGTAACCTCATCGGTTGCAATCTGAGTTGCTTGCAGCGGGTTAACATCCATTCGCATCCAGTTCAAATCATCAAACGGAACATCCGAATCTCCAGTTTGAATTTTTGCCCAAACTTCAATAGCAGTCTTGATCTCGGTGTTCTGTCCACTAGATCCATTTACATAGGTGTAGTTTGGAAGATTTGCACTCAAGTACACTTTAAGGTCATCACATTCTAGACCTGATATCAGATCAACTCTACGAGAAATGTATCTGCTCACGGGATACACTAGATTTCCGTTGGAGTCAACTTCGTCCACATCATATGGAGGTCTGGCTTTATACTCGACTTCCCAATTATTACTTTCGGGTATCGGAGAACCAATGATATTGTCGATCAGAATGGCGCTGAGTCTTTCTGAATCAATGCACGGAGAAACATTGACATCGCTATTGGTGAATTGCAGTTTTAGTCTGCTATCTTCATCCAACTGGAATGCAACTGGTCGTGGTGCAAAGTTTTCATTCAGAGGAATATCAAACTCCTGAACTCCTCCGTTGCTATCAGTTAGTGCAAGTTTTGCATTTACTGTGCTATCGTCAAACTTAAGAAGTTGAGCAACAACTTTCATAGCATCCACTTCAAATGGATCTTCTCCGTTTTCAAATCCATATTGACCTTGTACGGGAGCAAACGAAACTTCAAGCGGAGTATCTGATGTGGCAAACTTACAGGTATTGATGGCAAACATCAAGTCGGTGTTCTGATCCGCAGACCAAGTGCTTGCATTCTGCGATTTAAAGAACACACCTGCATATGGTTGCTGAGTGATTCTTGTTCCCTCAGTACCAATTGCAACCTCACCCATTTCTGCGATATAGCATTCGTACTCTGCGCTGTTGCTCATAATGACAATGGCGTATTCGTTAGGAATCAAATAAACAGGAGTAGAGAACTTGAAGCGAGTGTATGTTCTATCATCATCTACAGAAGGAATCTCACCATCTCCCAATCCACTTGCAAGGTTAACTTGATCGGCATTCAAAGATGCCTCCGCGAACGGCAGAACCATTGACGAATGCGGATATCCGTTTACTGTTGGTCTGATCTGTACGCGAATCGGTGGTGCAGATTCCCCGCTTGGTGCATTCTTGATGAACAAGTCAATGCTGTGTACCCAAACTCCCTTTGGATTCTTGGCAACATCAACCAAGAATGTCTGAGCGAGAGGATCGCGCCAAGTAATACTTGAAGTGGAATCAGTCTGTACTCGCGTAACCACATCTCGCACTACACGATCTTCTGTAACTGTCTGACGACTAATCACAGGAACGCGAGTAGATATGATGGTGTTCTCTTTGGTTTGTAGCATTCCCTGTGCAAAGTAACTTGCATCCGCAGAGGTGTTGCTTCTTGGCAAGTCATTTGTTGCACTATCGGTGAGTCTGAACTGCCGCTCGCCAGTCTTGAACACTCCGCCTGGCAAATTGAATACCACTTCCACTTCTCCGGCATTGTTAGTCTTGATTGGATTGGACGGAGTTACCTTTTGCCCACCAAACAAGCAATACTGATCCACCGAAGTGTTGTCGAAGAATGCGTGAAGAATTGTGTTTGGTTTCAGAGAATTGCCAATGATTGTAATTTGCTTAGAGCGGATGTACGGAACCACGCTCACATCTACAATTCTATCTCCAAGTTCTTTGGTGACACGCTGCGGGGTGATGGTAGTTTTGATTCCCTCGCGGGTTTGCCTACGATCAACTGTTTCAGTCACAAGACTTGTGCGAGTTGTGGTTGTCCGCCGGCGTTGACGCATAACACCATCAGGCGCTCTACGAGTGTGGGGAGCATCTAAGAACTGGCTAGAAGATTTCTCTCCTAGTGACTCGGTAGTAGTTGCACGAACACCTGTCCATGCGGTTTCCCAATCGTTCCATTGAGTTCCAAAGGCATTCTTCATGCCCTGCCATGCATCATTTTCACCTTCCAAGTTGATCGTAACTGCTGGCTTGGTATTGGTGTCGATCCATGTATCACTACTTGGAGTCATAGACACGCTTCCCAGCCAACTTACGATATCAAATGGATTGACACTAATCGCTCTGCTTGCTACGGGTTGAATGATGTAGCGATTGGGAGATGTGTCATCATACCACAAGGTAACAACTCCATCTGGCGAAACCTTGAAATCTGTGTTTGTTGCAGATAGGGGTACTGGTGCAAATTCGATATGACGAGTATTAAATCTTGGGCGCAAATGTCCTTTGTCGAAATCCATGGCGCACGAATAGTACGGACTAAACACATCTCCTACACCATGTCCCTTGAAGTTGTCAACAAAGATTCCATTCTTGATGCGCTCTGCTCCACCCAATGCAGGATCGGGAATAGAGAGTTCTGCTGCTTCTTTTTCTAGCAGAGTCAGGGTAGTATAGTACTCTACACGCTCGATGCGCTTTTCTAGTTTGGCAATATCGCTCATGGTAAAGCGTCTATTATCAATGTAATCCACTAGAACATCTTCAGGACCGAATGTGTATTGAGGCAGAGAAAGTGTATACAAAGACATAGACTCTGGCACATCTTTGGGAGATTCGGGACGAATCGCAGATTTGCCAGCAATGATCTGGAATTCACGATTCTTTAGTAGAACTAGTTTGTCTCTACGGGAAGTGAAATAGTCGTAGGTTACTGCGGGTCTAGAGCCACTTGATCCAAGTGCAGGAAGAACTGTTTCCGAATCTCCTCTGGCACCACGAGCAATGAATGCTCCTGTGCTTTCTTGTACCAACGAGTTATCGCGTAATGGACAATCTTCATCCAATGCATTTGGACGATTTGCTTCTGTATCTGTAAAGTCAACAGACTGAGACAAAGCGGTTGCGACTCTAGCAGGTGTAGAATTTTCTCTAGACGGTCTGTAGTCTAAGCAGTTACGAAGTTCAAATGCATATCCGTATACAGGACTTGTGTAAAGCGGAATATCTTCGTAACGATTGAAGAATGGATGATGGTCATTGTGTTCATATGAGTTTATGGTGAACGGACCACTACCGCTGTGCTTCAAGAATTTGAAGCGAACAAACAGAGTATAGTCTAGTTCTCCGCCCTTATTCTTGAAGATGCCGGGATATTGTGTCTTGAGTTTCTGCAAAGCACTCTTGCGAATAACAATCCTGGCATGATCGTAGAAATTGTCATTGACTCCACTAATCAACTCAAAGTACTTGGTAATATCTCGCTTGCCTGTGAGATTTTCTTCTGAGTTTGTTGCGTCCCACACAAGAACTTCTTCAACAGATAGCACATCTGAGAATCCAAGGCTAGTAACATATTCGTCTGGCAAGGTTGGACTCAAGAATGAGTTTGTATTGTTTGCCGAGCCGTCATCATCTTCGGTCCACAAATCCCATCCATTTTGACCATCATCTGTGTAGTTTACATTCCACGGATCATCTGAATCATCTCCGTTGAACTGGAAAATGCCTTCCCAGTTTTGGAGAGGAACCATAAAGTATCCGTCATCGTTAAAGTACTTGTTCCATATCTCGCCTGCGTATTCTGAAATAACGGCTGCGGTCTTCTTTCTAAAGTTTGTCGTGTTTGCGCTACCTGCTGTCTGAGCAGCAACCACAGTTTCCATGTGGAAAGGTTTGGTTGTAATACCAAGAGTATCGCCACCTGTAGGAGCATACACAATATACATCACAGTTTTATCTGAATTTACTACTGCTTTGATCGGAGAGTTTGCATCGGAGATTGCACCAACCGATAAGAGTTGATTGGTGTTTGCATTGAACACCATGATTTTGTCTAGATCGTCTGCTTCAAAGTAAGAAGCACTAGTCGCCAATGCTGCATTTATCTTTGCTTGAAATGCATAGTTGGCAGCAGAACTCGCCTTGAATGTGTATAGCGTATTGCTAGAAGCGCCAGCGGTATTCGCAACAATACCTACACCCGATGTCTGATTGCTGAGAATCCACATCAAGTTGCTTCCGCTTCCATATTGTCTCCAAACCAAACTACTATCTGCTTGGAATGTAGGACCTGCTCCAGTTCCGCTAGAGATCAGTTGCTTGCTGAAGGTTTTCTTGCAATCATACTTGGTCTTTGCAAACTCAGTAATCTGTTTCAAAGAACACAAAGAAGGAAGATCAAAGATAGCAAGATTGGCCTTCGGAGAAAACAGGATGGTGTCATGGTATCGAATTAGAACTGGTCCCTCGGGCCCAAGTTGCTCTACTTCAGTAAATGATGTTCCGCCAAATCCAGACGGACCACCTGTGATCGAAATGCTAAACAACTCCACCGTTCCTGCAATCTGATCGCCAGTAACTACAGTATCTTCTACATTTTCATAACGGAATCGGATGTGATCGAAGTCTGCAAAGTAACGACCATCGTTGATCTGAATGTCGCATAGATGCACATTCACTTTATCTTCGGTTGGTGTTACTCCGCGAATACGCGCAGTACCGACTAAAGCGTTTCCATTTTCGTTACCAGTAACGGCATTAGGTGATAGTTGATTCCAAAGTTCAACTTTTGGATGCGAACTCCATGCAGGAAGTTTCAGCGTACTTGGAGCAGAAAGATCACCAGTTACAGGTGGTTCGCAGATCACATAGTTTCCAAGAAGCAGGTTGATTTCTTCTCCAACAACTGCTTCTGACTCTCTTGCCTTTTCAATTGGAATGAACTTGGTGTTTTGATTCTCAAATTCATATCCGTAGATGTATGCTTTTCCTGTACCAACACCAACTACCAGTTTGCTCTTTGCGTCTTCTATGGCAGATACAACTTCAGATGATTCGGGGTCTTCTGATGCAGACGCCCACTCAGGATACAATCGACCTAGCGTATACTTTCCATTAAATCGACCATCGGAATATGTACTGACATGAGGAAATACTGCCAGGTAATCTTGAGGGTCTTCTCCTTGCTGCGATAGAACCTTTCTAGGCTCTCCATCACCCTTCGTATACAGTTCGTCGAACACATCTCCTGTTACTGGAATTTCAGATTTCAAGAAAAACTTGTTGTTGATGTTTGGTTTGGTGTAAGACTCAGACACCATGATATCACCCTCTAATGGAGTGCCAAATATCATGTGCATCAAAGTTGTACCATATCCACCTGATCTAAAATCTACTTCTCCTTGACGAGAAAGGAATGTATCTGCGTTTGACACAATTCCCTTCCATGCCAAAGCGTCATTTCGGTATCCATAGATGCTTATGTTTGCCTGAAATCCATCTGAAACTTCTGATGTGCCGTCTTCGTTTCTTACCGAAAATGGTGTCGAGTTTGGAGAACCTTGAATTTCTCTAACGGTTTCTCTAAGCACACACATCTTTTCGTCATTGAAGTATTCTTCGATGTCGATTTCAAATGGCTTAACCGTATACGATCCCGACTCGTCATAGGTTCTGCGGGCAAGAGTCTCTTCTAGTTCGCTATAGATGGGATACTTTACCGAATAGCGAATAGTTCCGTCCACCACACGAGTCAACTCAACGAAGTTAGTCGTTTTGTACTGGTCTGCATCTGCGAGAGTATCTTGATTGGTGAATGCCAGTTGATCTAGTACTAGATCAACTTTGTAGCGATCAGCACCAGGCGCCGCATAGTTGTAAGAACCGTATGCAGGATCTAGAAGAGTTCTATCAACATCTGCATCAATTACTTCTCGCTTAATCGTAAATCCAACTCGGCACGATGGGAACTGAAATAGTCTGACTCCAACTAAACTGCTTTGCATACCTGTAACAAATGTCCAACCTTCTCCGATGCCTCCGATTTCAGGAACATCGCCAGGAGCAGTTGTCCATTCAGTTTCTACTGCATCACTTTCGGGTGGAACTCCAAGTCCAAGTACTGTGCTTTGTAGTCTGGCCTTTCGCTTCAGCGCGATAGTCTGTGCCGATGCCATGATAAACGCACCGTCAATGTAATAGATGCCGTCTTGGTTCGATATTAGAGTTGCTTCTCCGAAAGTAGCAATTTTATCTACACTTTCGTCCGAATTTGACGATGATTTTTTGATCTGGCATTGAATATCAGTTGCAATCTCTTGATTGGTGTCGTCAAGTACAGTAACCACCGACAATGTGGAGGCAGCACCTGTAATCTGATCGTATAGGTCTTTCAGAGTTGTGATGTTTCTGTTTTCGCCTGTATTTGGATCTATCACGGTGGCAGAATTTTGATACTCGACAAACAGAACATGGTACGGGTCTGGATCTGTGGGTGCTTCCACATGAAGAACTTTCATGCGAAGTTGTGGAACTGTAGATTCTGATGAAACATCATTGACGATGATTTTTCCAACAAACTGAGAGGGAGTAACTGTTACTTGTCCCTGCGTGCCATCGGCTGTTGTTCCTGTGATTGCAGTTTCGATGCGGATGAAACTGCAATCCACCGCACCCAACTGTCCATCGACAACTGGACTTCCATCCTTGAAGATGTGATTGGCAAATCTGCTGATTTGCTTTTGCAGAACCGTCTGTACTTGTGTGAGTTCGCGGGCCTGCAACGCATAGCCAGGCTTGAACAGCATCTTGATGAACTTCTTGCTGTCCTGATAGTCGTCGTAGTACGGAAAGCCTGCGAATTGTGTTGGTTCGATCTCTGCCATTCTTAGTCCTTTAGAACCTTAGAATCAACTTGAACTCTTCAAGCCGCTCGGGGTTGCGAGTAATTGCCCTGATATTGTCTATGTATACGACTTCACCACTATTAATCTGAAGGTCTGGCTCGGTGACATCCCCGCGAGTTATCGAAGGAATGTTGTCTGAAATGGGGATCTCGTCTATGGTTAGGACATAAACTGGTTGCCCACTTTCAGTTGTTCCGAATCCAAGCAAAATGCCTTCTTTTGTGGTGCTATCAAACGGATCAAATGATCTGTCCCAACCTCTAAGAGAAGTCAATTCTAGATTCACCGCTTGCTCAGACTCAGATTGGGTAATGGTGTAGTCCACCACAGATGCAGCACCTATCTTGCGATACTCGGCATCATTTGCTCCTTCAGTACCTGTGGTAAGTTCCAACACATCAATAGTGCTGTCCAATGAAAGGTAAGATACGCCATTAATATCTACTAGACTTGGGGTATTGTTTAGAACCTTGGCATTTATCTTATAGGTTTGACTGTATGATGCTCTCGTTAGTGTTTCTCGTTGAGGATCACCGCTAACAATGCCAATGTTTGTTTCTCGAACACCTGTGCTGCTGATGTTGCTTCCATTCCATACGCCAGAGAATGGATTTACTCCCGAAACCTGTATGACTCTTTCACCTTCCACATAATTTCCAAGCGCATCTACAGTTGCTCCACGGAATCTTCCATTGACATCGCTCAATACAAGATATCCGTCTGTTCCGTCCGTTCCAACTTCCCAGCCAACAATTCTGGCAGTAGTCAACGAATCCACTCCGACCACAAACTTACCAATGTCAAATGACTCAGATGTATACCCAAGCGTAGAAATAAAATTGTCTTCCTCTTGGAAATACCAATATGATGGGCCTATCTCTTGTCCTGCATCGTTGAATCCAACAATGGGAAGGTTTTGATCGTTGCTGAAAACGCTATCTTCTAGAGGTTCGATATACACATATCCAGTAGGATCTGGTCCTGTGATTGCCGCACAACAATTTTCAGAAGATACAGCAACGGGAGGTATCCATCGCACAACTCTACCAGTTGCACCGCTGATTGCTTGTTTGATTAGTTGACCAGGCACATAGTTTCCCGTAGAAGCATTATATGTGTGTCTCCCTGCAACTTCTGATGCCCAAAACTTGATCTTCACCACGATGGTTCTTGGTTTGGTTATTCTGAGTTTGTACCCGTCCAAGTCGTCGCTACCTGCAAACTGACCTGCATTTGCGCCTCTTCCCAACTTTGGATTTCTAAGAAGTCCAAACTGTCGGAAGTTGTTGATCGCTGGCAAATCTCCTGCTATACCTGCTCTGCTAGAACAGAAAACCATAATCTCAGATGCACCAAGTTCTGTGATTGCATCAGATCCATGTCCACCACGCGGAGATATGATTGCTCTTGCTGCGGGCGCCTTTGCAGTAACTGGCCCAATAACGATGGTTGCATTCGTATAGTTTTTCCCCGCTCTTAGAATTTCTAGTCGATCAATTTGGTAAGTATTGTTGCACTCTGCTCCTGTGATTGCTTCCATTTTACAAAGTAGTTCGCATCCAAATCCATCACCAAACACCTTTGCTGTTGGAACAATGTCGAATGCTGTTCTGTTTTCTCCCGAAGCAGATACGGGTCGAGCAAGTGGTTCTTTAATGGTCAATCCAAGCAATCCCGCATATGCGGTAGAAGGTTCTCCCCATTCTGCAAACTCAATTTCGTGAATTTGTCCTGATCCTAAACCACTCTTGAAATATACGCTATAGCCAACTAACCCGCCTTCGGAGTTCAAGTTTCCTCCAACTGGAAGTCCTGCGGGAGTAACCCAAACCTTTGTGTCTCCCACTCTACCAGGCACAGCAACCATCTGATTTGTGCTAATGCTTGTGAGTGGAAATGAATCTCCTAGAGATGTAAGGATCACATGGTCAATTGATCCATTTATGGCAGACTGCTGAACAGCAAGTTGAAGCGATCTGACATTGCTAAGACCGCCCGCAAAGTTAAATCCATCTTTGATAAACTCTACTGGAATTCGTGTATCGGTGGCAAACTTGGAGTACATATCATCAGGAATCTGATACATGAACTTCCATCGGTATCCATCACTTGTGCAGAAAATACTTGTACTTGTTGAAGTTGGTTGATCGGTTGAAGGTTCTCCACCTTCATTGGAAATGCATTTGTATACCTTGTTTTCAGATGTGGTTACATAGAATTGTTTCGGATTGTACGGATTTGCCAAATCAACTACATCATCATATTCTGCGTAAACTGCTCCGTTTTGCCAAAGATTTCTAGGAATGACTAGTGATACATCACTTCTACCAATACGGATGGCTCCCATCATATCAATCCACGCATCTAGATCACCGCGAACACAATCGACAACCAAATCTGGGCGAGTTTCATTGCTCCATTGTGAGTTCTTTCCAAAGAACAAGAAGAACCTAGAATTGGAAAGAGAATCAAACTCATCTAGCAAAGATTCTGCTAGACTTGCGCGGAACTTGTTGCGGATACGAGTATCAAATGCCATTAGTTTACCTCTGCTTATCTAGGTGTAAACCTAGTGACTGAACCACTAAGATTTTGTCCCTGCGTTTTTGGATCAAACGGAGTTGCAAGTTGTCTATCATTTGCCTCAGTTTGTGAATCAAATCTGATGCCAAGTCCTCTTAGTGTTCCTGCAACATACGATGTTTCTTCAGGAACATAGTCATCCGTTTCAAATCCATCAAACTTAGTAAATTCAGGCACAAACGAGTGATAGTATCTTCCATCAATCATGTGGAAGAAATCGTTCAGTTTGATGTAAGAGAATCTAGTGAAATCTGAGTTTCCTCCGATACAGATACATGGGGGTATGTTTGTATATCCTCTGCTGTTCGGATGACTGTACACGATCCAGTAATTCTGCGATAGGCAGCATCCAGGACCAGTTCCAGTACAAAGTTCCCATGTTTCGTGAGTTGCTTGCAACTCTTCTGTACCTGTACACCCGCCTGTTATGTTATTGCTTGTGACTTGTTCATAGTCCGATGAATTGTGGTCGGCATCCAAGCACCAAATGTTGTGTATGCCTTGTATGAGGTCTTCTGATAGAGGACTTTCACCTGAGTCGTGAGAATCTACGCCATTTTCGACCGCAGTACCCAACAACGGGTTGTAACCTTCAGGATACAAGTCAATGCCTTGACTATTGTTTCTGAGATTTTCGTAGGTCTTGAATCGGTATGGTGTGTAGTGTCCGATGATGGGATCTTCAAATGTAAGTACAAAGTTCTTGTCATCAAGTCGATATCCTGTGGTTCTGTAAAGATACTGCTGTGCAAATACTGCCATTCCTGACGGATGGATCAACTTTCTTATAGTGTCGATCCATCTACCAAATGATTCGTCAGTCTTCACAACATACGAGAAGTCTTGGTAGAATCTGTTATCTTGCAGTTTCTTTTTAGAGGATACATGGCCATCGTCATTGCTGTAAAATCCATAGTCTTCTACAACTGCACCGAATACTGGAACCACTTCAGTTCCTCTTCCAGCCAAAGAAATGATCTTTGCTTTCCATTCTTCGGGATTATAGTTTACCCCACCATCCACAATCTTCATTCGCTTTACAGGACCTCTAGCATCGCTCTCTCCTGTTTTGGCAAAATATGGACTCTTGAGATAGTCGATCTCGATGATCTGTCCGAATCCTCCATTGCCTTCAGGAAATCCATAGTTGCTCTTCGGATACAGCACAACCTGATCGCCGATTCTGTAGAGTCTCCACGATTGACCGATAGATGCGTTTTCTTCTCCAGTATCACAAATATCAAATCCAGTAAGAACCGTATACACAATTTCAGTTACAGCAGCGAGTGAAGAATTTGAAATCTGTACTGGAGCGTTTGGTGTAAACTGTCCGAACGGAGATGATACCACATACTCGGTTACTTCGTATCCACCCTGAGTATATTGAATGATACCTTTGATGTTTGCATACGCTTTCAATATGCCAGAACCATCTCTTTGTGAGAGAGTGCCTCCGTTATATTGGAATAGTTTTCGTCCATTTGTGGATGTGGTTTTGATCTTGTACAGAGTATTCCACTTACCATCCGAAAGTCTAAGGATGTCTACCTTTGGATAATACAACTCAGCATATGTGTTGAACAGAATCAAGAACAAGAATCTATATGCTTTCTCTGTTCCTTTTGCCTTGTAAAACGCTCTGATGTGTTTCATCAGTTTGCGTTCGTCCAAGATCGCTCCTGTGGTTTGATCGAATGCCAGTTGTTGGGGAAAGTGCTTCAAATACTCTTCTCTAAAGAGACTGACAAACGAATCCAAACTGTTGTCGATATCTCTCTGATCTAGCAATGTCAACGGAGAAAGCCTTCTTCCTTCTTCGTTGGTTTGTAACCACTCGAAATACGCTTCCATGAATGCAACAAACACGGGATGATCCGCAGAGACAAACTCTGGAACTTGCCCAGCAACAAAATGTTGTAGTTTGTTGTCGTATCCTTGCATGAATTACCTCAACACTTGGGATAACCTTTTGGAGTCGGAGAAGACTCTTTTGGTTTTGCGGCGTTGGTTGTTTGTGTCGGTGTCTGTGTGGTATCGGGTTGTTGTGTGGTTGCTGCTTGAAACTTTGGCTGATTCCTTGCAGAACTTGGTGAGTTCAGTCTACCTTCTGTAGAAAGTTTCACATCGACAAAGTTCGATGTTGGATCTGTGTTGTCCATGACCAACAACTGATTTTTGTCTGCAACAATCTCTGCGAAGTTACTAGGTTGTGCGCCAAGTTTCAACACAGGATTGATACCCGAAAGTCCTGCAATGTTTAGTGTTGGAAGATCAACTTGCCCTGATCCGTAGTTTATGCTGCCTGCTCTAGATTTCAATACTCGGAAGGGCTTCTCGGCCAACGATGTTGGATTGGTAGAAACTGATGAAGCAGGTGACACAGCAGCGTCTGGTAGCGGTTCGTAGGTTATTACATTGATCTGTCCGTTTCCATCATCTCGCAGATATGCAACAGAGTATGGAAAAGAGAACGAGGCTTTTGCTGCATCGAAATGCAAGAATCCGTTTGAAGTTATAGTATCGGGCTCTATTGGATTTGAGAAATTGGTGGTATAGTTTGCATCAACTCCGTAGTTCGGAGAGATGCGCTTCTCTAGGGAGATTACAGTTCCACTCGCCTCCACACTAGTATCAGACGAGTCAATGTTAGAAGACAGTCTAGACGCCAACAAGTTTCCACCAAATTTGCCAAGATTGCCGTTGACATAGGAATTTACCGCATTCTTTACCACTTGCTTGACTTCGTTTGGAGTTTTGGTTGTCTTGACTGGGTTCATCTTGAGTGTGGTTTCAAACTTCAAGTATGTGTAATCAGGATCGACAATCTCTGGCGTGACACCAACAATATTGAACTTCTTAAGAATCCCAAACTTGATTGCTTCTTTCTCTTGGTTT
>Ga0169931_10007922_pt1 | contig 15638 bp, 14 predicted proteins | sample Kivu_15m_20L_FD_129675 | JGI IMG/M metagenome (GOLD analysis project Ga0169931, IMG submission 129675) | Freshwater microbial communities from Lake Kivu, Western Province, Rwanda to study Microbial Dark Matter (Phase II) - Kivu_15m_20L... | ecosystem: Environmental > Aquatic > Freshwater > Lake... | reverse complement strand
GTGCGCAGCATTCGCCACAAGCCGCGCGCCAACGCGCGCCCGGGCATGGGCGCGCCAGGGGGCATGGCCAACACCGCATGGCGGCGCGGATTCGCGCAGTTGACGCCGCTGGGCCTGCGCTTTGACCTGCAGACCCCCTGGTGGCACATGGCCGAGGCCGCGCGCCTGGCCCGTGATCACCCCGGCACCTCGATCATCGTCAACCATGCGGGCCTGCCGGCCGACCGCAGCGCCGCCGGCCTCGCCGGCTGGCGCAGCGCAATGGCGCAGGTGGCCGCCTGCCCCAACGTCTGCGTCAAGATCTCGGGCATCGGCGTGCCCGGCCACGCGTGGACGGCGCAGGCCAACCGCGAGATCGTCCTGACGCTGATCGAACTCTTCGGCGTGCCGCGCTGCCTGTTCGCGAGCAATTTCCCGGTCGACGGCCTGTGCGGCAGCTTCGACGCCATCTTCGGCGGCTTCGAGGCCATCGTGGCCGACTTCAGCGCCGACGAGCAGGACGCGCTGTTCCGCCGCAATGCGATCCGCACCTACGCCATGGGGCTCGACGCATGAGCGGCGCCCGCCCTCGGCTGGCCTACATCGGCCTGGGTCTGATGGGCGGGCCGATGAGTCGCCACCTGGTGGCGCGCGGGTGGGTGGTGCACGGCCACGACATCCGCCCCCAGGCGCTGGAGCAGGCTGCCGCGAACGGAGTCGTGCCGCACGCAAGCGCCCGCGACGCCGTCCAGGGCTGCGAGCTCGTGCTGCTCAACCTGCCCACGACCGAGGCGGTGGAAGACGTCGTCTTCGGCCCTCAGGGCATCGCCGCCGTGCTGCAGCCGCCGCAGCGCGTGGTCGACTTCTCCACCATCCGCGTGGACATCGGGCGCGCCTGCACAGCGCGCCTGCGGCGCGAGCGGGGCTGCGCCTGGGTTGATGCGCCGGTCTCGGGCGGCCCGGTGGCTGCAGGGTCTGGCACGCTGACCGTGATGGCCGGCGCCGACGCCGACGACCAGGCTGCGGTCGAGCCGCTGATGCGCGACGTCGCGCAGCGCTTCACCGTGCTCGGCCCGCCCGGCAGCGGGCTCGTGGCCAAGATGCTGAACCAGCTGATGGTCGGCTGCCTGCACGCCACCGTGGCCGAGTTCACGGCGGCGGCCGAAGCCGCCGGCATCGAAGCCGACCGCGTGCCGGAGGCGCTGGCCGGCGGCCATGCCGACGGCGTGCTCTTCCAGCAGATCTACCCCCGCATGCGCGCGCGCGACTTCGCCCCGCGCGGCTACGCGCGCCAACTGCTGAAGGACCTGGACATGGTGCTGGCCTGGACCAAGGAGTTGCAGGTGCCCACGCCGATGACGGCGCAGGCGCAGACGCTGTACCGGATGCTGGCCCGCCTGGGCCACCAGGAGCTCGACACCTCGGCCCTGCTGAAGCTCTACGAGCCCCCGACGCCGACCCGGCCCTGAGAGCCGCCCCGATCACCCCCCACGACCTCACCCCAAGCAAGAGAGGAGACACCGATGAAGCTGTTCAAGACCCTGGCCCTGGCCGCCGCCGCGGCGGCGCTGCTGGCCACCGGCGCCGCACAGGCGCAGATCAAGCTGCGCTACGCCCACGTGGGCGTGGCCAACGCACCGCAGACAATCTACGCCGACGAGGTGGCCAAGCTCGTGAAGGAGCGCACCAACGGCCGCGTGGAGATCCAGGTCTTCGCGAACTCGCAGCTCGGCGGCGTGGGCGAGATGGTCGACGGCATCAAGGCCGGCGCCATCGCCATGGGGCACCACGACTTCGCCTCCCTCGGCAAGATCCTGCCCAACACCGCCGTCTTCAACGCCCCCTTCATCTACCGCGACCCGGGCCATGCGCTGCGCGCGACCGACGGGCGCAACTCCGACGCGCTCAAGGCCATCAACGCCGAGCTGGTGCAGAAGGGCGGCATGCGCATCGTCGGCAGCTTCTTCCAGGGAACGCGCCATCTGACCTCGAAGGAGCGGGTGCTGAGCCCGGCCGACATGCGCGGCAAGAAGTACCGCGGCGTCCCGGTCAAGCTGTGGTCGTCGATGATCACCGGCATGGGCGCCGTGGCCACCCCGGTCGAGGTGTCGGAGCTCGCCACTGCGCTGGCCACCGGCCTCGTCGTCGGCCAAGAGAACCCGCTGCCCAACATCTTCAACCTCAAGCTCCACGAGGTGCAGAAGTTCGTCATGCTCACCGGGCACATGCAGTCGGTGCTGTCGGTCTTCGTCAACGAGCGCATCTGGCAGGGCGTGCCGGCAGCCGACCGCAAGATCATCGAGGACACGATGGCCGAGGTCGGCCAGAAGACCCTGGACTGGGACCGCGAGAGCGCTGACCGTTACCGCCGCGACCTCGAGGCCCGCGGCATGACCTTCATCTCCGAGAAGGACGGCCTGAATCTCGGCGCCTTCCGCCAGGCGGTGAACGCCCAGGTGCTGAAGGACTTCCCCGAGTGGACCCAGCTCATCCAGCAGATCCAGGCCGTCAAGTGACGACCGCCTGACGCGCCCCCGAGCCCGGCCCCGCCGATGAAGACCCTGCGCCGCACCCTGGTGGCGACCTGCCTGCTGCTGCTGGCGGCGCTGATCGCCACGCCCAGCCTGCAGATCGTGATGCGCGGGGTCTTCAACGTGCCGATGGCCGGCGCCGAGGAACTGGCGCGCTACTTCCTGATCGCGCTGACGCTGTTGGGCGCGGCGCACGTCACGCACGCGGGCGGCCAGATCCGCATGGAGGAGTTCAAGGCCATGCTGCCGCCGCGGGCGCGCTACGCGCTGCAGGTGCTGATCGACCTGTGCGCGGTGGCCATGTTCGGCCTGATGGCGGTGGCTTCGGTCGTCTCCATCCTCGCCAACCTGGACAACCAGACGGCGACGCTGGAGATGCCCTACTGGCTCTTCATGGGCCCGATGACGGTGGGCATGACGCTGCTCACCGTGGAGAGCGCGGTCGATCTGGCGCGCACGCTGCGCCAGGGCCGCGCCGACGACAAGCACACGAGTCTGGCCTGAGAGCCTGAGAGCCGGAGCATCCTGCACATGAGCGGCTTCCTGGTCATCCTCGGTTTCCTCGTGCTGTTCATGCTGGGCTTCCCGGTGGTGCTGGCCATCGGCCTGCCGAGCATCGCCTACCTGCTGCTGAACGACCTGCCGCTGCAGATGATGGCGCAGCGCGCGCTGTACGCGCTCGATTCCTTCCCGCTCGTGGCGGTGCCGGTCTTCCTGTTCGTCGGCAGCCTGATGAACAGCGCGGGCATCTCGCGCCACATCTACCGTTTCGCCGACACCGCGGTCGGCCGCCTGCCTGGCGGGCTGGCACAGGTCAACATCTTCGGCAGCCTGGTCTTCGCCGGCATGTCGGGCTCGGCGCTGGCCGACATCGGCGGAATCGGCCGCATCGAGATCGACGCGATGAAGTCCAAGGGCTTCAAGCCGGCCTTCGCGAGCGCCATCACCTCGGCCTCGGCCGTGGTGGGGCCGATCTTCCCGCCCAGCATCCCGCTCATCCTGTACGGCACCATCACCGGCGTGTCGGTGATCCAGCTGCTGCTCGGCGGCATCCTGCCGGGCCTGCTGTGCGTCGTGGCGCTCATGCTGATGACGGCCTGGCTCTCGGTGCGACGCGGCTACCCGCGAGCCGAGCGCTGGCCCAGCCTCGCCAGGCTGTGGGCCGACCTGCTGCCCGCGCTGCCTGCGCTGCTGGCCCCCGTGATCCTGATCGGCGGCATGCTGCTGGGCTGGTTCACGCCCACCGAGATCGCCGCCGTGACGGTGGCCTACGCGCTGCTGATCAGCGCCCTGTTCTATCGCGAGCTCACCTGGCAGCGGCTGCTCGATGCCGCGCTCGAGACCTTGCGCGCCTCGGCCGCCATCCTGGTGATCGTGGCCATGGCGGCGCTGTTCGGCTGGGTGCTGTCGGTCGAGCAGGTGCCGCAGGCGATGACGAAACTCATGCTGTCGATCTCGACCGACCCGATGGTGCTGCTGCTGCTGGTGAACGTGCTCCTGCTCGTGGTGGGCATGTTCCTCGACAGCACGACGGCCATCCTCGTCATCGCCCCGATCATCGCCAAGCCCCTGGTGGCGGCGGGCGTCGACCCCGTGCACCTGGGCATGGTGGTCGTCTTCAACCTCATGATCGGCCTCGTCACGCCACCGATGGGCCTGGCGCTCTTCCTCGTCGCCGACATCGCCAAGGTGCCGATGAAGGACGTGCTGCGACAGATGGTCCCCTATTACGTGCCGCTGTTCGCGACGCTCGCGCTGATCACCTTCTTCCCCGCCATCACGCTGTGGCTGCCCCGCCTGGCCGTGGGCTGAGAGCCAGAAATCCTGGGCGCTCTCCGACCCCGACAACCGACCCCCTCGCCAACCTGACCATGACCCGCCCGACCATCGCCCTCTTCACCGGCGACCCCGCCGGCATCGGCCCCGAACTCGCGGGCAAGCTGCTCGCCGACCCGGCCACGCTCGAGCGCGCCGAGGTCGTGCTGATCGGCCAGCGCGGCCAGGTCGACGCCCCGGCGGGCGTGCGCTGGCACGCCTGGGCGGGGCTGGAGGCGCCGCCCTTCCCGCGTGCCGAGGCCACGGCCGACAACGGCCGCTTCATGCTGCAGGGCCTGGAGGCCGGGGCGCGGCTGGCGCAGTCGGGCGCGGCGGACGCCTTCTGCTTCGCGCCGCTGAACAAGGGCGCGCTGCGCGCCGGCGGCATGCACCAGGAGGACGAGCTGCGCTGGTTCGCCGAGCTGCTGCGCTTCGACGGCATCTGCGGCGAGCTCAACGTGCTGGAGAAGCTCTGGACGGCGCGCGTGACCTCGCACGTCGCGCTGCGCGAGGTCAGCAGCCTGCTGGAGCCCGGCAAGGTGGCGGATGCGATCGGCATGATCCACCGTGCGCTCGTGGCCGCGGGCAAGGCGCAGCCGCGCATCGCGGTGTGCGGCCTGAACCCGCACAACGGCGACAACGGCAACTACGGCGACGAGGAAGGCCGCCTGATCGAGCCGGGCGTGCGCCTGGCCGCCGCGCGCGGCTTTGCCGCCGACGGGCCCTTCCCGGCCGACACCGCCTTCGTGCGCGCCATCCGTGCCGAGGGCGGCTACGACGGCGTCGTCACGATGTACCACGACCAGGGCCAGATCGCGATGAAGCTGATGGGCTTCGAGCGTGGCGTCACGGTCCACGGCGGGCTGCCGATCCCGATCACGACGCCGGCCCACGGCACGGCCTACGACATCGCCGGCCTCGGCCGCGCCAACCCGGGGGCGATGTTCAACGCCTTCGAGCTGGCCTGCCGGATGGGGGCGAGCCGGCACGCGGTCACCCACTGAGCAACCGAGGCCCGCCGCAGCAGCCCGGGCGTGCGGCCCTAGCCCCACCACCCATTCCTCCTCCCACCCTCCCAAGGAGTTCCCACCATGCAACGCAAGACCTTCACCGCCGCCCTGCTCGCCGGCGCACTGGCCGCCCCCTGGGCCCTGACGGCGCAGGCGCAGACCGCCTACCCGACCAAGACCGTGCGCCTGATGGTGGGCGCCAATGCCGGCGGCGGCACGGACATCATCGCCCGCATGCTGGCCGAGAAGTTCGCCGAGGGCCTGAAGGGCACCTGGGTGGTGGAGAACCGCCCCGGCGCGTCCAACACCATCGCCGCCGACCTGACGGCCAAGGCGCCGGCCGACGGGCACACCCTGCTGGTGGCCACCAACACCGGGCAGGCCATCGCGCCGCACCTGCTGAAGCTGGCCTTCGACCCGATCAAGGACCTCACGCCCATCGGCCTGATCGTCACCGTGCCCAACGTGCTGGTCGTCGGCGCGCAGGTGCCGGTCAACTCGGTGGGTGAGCTGGTGCAGGCCATGAAGGGCAAGCCCGGCAGCTTCAAGTACGCGTCCTCGGGCGTGGGCAGCACGCAGCACATCGCGGGCGAGGCCTTCGACGCCGCGGCCGGCGTCAAGAGCCTGCACGTGCCCTACAAGGGCAGCGCGCAGGCGCACATGGACATCATCGGCGGCCAGGTCGAGATCATGTTCGACACCACGTCCTCGGCCATGGCGCAGATCAAGGCCGGCAAGTTCAAGCCTCTGGCCGTGACCACGCCCACGCGCTCGGCCCAGTTGCCCCAGGTGCCCACGCTGGCCGAGGCCGGCGTGCGCGGCGCCGACATGAGCACCTGGTACGCGCTCTACGCCACCGCCGGCACGCCGGCCGACGTGGTGGCCCGCCTGCAGGCCGAACTGGCGCGCGTGATCAAGCTGCCCGACGTGGATGCCAAGCTGCGCGGCCTGGGCGGCGAGCCCGGAAACATCACGCCGGCGCAGTTCGGCGAGTTCAACAAGCAGGAGTTCGACCGCTTCGGCAAGCTGATCCGCGACGCGGGGATCAAGCTGCAGTGATCGCCGGCCAATGACCGAGCAAGCCGCTCGGCGCACGAGTTCCAGTACCGTCCGGCGCTTCTTCGCGAAGCGCCGCCATGACCTGGTCCCTCCTTGCCCGTGATCCCGCCACCGGCGCCTTCGGCGTCGCCGTGGCCACGCGCTTCTTCGCCGTCGGCGCCCTGTGCCCGCACGCGGACGGCGGCGTCGGCGCGCTGGCCACGCAGGCGCTGATCAACCCGACCTTCGGGCCGCGCGGGCTGCGCCTGCTGCGCGAGGGCCTGGACGCGGCGCAGGTGCTGCAGGTGCTCGTCGCGTCGGACCCCGGCGCGGCCACACGCCAGTTGCACCTGCAGGACGCGCGCGGCGGCATTGCCACGCACACCGGCGCGGACTGCATCCCCTGGTGCGGCCACCTCGTGCGCAGCGGCTACTCGGTGGCTGGCAACATGCTGGCCGGCCCGCAGGTGCTGGACGACACGGCCGCCGCCTACGAGCGCCTGGCCGACCTGCCCTTCCCTCAGCGCCTGGTGCAGGCCCTGCGCGCTGGCGAGGCCGCCGGCGGCGACAAGCGCGGGCGTCAGTCCGCCGCGCTGCGCATCCACACCGACCAGGAATACCCCGCGCTCGACCTGCGCGTGGACGACCACGACGACCCGCTGGCCGAGCTCGAGCGCCTGGAGGCCGTCAGTCGCGAGCGCTTCGTCCACTTCGCGCGCTTCTTCGCCACGCGCGAGGCGCCGGGGGGCACCTGGGACCGCGCCATCATCGAGGCTGCCATCGGCGCGGCCACGCGCGCTGCCGCCGGCACGCCCAGCCGCTCCCTCGCCACTGACGCTGCGGCCGCCCACCCCGCGCCCGGCGCCGACGCGCCCCCGCCGCCCGGAGCCGGCCGTTGACCCCCCTGCTCGCGCTGCGCGACCTGCGCGTGAGCTTCCAGACGCCGCGCGGCGCGGCCCGCGCGGTGGACGGCATCGACCTCATGCTCGAGGCTGGCCAGACCCTGTGCATCGTCGGCGAGTCCGGCTGCGGCAAGAGCATGACGGCGCTGTCCATCATGGGCCTGGTGCCGCAGCCCGCCGGGCGCGTCGAGGGCTCGATCGCCTTCGACGGGCGCGAACTGCTCGGCCTGGCGCCACGCGCCTGGGCCGACCTGCGCGGCAACCGGCTGGCGATGATCTTCCAGGAGCCGATGACCTCGCTGAACCCCTCGCACACGGTGGGGCGCCAGTTGACGGAGGTGCTGCAGCGGCACCGCGGCCTGGACGGCGCGGCCGCGCGTGCCGAGGTGCTGGAGACCATGCGCCGGGTGCGCATCCCGGCGCCGGAGCGCCGCTTCGACGAATACCCGCACCGCCTGTCGGGCGGCATGCGCCAGCGCGTGATGATCGCGATGGCGCTGCTGTGCCGGCCCGCGCTGCTGATCGCCGACGAGCCGACGACGGCGCTGGACGTGACCATCCAGGCCCAGGTGCTCGAGCTCATGCGCGCCCTGCGCGCGGACACCGGCACCGCCATCCTGCTCATCACGCACGACCTCGGCGTGGTGGCCGAGATGGCCGACCGCGTGGCCGTGATGTACGCCGGCCAGGTGGTCGAGGAGGCGCCGGTGGACGAGCTCTTCGCCGCGCCGGAACACCCCTACACCGTGGGCCTGCTGGGCGCCATCCCGTCCATCGCCGCACCGCGCCCGCGCCTGGCCGCCATCGAAGGGCGCGTGCCCGCCGCCACCGACTGGCCCGGCGGCTGCCGCTTCGCCCCGCGCTGCCCCTTTGCCGACGAGCGCTGCCGGAGCGAGGCGCCGGCCCTGCAGGCGGTGCGCCCCGGCCACCGCAGCCGCTGCTGGAAGGCGCCGCTGGAGAGCCTGGTGGCGGCCGAGGAGGCTTGCGCATGAGCGCCGCAGCGCCCGCCGTCCTGCGCGCCGAAGGCCTGGTCAAGCGCTTCGAGGTCGGGCGCGGCCTGTTCGGGCGCGCGCGCGGCGTCGTCAGCGCCGTCGACGGCGTGTCGCTCGCGGTCGCGCCCGGGCAGACGCTGGCCGTGGTCGGGGAGTCGGGCTGCGGCAAGTCCACGCTCGCGCGCCTGCTGCTGCGCCTGATCGAGCCCGACGCCGGCCGCATCGAGCTCGACGGCCAGGACCTGCGCGCGCTGGACGAGCGCGCCCTGCTGCGCGCCCGGCGCCAGGTGCAGATGGTCTTCCAGGATCCCTTCGGCTCGCTCAATCCGCGTATGAGCGCGGGCGACACCCTGGCCGAGCCGCTGCGCCTGCACGCCGTGGTGCCCGCCAGCGAGCGCGCGACGCGCGTGCGGCGCCTGCTCGACCAGGTGGGCCTGCCGGCCGAGGCCGCGCAACGCTACCCGCACGAATTCTCCGGCGGCCAGCGCCAGCGCCTGGCCATCGCCCGCGCGCTGGCGGCCGGGCCCAAGCTGCTGGTCTGCGACGAGCCGGTGTCGGCGCTGGACGTCTCGATCCAGGCCCAGATCCTCAACCTGCTCGCCGACCTGCAGCACGAGCTCGGCCTGGCCTACGTCTTCATCTCGCACGACCTGGCCGTGGTGCGCCAGGTGGCCACCGAGGTGGCCGTCATGTACCTGGGCCGCTTCGTCGAGACCGGCCCGGCGTCGCAGGTCTTCGCCCGCCCACGCCACCCCTACACCCAGGCCCTGCTCGGCGCCGTGCCCGTGGCCGACCCGGCGCGGCGCGGCACCCGCGTGGTGTTGGGCGGCGACGTGCCGAGCCCGCTGGAGCCGCCGCCGGGCTGCCGCTTCCACACGCGCTGCCCGCACGCCGACGAGCGCTGCCGCCAGGAGGCGCCGCCGCTGCCGGCCGAGGCCCACGCCGTGGCCTGCTGGCACACGCAGCGGATCGCCGACCTGCAAGGCGGCGCAAGCCCCGAGGCGCCGGCGGACGGCATCGCGCCCGACCATGCCCGCCGGCAAGGCCGGTGCGCCGTGCTGCAGCGCCTGCAGGCCGCCTTCGAACGCCGCGCGCCCACCCCTTCCCCAGCCCCTTCCCCATCCCCCTGACCAGGAGCTCCCCGATGAAGTTCTCCCCCACCCTCAAACGCCTGACGCTCGGGCTGGCGCTGCTCGGCGCCGCTGCGGCGGCGCAGGCGCAGACCACGCTGCGCATCGGCCTGGCCGAGGACCCGGACGTGCTCGACCCGACCTTCGGCCGCACCTACGTCGGCCGCATCGTCTTCAAGTCGATCTGCGACAAGCTCTTCGACATCGACGACAAGCTCGCCATCGTGCCGCAGTTGGCGCTCGGCCACAGCACCTCGGCCGACGGCAGGACGGTCACGATCCGGCTGCGCCCGGGCGTCAAGTTCCACGACGGCGAGCCCATGACCGCCGAGGCGGTGAAGTTCTCGCTCGACCGCCACCTGACGGCGCAAGGCTCCTTCCGCCGCGCCGAGATCGCCCAGGTCGACAAGGTCGAGGTCGTCGACCCGCTGACCGTGCGCCTGCTGCTGAAGACGCCGTTCGCGCCGTTGATGGCCCAGCTTACCGACCGCGCCGGCATGATCATCTCGCCCAAGGCGGCCGCGGCCGCGGGCGACAAGTTCGGCAACGCCCCGGTCTGCGCCGGGCCCTACAAGTTCACCGAGCGCGTGGCGCAGGACCGCATCGTCGTCGACCGCTTCGCCGACTACTGGGACAAGGGTCGGGTCCACATCGACCGCATCGTCTACCGCCCGATCCAGGACTCCACCGTGCGCCTGGCCAACCTGCGCTCGGGCCAGCTCGACCTGCTCGAGCGCATGCTCGCCACCGACGTGGGCGAGGTGCGCAAGGACAGCCGCCTGCGCCTGGCCACCGGCTTCGAGCTCGGCTACCAGGGCATCACCCTGAACGTGGCCAACGGCGAGAAGGCCAACAGCCCGCTGGGCAAGGACGCGCGCGTGCGGCGCGCGCTCGAACTCGCGATCGACCGCGAGGCCTTGGACCAGGTCGTCTTCAACGGCCTGAACCAGGCCAACAACCAGTGGGTCAGCCCGGCCAACCCCTACTACCAGGCCCGCTTCCCCACGCCCAAGCGCGACGTCGCCCGCGCCAAGGCGCTGCTGCGCGAGGCCGGCGTGAGGACGCCGCTGGCGCTGGACTTCATGGTGCCCAACAACCCCGAGACGCGCGCCGCGGCCGAGGTGATCCAGTCGATGGCGGCCGAGGTGGGCTTCGACCTGAAGATCCGCGTCACCGAGTTCGCGACCTCGCTGAACGAGGCCGAGAAGGGCAACTTCCAGATGTACATGCTGGCCTGGAGCGGGCGCACCGACCCAGACGGCAACATCTTCTCCTTCGCCTCGTGCAAGGGGCCGCTGAACTACGGCCGCTACTGCGACCCGGCGCTGGACGCCCTGCTCGAGAAGGCCCGCAGCACCACGGCGGTGGCCGAGCGCAAGAGCCTGTACGAGCAGGCCGCGGCCAAGTGGCTGGCCGAAGGCTCGGTGATCTACCTCTACCACCGCGCGCTGCTGTTCGCGCACAGCCCGCGGCTGGAGGGCTTCAAGGTCATGCCCGACGGTCTGATCCGCGTCACCGACCTGAAGCTGAAGTGAGCAAGCGACGGCCGGGCACGCGCCCGGCCGCGCCGCCGGCCCCCTGTCCATGCTGAACTTCCTGCCCCGCCGACTGCTGGAACTGTTGCCGACGCTGTTCCTGGTGTCGGTGCTGATCTTCAGCCTGCAGCAACTGCTGCCGGGCGACCCGGCGCTGGTGATGGCCGGTGAAGAAGGCGACCCCGCCGTCATCGAGCAGATCCGGCGCCAGTACCGGCTGGACCAGCCGCTGCCCCTGCAGTACCTGCACTGGATGGGCAACGTCCTGCAGGGCGACCTGGGCGAGTCGATGCGCATCAAGCAGCCGGTGGCCCAGCTCATCGCCGAGAAGCTGCCCGTCACGCTGCAGCTCGGGACGATGGCGATGCTGTTCGCGCTGCTGATCGGCATCCCCGCGGGCATCGTCTCTGCCGTGCGCAAGGGCACGGCCTGGGACACCGCCGCCAACGTGGTGGCGCTGGCCGGGCTGTCGACGCCGAACTTCTGGCTCGGCATCATGATGATCTTCCTGTTCTCGGTGAGCCTGGGCTGGCTGCCGGCCTCGGGCTACGTGAGCCTGCTCGAAGACCCGCTGCAGTCGCTCGCCACCACGGTGATGCCAGCCTTCGTGCTGGGCTCGGGCATCGCCGCGGTGCTGATGCGGCACATGCGCTCTTCGCTGCTGCAGGCCATGGCGGCCGACTACGTGCGCACCGCGCGCGCCAAGGGCCTGCTGGAGCACCAGGTGGTGCTGCGGCACGGCTTGCGCAATGCGCTCACGCCGGTCATCACCCTGGGCGCGCTGGAGTTCGGCACCTTGTTGTCGGGTGCCGTGCTGACCGAACAGGTGTTCTCCGTCCCCGGCCTGGGCAAGCTCATCGTCGACGCCGTCTTCAACCGCGACTACGCTGTCGTCCAGGGCGTCGTGCTCGTCACGGCCACGGTCTACATCCTGCTGAACCTGCTGGCCGACGTGCTCTACGTGCTGGCGAACCCGAGGTTGAGGGCATGAGCGGGCGCTGGCGATCGCCCCGCCGCTGCACCGGGAGGGCCGCCGAGTGAGCCGCGGCACACCGACGACCCCGGGTGGGTCCCCCCGCGCCCCGGCCCCTGCAGGCGCCGACTCGCCGACCCGCCTGGCGCTGCGCCAGCTCACGCGCCGGCCCGCGGCCGTCTTCGGCGGCGCGGTGCTGCTGACCGTGCTGGTGCTGGCGCTGCTGGCGCCCTGGCTCGCGCCCTACGACCCGCTCGCCACCAGCTGGTCGGCGGTGCGCAAGGCGCCCAGCGCCGCGCACTGGTTCGGCACCGACGAGGTCGGGCGCGACCTGCTCTCGCGCGTGATCTGGGGCGCCCGCGCCTCGTTGTCGGCCGGGCTCGTGGCCGTGCTGATCGCGGTGGCCGTCGGCCTGCCGCTGGGCATGGTGGCGGGCTACCTGGGCGGCTGGATCGACATGGTGATCGGGCGCCTGACCGATGCCATGCTCGCCATCCCCTTCCTGATCCTGGCCATCGCGCTGGCCGCCTTCCTGGGCCCGAGCCTGTCGAACGCGATGATCGCCATCGGCGTGACGGCCACGCCGCTGTTCGTGCGCCTGGCACGCGGCCAGGTGCTGCAGGCGCGGGCGGAAGACTGGGTCGAGGCGGCGCGCTCGGTCGGCAACCCGCGCGCGCGCATCCTCGTGCGCCACATCCTGCCCAACATCCTGCCCCCGGTGATGGTGCAGGCCACGCTGACCATCGCCTCGGCCATCATCGCCGAGGCCAGCCTGTCCTTCCTCGGCCTGGGCCAGCAGCCGCCGGCGCCGAGCTGGGGCTCGATGCTCAACACCGCGCAGCGCTTCCTCACCCAGGCCCCCTGGATGGCCCTGTTCCCGGGCGCGGCCATCTTCCTGACCGTGCTCGCCTTCAACCTCTTCGGCGACGCGCTGCGCGACGCGCTGGACCCCCGGCGTTGAGGGAGCCCCCAGGATCGGTCTGCGTCACGCCATCGGGAGAGCCCACAATGGTTCAGGCAAGGCAGGGCGCCGCGATGCCAGGCTCCGCCGCCATCGCCTGCGCTCGCGCAGCCGATGCGTCAGCGCTCATCGGCCTTCGAGGGCGCACAAGAGAGAAGACCGTTTCCTCAGCCCGGCTGCTCAGCGCTCCGCCTGCGCCCGCCGCACCTCTTCGCGCACGCTCTCCGTCAACTCGGCCTTCAGCGCCGCGAAGGCCGGCGTGGTCTTGACCGAGTAATGACGCGGGTGCGGCAGGTCCACCGTGCGGTCGAGCTTGATACGGCCCGGGCGGGCGCTCATGACCACGACGCGGCTGGCCATGAAGACGGCCTCGTCGATGTCGTGGGTGACGAAGAGCACGGTCTTGCGCTCGGCCTCCCAGATGCCCAGCAGCAGTTCCTGCATCAGCTCGCGCGTCTGGTGGTCCAGCGCGCCGAAGGGCTCGTCCATCAGCAGCATGCGCGGACTGTTGGCCAGCGCGCGGGCGATCGCGGTGCGCTGCTGCATGCCGCCGGAGAGCTGCTTGGGGTAGTGCGCCTCGAAGCCGGCCAGACCCACCTGGGCGATGAAGCCGTGCGCGATCTCGAGCTGCTGCGCGCGCGGCAGACCGCGCTCGCGCAGGCCGAAGCACACGTTGTCCAGCACGTTCAGCCACGGGAACAGCGTGTAGCTCTGGAACACCATGCCGCGGTCGGCGCCGGGGCCGCTGATGCGCTGGCCGTCCAGCAGCACCTCGCCAGCGGTGGGCTGGTCCAGCCCGGCCACGATGCGCAGCAGCGTGCTCTTGCCGCAGCCGCTGGGTCCGAGGATGGTGACGAAGTCGTTCTCGGCCACGGCCAGGTCGGTGGCCTGCAGCGCCAGCGTGCCGCCGCCGGCGCCGGCGAAGCGACGCTCGACGCCGCGGATCTGGAGGATGGGATTCATGCCCGTCTCACCGCCCCAGCGCAGCCCAGGGGAACAGGCGCCGGTTCGCGGCCTTGAACAGCAGGTCGCTGAGCAGGCCGATCACACCGATGACGATGATGCCGAAGATGATCTGATCGGTGGCCAGCAGCGCCTGGCTGTCGGTGATCATGTGGCCGATGCCGCTGGAGGCGCCGATCAGCTCGGCGACGATGACGTAGGTCCAGGCCCAGCCCAGCACCATGCGCAGCGTCTCGGCGATCTCGGGCGCGGCGCCGGGGATCATGACGCGCCACACCAGCGAGCGGTCGCCCGCGCCCAGCGTGTAGGCGGCTTCGACCAGGTCGCGCCGGGTGTTGCCCACGGTCACCGCGATCATCAGCACCAGTTGGAAGAAGCTGCCGATGAAGATGACGGCCAGTTTCTGCGCCTCGCCGATGCCGGCCCACAGGATCAGCAGCGGGATGAAGGCGCTGGCCGGCAGGTAGCGCGCGAAGCTGACGAAGGGCTCGAAGAAGGCCTCGACGGGCTTGTACGCGCCCATGGCCACGCCCAGGGGCAGCGCGATCGCCGCCGCGATGACGAAGCCGCCGACCACGCGCCACACCGTCATGCCGATGTCCTCGGCGAAGCCCATCTCGGTGAGCAGCACCCAGCCGGACTTCAGCATGGTCCAGGGGTCGGCCAGGAAGGTCTTGCTGACGTAGCCGGAGAAGGTGGCCGCCGACCACGCGGCGACGAAGACCACGAAGAAGGCCACGCCCAGCGCGACGCGCGCGCCGGGGGAGACGGGGGTGAGGGGTTTCATCGCAGGGGCGGGTTGGCAGGCCGTGGATCATGCGCGGCACCCTGCGGCGAGCCGGCCCGCGCAGGCGGGCCGGTCATAACGCAAGGGGCCGCGCCGCCCGCTTACTGGATGAAGCGGGTGTCGACGAGCTTGCCCATGTCCGGCAGCGCGCGGATGATGCCGGCCTCGAGCAGGATCTGAGCCGCCTTCTTGCTGAACTCGGCATGCTCGCCGGCGAAGAACTTCTTGTTCGCCTCGCGGTCCTGCCAGCGCAGGAACTTCTGGCTGCCCTCGAACTGCTCGGCCGTCTGCTTGACGTCCGCACCCATGATGCCGAAGCTCTTCTGCGGCTCGGCCTTGATCATGGCCACCGAGTCGAAGTAGGCATCCGCCAGGGCCTTGGCGGCGCGCGGGTTCTCGGCCAGGAACTTCGGCGTGCAGCCGAAGGTGTCCATGATCATCGGGTAGTCCAGCGTCGTGGCGAGGATCCTGCCGGCCTCGGGCTTGGCGCGCACGGCGCTGAGGAAGGGCTCGTAGGTCATGGCCACATCGATGCCGGCCGTGCCGGCGATCATGGCGTTGGCGGCGGCCTGCGGCTCGAGGTTGACGACCTTGACGTCCTTCACGCTCAGGCCGTTCTCGCGCAGCATCCAGGCCAGCGTGAAGTAAGGCGCGGTGCCCGGGGCGCTGGCGGCCACGGTCTTGCCCTTCAGGTCCTTGATGCTGTTGATGCCGGGCTTGACGACCATGCCGTCGGCGCCGAAGCTCTTGTCGAGCTGGAAGATCTGCGTCGTGGCCACGCCGTTGGCGTTCCAGACGATCCAGGTCTCCACCGTGGTGGCCGCGCACTGGATGTCACCCGAGGCGATGGCGAGGTGGCGGTCCTTCTGCGGGATCTTCTTGATGCTGACGTCCAGGCCGTGCTTCTTGAACAGCCCGGCCTCCTTGGCCAGCGTCAGCGGCGCGAAGCCGGTCCAGCCGGAGATGCCGATGGCGACCTTGGTCTCCTGGGCGGAGGCGGCGGCGCCGCAAAGGGCCAGCGC
>Ga0169931_10007921_pt1 | contig 15638 bp, 14 predicted proteins | sample Kivu_15m_20L_FD_129675 | JGI IMG/M metagenome (GOLD analysis project Ga0169931, IMG submission 129675) | Freshwater microbial communities from Lake Kivu, Western Province, Rwanda to study Microbial Dark Matter (Phase II) - Kivu_15m_20L... | ecosystem: Environmental > Aquatic > Freshwater > Lake... | reverse complement strand
TGGATCGAGCGGCTGCTCGCAATTCATCGCGGATCCGCCCGCATCCGGCCGCGGGCTTGCGGTGGAGTATCCGGGAGCGTCTCCGTGGGTCACGGCCGTCGGTGGCACGCGCATCGTCCTCGGTGCCGGCAATGAGCGGGTCGACGAGGTCGTGTGGAATGACATCGCCTACGGCGGTCCGGCCCAGGGAGCGGGCACCGGCGGCCCCACGTTGGTGAGCAGCCCGTGGTATCAGCGGCCCGTGTCGGCGCAAGACCGCCGTGTCGTGCCCGATGTCGCCGCGCACGCATCCAACTACGCCGGCTGGCCGCTGGCCTATCCGATCGGCGGCGAGCTCGTGGTCATCCCCGTGGGTGGCACGAGTGCCGCGTCGCCCTTCACTGCCGCCAACCTCGCCCTCATCGCCGCAGCGGAGCGTAAGGCAGGCCGGGGCCCGCTCGGCTTCGTCAACCCCATGCTCTACGAGTTGGCCTCAAAGCCGGCCGTCTATCGCACGGCGTTCCACGACATCACGAAGGGGAGCAACCAGCGCTTCATCGAGGCGGGCTGCTGCACTGCCTCGCGCGGATTCGACCAGGCGACCGGCCTGGGCGCGCTCACCTTCGACGAGCTCATCAAGGTGATCCCGAAGCCGGCCCCGCGGAGGTAGTGCGTGGGACTCAGCGAGGTGGGGGCGATATGAGACTGAGTCGGTGGACTGCTGCGGTCGCCGCGGTCATGACGATCGCCGCCACGGGGGTGATCTCACCTCTGGGCGCGCAGGCGAGGGGCTCCTATGAAATCGATGTCGTGACCAGGACGCCCGAGGTGAGGTACTTCAAGAGTTTCTCCTACAGCAGCCTCTCCGTGACCGGCCCCGATCGGGCGATGGCCCGCACGCTGACGGCCAAGGTCAGGGCATTTACGCTGCCGTGGGTCGACGAATACCGGGATCCTGACGCCAAGACGACGACCTATCTGAAGAAGGCGCAGCCCGCCAATCTGTCGGTGGTCGCCACTCCCACCCCCGGCTGTCACCGCAACCATGTCTGCCTCTCGCAGGTCATGGCCTTCAGCACACCCCTCATCGCGGGGTCGATCACCGATGTCATGGCGCGAGCGTGGTCGACGAAGACCGCCAAGCCGGCCCGGCTCAAGGACTTCGTGGCGCCTAGCGCACTGCCTGCTTTCACGGCGAAGGTGAAGGCCGCTATCCGCAAGGATTCGTGCTACTACGGCTTCCCGATCAAGCTCAAGCCGGACTACGCGTCTTATCCCCACTGGGTGCCCCTGGACAAGGGGATCGCCGTGTGGTTCCCGGAGTATCAATTCGGGTGCCAGATCATGAGCCTGCGCGTCACCTGGCCCTGACCTGCCGCACCTGACCGCAAGCGTGCCCGCTCTCAGAGGCGACGAGGGCACTGCCTGAGGTCAGAGTGACGCCAGCGACGATCGATAACACTGTGATTCGCGCACGGCGCAGACGCGGGCAAACACGGCGCAGACGCGGGCAAACAGGTGGTGAACGAAGCTGAAGGCACGCCGATGCGAATCCCGGACTATTCGGGCCCCTCTCGCCAGACTGTGCCCACCCGCGACCCCGGAGGCGAAATGGCACAGACAGAGCAGAACGTCGCAGGCGAGTCCGAGTCGGCGGTCAGCCGCTGGTTCGAACTCAGCAAGAGGGGATCGACCTTCGGTCGAGAGATCCGCGGCGGCGTCGTCACCTTCGTGACGATGGCCTACATCGTCGTCCTCGGCCCTCTCATCCTGGGCACCGGGACCGACGGCACCGGCTCGCTCATCGGCGGTTTCAGTGACGTCGGCGGCTCGATCGCCGCGGTCGCTGCTGTGATGGCTCTCGTCGCGGGCGTGATGTCGATCGTCATGGGAGCGATCGGGCGCCTGCCACTAGCCATCGCCGCGGGCTTGGGTCTGCTCCCAGTGGTGGCGTTCTCGCTCGCGCCGCGCATGACCTGGGCCGATGCCATGGGATTGGTGATCCTCGAGGGCGTGCTCGTGCTCATCCTGGTGCTCGTCGGCCTGCGCAAGAAGGTCTTCGATGCGATCCCCGATCCGCTGAAGTTCGCGATCGGCGTGGGCATCGGACTCTTCATCACGCTCATCGGCCTGGTCGACGCGGGCATCACGCGCGCGGGCAACCCGCTCATCAGCTTCGGCGTCAACGGCAACCTATCCGGCTGGTCGGCGTTCATCTTCGTCGTCGGCCTGCTGCTCATGAGCGTTCTCGTGGTGCTCAAGGTGCGCGGTGGCCTGCTCATCGGCATCGTCGTCACGACGGTCCTGGCGATCATCGTCGAGGCTGCCTTCGGAGTAGGTGGCCGCAGCGAAGACAATCCGGGGGGCTGGGGTCTCAACGTGCCGGGCCTGCCGGAGTCACTGGTCGCCTCCCCGGACTTCAGTCTGATCGGCCAGTTCAACCTCTTCGGCGCCTTCACGGCCATCGGTGTGCTCGCCGCGGGCCTGGCGGTCTTCAGCCTCATGCTCACCGACTTCTTCGACACCATGGGCACTGCATTCGGCATCGCGGCCGAGGGCGACATGCTCGACAAGGACAATGACGTCCCGCATATGCAGTCGGTCCTCGCCGTGGACGCTGCCGCCGCCATCGTGGGTGGCGCGGCCAGTGCTTCGAGCAATACGGCGTACATCGAGTCGGCGGCGGGAGTCGGCGACGGCGCACGCACCGGCATCGCCGCCATCGTCACGGGCGTGCTCTTCCTCGTGGCGATGTTCTTCACACCGCTGGTCAGCGTGGTGCCGTGGGAGGCGGCGGCCCCAGCTCTCGTGGTCGTCGGCGCGATGATGATGATGCAGGTGCGCAAGATCGACTTCACGGACCTGTCGATCGGCATTCCGGCGTTCCTCACGATCGTGCTCATGCCCTTCACCTACTCGATTGTGAACGGCATCGGCGCCGGCTTCGTGTCGTGGGTGGTCATCAAGGGCTGCCAGGGTCGGGCCCGGGAGATCCCTCTCGTGATGTGGGTCGTGACGGTGGCCTTCATCGTCTACTTCGCGTCTGAGCCCATCTCGGGCTGGATCGGCCAGTAGCCCCCGCCATCATCGGTTTGTTCGCACTTACAGGGCGCGGCAATCCCCGCACCTGCGTGCAGTGGGGGGCCGAGGTAGGCGACAGTTGACCCATGACGGACGACGGTCGTCGCAGGGTGCTGCTCGTCGAGGACGAGGAGTTCACTCGCACCATGGTGGCCGAGGCGCTGGAGGTCAACGGCCTGCGCGTCCACGGTGTCGCCACCGTCGCCGAGGCTCTCGTCGAGATGGAGTCCTTCGAGCCACACGTGGTCGTCTCCGATCTTGATCTGGGCAGCGGCCCCTCGGGTGCAGACCTGCTCAATCGGCTTGCCGAGGACGCGCCGTGGGTGGGACTCGTCGTCCTCACGTCGCATGCGTCGCCGGAGCTCGCGATCCGGCCCGGCACGCAACTGCCGTCGCACGTGAGCTACGTCATGAAGTCACAGGTCAACTCCAGCGGGGACCTCCTGCAGGCGGTCGAGTCCGCCATCACCGACACCGAGTTCACCCTGGTGCCCGAGCTGGACCCTGAGGGACGGGCCGTCATCTCCCACAGCCAGGGAGAGATCCTGCGTCTCATCGCAGACGGCTACTCCAACCTCGGGATCGCTGAGATCCGGGGCACCTCCCTGCGGTCGACGGAGTCGCTGGTGCACCGCACCTTCAGCGCGCTCGGCATCGACTCGGATCGACGCATGAATGCGCGCGTGCAGGCCGTGCGCATGTGGCAGCAGGGACGGGTCATCGTCAAGTGAGTGCCGAGACCATCGCCCGCCGACTCGGCAGCCGCTGGTGCTGCGCCTGGCAGGTGGGCGCCACCCTGGTCGTGATGGGTCTTGTCCTGTCCGCGGGCCTTCGACTGGGCCTGGGCTGGCCCTCCTACCTGCGAAGCACCGCCGTCGAGGTCGCCGCCGATGCCGTCGGAGCCGCTGTGCTGCTCATCGCGGCCGTCACGGTCCTGCGCACACGTGACACGCGGGTGCAGCCCGTCTGGCTCGTCGTCGTTGTCTGGATCTGCGTCGCCGCTGCGCGCCTGGTGTGCTCACTCCTCATCTCACCCGACCCCATCGGCGCCACCATCACCTTCAACGTCGCCATCCCCGTGTGGGCGCTCGTAGTGATCTATCTCTTCGCGACCATGGACGAAGGCCGCAGTGGCGCGCGGGAGATCGCCGAGGCCAACGCCGAGCTCATCGAGATCCAGGAGCACACCCAGGATCTCCTGGAGCAGGAGGAGCGGCGCCTGGTCGATGCGGTCCAGGGACGCATGGCTGCCGAGGTGGCCGGACTCCGCGAGAGCGTGCGGGCAGCGGCGCTTACAGGCGCCCGTGCGAGCATCACCGCCCTCGCCGACCGCGTGGCCTACTACTCCACCGAGGTTGTGCGCACCGCGAGCCATCGACTCCGTGAGCCGGACGTCGCGCTGCTCGGTGCCGGCCTGCGGCCGGGGTCGGCGCAGGTGCAGTGGCCGAGCCTCTTCGACGTCTACATGCGCGCCCGCCAGCCCGTCGTCCTGCCCGTGGCCCTCATCGCGATGCGGGGATTCGTCGGGTCGCTGCTGCGATGGGATCCGAGCACGCTGCTGGTGCAGGCGCTGATCTTCAGTGCCCTGCTTGCCCTGGCCTGGGTCGGGCGCGCCATCATCGACCGGGTTGCTGCGCGCCCATCCCCCCGAGAGTTGATCCTGAGCACAGGCCTGGTGATCTTCCTCGCGGCCATGGCCGTCTGGGGGTTTGCCCTGGCGCGGACCCAGGCTCCTGCCAACCCCGAACTCATCCCCCTCCCGGCGATCGGTGTCTTCGTTGCCGGTGTCTTCATCCTCGGGCGCCTCGTCTCGGGCGTGAACCTGCGCTGGGCCCGCGTGACCGAGGAGCTCGCCCAGGTGAACTCCGCTCTCGCAGCGGCCAACCGGGAGCTCATGCACGAGCTCGGTCAGGTGCGCGAACGCTTGGCTGATGTGCTCCATGGACCCGTGCAGGGTCGCCTGGCGGCAGCATCGATGGCACTGCGCCTCTACGCCGACGCGCAGGCGAGCGGACGCGAAGGTGATCTCCCCGCCACGCTCCGCACCACAACCCTCCTGCTCGATCGAGCCATCCAGGACCTCGAGCGGATCGGCCAGCGCACCGAGCCGGAGTGGACCAGCCTGGGGGCCGGACTGGAGCACGTGGCGCAGACGTGGGCCGGACTCGTGACAGTGACCTGGTCGGTCGCCGAGGGTGATGCGTTCCCCTCCTCGACCCGCACCCTCGTCGTGGCCATCGCCGGTGAACTCGTCACGAATGCCTCGCGGCATGCCGATGCCCGCAACGTCGACCTTGCCGTGCGCGTGGCACGCGAAGGCGTGGAGATCGATGCGATCAACGATGGCCGTCCACCTCGCGTCGCACCGCAGCCTGGCGCGGGCCTCGGGATGGTCGCGCGACATGACGGCACGTGGGCTATTGACCGCACAGCAGATGGGCGCACGCGAGTGCGTGTGCGCGTGCCCGTCTCTGCCTGATGAGACGAGGAGGATCAGCCCTGGTCGAGCTTCACCTTCGCCTTGCGTCCTCGAATCGTGCAGTGATTGAGCGACTTCACGACCTTGCGCGCCTTGACCTCGGGCACATCGACCAGTGAGTAGAACTCCTGGATGCGGACCGGCCCCACGTCGCGGCCCTTGAGACCGGCCTCACCCGTGACCGCCCCGACAATGTCGCTGGGTGTCACCCCGGACTTGCGCCCCAGCGACACCCAGATCCGCGCCTTGCCGCTGGCCGGGCGCGGAACACCGGCGTCGCGCATCCCGCGCCCCGCCTTGCCCTGCCCCTTGCTTGATGGGGCCGTGCCCCATGACGCAGGTAGCCCTCTCTTGCCGTCGTTGTCGAGCGCGGCGGAAAGCTCGCGATCGTCGTCCTCCACGTCTCCCCCCGCGGCGTCGTGCGCGAGGGCGAATGCTGCGAGCAGCACGGTCTCCGGGTCGCGGTCCTCCAGGAGCTCGGCGACGATCTCCTGGAAGGACTCCAGTCGCGCCTGCTGGTCAGGATCGTCAAGGATGTCCTCGATGGCCTCGCGGCTGCGCTCGAGTCTCATCATGCGCACGTCAGCGATGCTCGGCACCTTCTCGATGGGGATCGGTGCGCCGATGAGCTTCTCGATCGCCGCGAGCATCCTGCGCTCACGCGGCTCAACGAGACTCAGTGCGACACCCTCGCGTCCCGCGCGTCCGACACGACCGATCCGATGGACGTAGACCTCGGGCGACGATGGGAGGTCGTAGTTGACGACGTGCGAGAGGTGATCGACGTCCAGGCCGCGAGCAGCCACGTCGGTGGCGACAAGCACGTCGATGGCGCGTGACCGCAAGCGCCCCATCACCCGGTCGCGCTGATCCTGGGTGAGGCCTCCATGCAGGGCTTCGGCCTGGTAGCCACGGGCGGCGAGTGCCTGGGCCAGATCGTCGACCTCGCCGCGCGTGCGGCAGAAGATGATCGTGGCGGCCGGGTCCTCGGCATCGAGGATCCGCATGGCGGCTGCGGGCTTGTCGAACCTCTTCACGACGAAGGCGGCCTGGCGCACCCGCGGCACGTCATCGGAGCGCTTGGCCGGCGGAGCGATGGCCACGCGCTCCGGATTGCGCAGATGCCTGCTCGCGAGCTTGTCGATGCGCTTGGGCATCGTCGCCGAGAAGAGCACCGTCTGGCGCGAGTCCGGAGTCTTGGCCAGGAGAGTCTCGATGTCCTCAATGAAGCCCATCTCGAGCATCTCGTCGGCCTCGTCGAGCACGACGGTGCGCACGCTGTCGAGCTTGAGGGATCCGCGGTCGCACAGGTCGAGGGCGCGACCCGGTGTGGCGATGACGACGTCGACGCCTCGACGGAGCGCCTCGATCTGCTGGCGTGCGGGTGCACCGCCATAGATCGCCACCAGGCGCACCCCGATGCCCTTGCCATAGCTGGCAAACGCCTGTGCCACCTGGAGCGCGAGCTCGCGTGTGGGCACGAGCACGAGGGCGCTAGGTGCACCGCTGCGTCGATCCGGGTCGAGACGCTCGAGGATGGGCAGGGCGAACGCGGCTGTCTTGCCCGTGCCCGTCGCAGCCTGCCCCAGCATGTCGGCGCCGCCGATCAGGAGCGGGATGGCGGCGGCCTGGATGGGAGTGGGCTCCTCGTAGCCGAGCGAGGTGAGAGTGGAGAGGAGATCCCCCCTCAGTCCCAGGGCGGTGAAGTCAAGACCGGGGGTATCCATGTGGCGGACGCTACCGTGCGGGTGACAACCCCCGAGGTCAGGGCGAAGGCATGCGTGGGGTCGGTGTCAACGCGTGCGATAGATCGCGGAGCGCGAACCGACGGAAAGCATGTCCATGGACGCGGGTGCCTCATCACGCGGCCGTCGAATCGGGGACGCGCACCAGGGCGCCCGAGCGTGTGCGGGTGAGGACGCCGATGGTGTCAATCCCGAGCGCGACCGACACCAGCCCAAGTGCGCGCATCCAGCGCAGGTCACGGTCGCTGACGGTGGGCGAACCGACTCGATGCGTGACCACTCCGAGGCGGCGTACCGCGCTGTCCTCGCTGGAGCGGAATTCATCGAAGTCCGGGTCGTCACGATCGACGTCATCGCCATCGCACATCACATCGTCGATCTGGGCGATCACTCCTGACAGCACGCCCAGGCATGTCTCCTCGGCGGGGTCGGGTGGCCCGTCGGGGAGTACGACGACGACCGGGATGGGCGTGTCGTCGATCTCGGCGACGATGACCACCGTGCCCTCACGTCGTTCTGCCACGGGCAGATGGTCGGCGGCGAAGAGCAGCGGATCGAGCAGGGACTGATCAAGCAGCTCATCGGGGCCGAGGTGGGACCAGCGCCGCCGGAAGGCGCCGGGATCATCAAAGGGGAGTCGTTTCATGCCCGGAGCATCCACGCCGCGGCCTGTGGATCGTGGCCGCGATCCACAGGGGTTGTGTGATAGCGCAATGCGACACTCGTGTCATGACCTGGCGTGCAGCAGCGGTGGCCGCGGTGATCATCACGGTGGTCGTCTATGCCATCGGCTCGGGAGTGTGGGTGTCGACCGGCAGTGCGTGGTACGTCGCCCTTGAGAAGCCGGCGTGGCAGCCGCCGCCCTGGGTCTTCGGAGTGATCTGGCCCTACAACTTCGTCGTCATCGCCGTGGTGGGCTCAGTGATCGCGTGGAACGCCGCCCCGGGGCGTGTCGTGACGGTGCTGGTGCTGCTGGGAATCACCGTGGCCCTCGCGATTGCCTGGGCCTACCTCTTCTATGTGCCGCACGAACTCACCTGGGCGGCGATCGCGCTCACAGCGACTGCTGCGCTGACGCTGCCGATCACCGCAATCGCGTTTGCCGAGCGCTGGTGGCTCGGCGCCCTCCTCGTGCCCTATCAGGTCTGGGTGGCGCTGGCCGCCAGCCTGTCGTGGGGCTATGTCGCGAAGGCAGTGCCCTAGTCCGCCAGAGCCATCAGCCCGAGCAGCGAACAGTCCATCCGAACTGGGCCGAGACGAGGTTGCGACCATTGCGTGGATCGACCACCCTCGCGTAGCGGCGTACGCCTGGACGGTAGTACTCGCGGGCGCTGCACACACTGGGGCTCACGGGCTTGTAGTACGGCGCCGTCGTCACGTCCCAGCCGGACTTGGTCTTGCGCATGATGAAGTCCCCGCGCGACTTGCCGTCGTTCTTGAGGATCTGGGTCTTGCACCAGTAGTCGTCGTCAAACAGGAGCTCCGTGCAGATCCGGATGCGCTTCGCGACATGACGCGGGTCGGTGATCCGGAAGACCATGGGCACCGACACTGTCCGCGAGGTCGATGTCCAGATCGTCTTGGATGGCGACGAGATCAACCGGATCCGGATCTTGCGGACCGCTGCGGTGTGATCCTTCGACTTGAGTGACCTGATGAGGTGGGTGTCCAGGGGTTGGCCACCCGACGGAAGCGATCGGGGTCCCGCGGACGATGACGGCATTGACGATGACGTGGGAGCAGGCGCCGCCGATGACGGTGCGCTCACCGTGACGGCAACGACGACGGCCATTGCGGTGATGCCCGCCCACACCCCTGAGTGCCTCAGCGTCTCCCCGTCGTGGTGCTCGGGGCAGCCTACGCCGGCAGGGGAAGTCCGTCGGGGAGGCCGGGGCACCTCACAGACGTGGACGATCGCCTTCGCAGGAGAAGAAGTGAGCCTGCCGTGGCGTGACGTGGACAGACGACCCCAGGGCGGGCTTGTCCGCAGGGTGGGTGCGAGTGATGACCGTCGTGGGTCCCGCAATCGTGTCTACGACGCCGTAGACGAAGGAGTCCGCACCGAGAGATTCCACGAGCTGGACTGTCATGGGGATCCCCGTGTCAGTCAGTTGCAGCTCCTCTGGCCGGCATCCGACGATGACTCGTCCCGCGTGCGCCGTGTCCACAACCTCGCGAGGGAGCGGGAGCGCAAAGCCCTGGATGTCTGCCGTGTTGCCCGTCACCCGGGCCTCGATGAGATTCATGCTCGGTGACCCGATGAAGCCCGCGACGAAGGCGTTGACGGGATGTCGGTAAAGGTTGTCAGGGGTGTCCACCTGCTGGACAACACCATCCTTCAGGATGACAACTCTGTCACCCATGGTCATTGCCTCGACCTGATCGTGCGTGACATAAACGGTTGTGGTGCCTAGTCGTCGCTGCAGCGTCGCTATCTGCGTCCTCGTCTGGACACGGAGCTGCGCATCAAGGTTGCTCAGCGGTTCGTCCATGAGGAAGACTTGGGGCTCGCGCACGATGGCCCGGCCCATGGCGACGCGCTGACGCTGGCCGCCAGACAGCGCCTTGGGCTTGCGGTCCAGGTAGTCCGTGAGATCCAGGAGCTCGGCCGCTTCACGCACACGCCGAGCGATCTCGGCTCTGGGAATCTTTGCAATGGTGAGAGCAAACCCCATGTTCTGGGCGACCGTCATGTGCGGATACAGCGCGTAGTTCTGAAAGACCATCGCGATGTCGCGGTCCTTCGCAGGCACACGCGTGACGTCGCGATCCCCGATCATGATGCGGCCGGTGGACACGGCTTCCAGGCCAGCCAGGGCACGCAGGAAGGTCGACTTCCCGCAGCCGGAGGGGCCGACGAGGACGAGGAACTCGCCTTCCTCCACCTCAAGGTTCACGTGACTGAGCGCGGCTTCGGCCATGCCCGGATAGATCACGCTGACATCTTCGAAGGCAACACGCTCGGACATGATCCCTGCTCTCGTCTCGTGGCCTAGAGGCTCGTATCGTGCTTGCGCCGCTCATCCATGACGAACGATGCCTCATGCGAGTAGTCCGGAGACGGGAAAGCGCTGGCGATGTCGACGACTCGCCCCTCGGTGGCTGACTGCATGGCCGCCAGCATGACTTCTAGGGCATGGTAGGCGTGTTCGGGTCGGGTAACGGAAGGCACTCCGCGCTCAATGCACGACACCAGGTGATTGAGCCCGTCCGTCCACGGCCAGTCCGGTGCCTGTTCGTCGTGGAGCTCCCAGTAGCCGGTGTCGGATCGCCACACTTCGAATCCTCGTGGTGCCCAGTCGTCGCCGAGCATGTTCATGCTGCCGGCCAACCCATAGAGCTCGATGGCTGGAGCGCGACCATACTTCTGGATCGTGAAGCCAGTAGCGACCGATGCGTACACCTCATTGCCAAAGTCCAGGAGGACTTGGGCGTTGTCGTCGGCCGTGACCGACATGAGTTCGCCGTTCACGAGCCGCTCCTTGACAGCGGTGCCGACCAGTGCGGTGACTCGCTTGACGGGACCGAGGAAGCCACACAGGCTGGTGACGTTGTACACCCCGAGGTCAAACAGCGCACCACCGCCCGGTTGGTAGAACCATTCACCCCACCAGGGACCAGCCCAGCCGTAGAGGGCACGCGCGAGCTTGACGTCACCGATTTCGCCACGGGACAGGCGCGCATGCATCTCGCGATACGTCGGTGAGAGGAGCACGTGGGGGGCGCAGACCATGAGCCGGTCGGACTCGTGACTCATGCGCACGAGCACAGCCGCCTCCTCCAGCGACGTGGCCATGGGCTTCTCGACGAGCACGTGCTTGCCGGCCTGGTACGCGGCCGCGGTGAGGGCACCGTGCTCGTTCATGCTGGTGAGCACAAGTACGGCGTCTGCGTCGGAGGCGATGACCTCCTCCGCGCTCCCGGCTATGTGGACTCCGGGGAAGAGGGTCGCGGCGACCGAACTGCGATCGGCTGCGGGATCGTAGACAGCGACGACCTCTGCCCTCCCCGATCGCACGAGAGGCTCCAGGACGAGTGCGTAGCGCTCAAAAACACGGCCCAGGCCAATGACGCTGATACGCACGGGATTGGTCACGGTGGCGACTCTCCTATTCCTTGACGGAACCAGCGAGGATTCCGCGGGTGAAACTGCGCTGAAGCAGGATGAAGACGATGACAACGGGCGCGATGGTGATGAGCGAAGCGGCACCGACGTAGGCGAAGTCGGTGCGCCTTGCTCCCTCGAATGTCACAAGCGCCATGGGTGCCGTCTGGAGGTCAGAGCCCGACAGCATGACCAGGGGAAGAAGGAAGTCATTCCAGTTCCAGACGAAGAACAAGACAGCCAGTGTGAGCATCTGCGGACGTGCAAGAGGCATGAGGACGCGCGTGAGGGTGCGCCAGGAGTTCGCGCCGTCGATCCACGCTGCCTCCATCAAGGATCGCGCGGACTGCACGAAGAAGGCGCGCATCCAGAAGGCTCCGAAAGCCACGGAGAAGCCGATCTGAGGCAGGATCACGGACCAGTAGTTGTTGTCGAGGTTGAAACGGCGCATGTCCAGGAAGAGCGGCACGATCATGGCTTCGAGCGGCATGAGAATCCCGAGGACAAGCAGAGCGAAGATCGCGGTGCGACCGGGGAAGTCCATGAGCGCAAAGGCGTAGCCCGCGGGAACACTGAGGATCACGGAAACGACCACGACAGTGGTCGTGATGATGAAGCTTGTGAGAATCGCGGGACCGAAGTCACCCTTCTCCCACACGTCCGCAAAGTTTCCGAAGTTGGTGGCCTGCGTGATGTCGAGTTTGATGCCGACCCGACCAGGTTCACCCAGGGCTAGGACGACCACGCCGATCAGGGGGCCCAGCGAGATGAGAGCGGCCAATGTCAGCAGGAGGTATCCCGCGATCGTGTCCCGACGGGATATCACCTCTCCCCCCGACCTGCGCGAGCCACGAGCAGATTCACCGCGATGATGACGAGGACCAAGACCGTGCCCATCGCTGCGGCGGCCCCAATCTGGGCGACTTTGAAGGCCTGCTGGTAGACGAGATAGCTGGGGACCACCGTCGCGTTGCCGGGGCCACCGGAGGTCATGACGTAGATGATGTCGAAGTTGCGCAATGCCGCAGTCATCGTGAGGACGAGAGCAACGACGAGCTCATAGCGCAGACCCGGCAACGTGACGGCCCGGAATTCCATCCACGGGCCCGCGCCATCGAGGCGAGCTGCCTCGTAGAGATCGTTGGGGATCTTCTGCACCCCGGCGAGGAGCAGAGCGAGGACGAGGCCAAACATGATCCAGGTCCCGACCATGCCGACGCTGGGCAGAGCCCAGGTGAAGTCGCCAAGCCACGGGCGGGCGAGGAATCCCAGGCCGACGGCTTCCAGGAAGGAGTTGAGCGGCCCACGGGGGGCCAGGATCCAGCGCCAGATGACGGCAATCGCTGTGGGGGCGATGACGTAAGGCAGGAAGAGCGCTGTGCGGTAGAAGGCGACTCCGCGAATCCGACTGCGATGAAGGGCGGTGGCCAGTAGGAGACCGATGGCGATGGGAATGAGCGAGTAGAAGACGATGAGTTCGAATGCGTGGAAGAACGCCGAGCGGAGCGTGGGATTCGTAGCAATGTCGACGTAGTTGGCGAGGCCGACAAACTCCATCCGGGTGATGCCGTTGCCCTCAAAGAACGAGAGGTAGATGGAGTGCAGGAACGGCGCGAAGACGAAGGCCGCATAGATGAGGGCGGCCGGAAGGATGTAGAGATAGCCGATCGACCGGGGCTCGCCGGGAGCCCGTTTGCGGGGGGACGACGTGGGTCGCCCCCCCGCAGTGACGGATACCGAACTCAGGCTCACGGAGGCTAGGAGGCCTTCCGCTCAGCGGTGAAGGCACCGTAGTCAGCCTGGAGTGCGTCGACGAACTCCTGGGGTGAGATTTCGCCCGCCATGAGTGCTGTCGAGGACTGCGCGATGGTGTCGTACCACGTGGGGGTGGCCCAGTCAGGGAAGCCAATGGGCGTGCCGTTGGTCATGATGTTGACCCACTGCACGATTGCATCCGCTGAGACTCCGACGAGCCCGTTGGCCTCGACAAGGGCCTGCTCGTTGCCCGAAATCGTGGCAGGAACCTGGCCAGCCTTGATCCAGATCTCCGAGGCCTCGGGACTCGTGATGAAGTCGATGTACTTCTTCGCGAGGTCCGGGTTCTTGGCGTTCGTGGGAACCGACCAGGGCAGGTCTCCACTGGCGATGGCACCGATCTCCGAGGCCGAGGCCAAGGGGAAGGGGACCAGACCGTAGTTCTCAGGCGTGTCGGACTGGAAGACGTTCCAGGACCCGTTGAGCGCGAAGAGTCCCTCGCCCTCAGCGAACATGCCGAGCACCTCTGTGCTGTCGAGTGCGGCCCAGCCCTCGGTGAGGTAGCCGGCCTCGGCCCACTTCTGCATTGTCTCGGCAGCCTGAAGCGTCTCCGGGGGCAGTTGCTCGTTAACGCCGTTGATGACGTCGGTGACCGTCTGCGGCGACGTGTAGCCCATCAGCAGGTTCGCCATCAGCCAGATCTGCTCGCCCCCGTCAGTCGCGCCGAACATGAGGCCGGGGACCCCCGCCTCCTTGGCCTTATCGAGCATCGCCTCCATCTCCTCGAGCGAGGTCGGTGCTGCGTCATAGCCAAGCGACTTTGCGATCTCCTTATTGATGTACAGGCCCACCCAGGCGCCTGTCGCGGAGACGCCGTAGAGCTCGCCCGCACCCATATCCTTGCCGTCAGGCGAGAAGCGTCCGTTGAGAGCGATCAGCGCCTCTCCCTGACGGCCTGCCCAGTCACTCGCGGTGGCGATGTCATCCAAGGGGGCGACGAGTCCCGATGTCACGAGCTGCCCCAAGGAGCCGTAGCCCTGATTCACCTGGGTCACGTCGGGGACATCATCGCCGGACAACTGCAGTGGCAGGGTGTCAACGAGTTCGGTGAAGGACTTCACTTCGAACTTGATGGTGACGCCGGGATTGGCGGCTTCGAATGCAGCATTGAGCTCCTCGTAACCGGCGAGAAGCGCATCCGCTCCGCCATTGCCACTCTGGACCCAGAGTTCAACGGGTTCAGCCGGTGCCTCCGACGTAGGGGCGGCTCCGGACGATGAGGGCGCCGGTGCTCCGCTGCTGCTCTCGGTACTGGATCCACCGGACGAGCAGGCTGCGAGAACCAGGCCCACAGCGGCGAGGCTGAGAATCGCCGCGCTACGCGGACGGAGGAGGGAGCCAGACCCCCGCCTCCCGATTGTCGTGTTCTTCATGTGTGAACCTCGTTCCTTTCGTGTGGCGCCCCGGAGGGCGGTGGTGCATTTTCGGAGGGATGTGCGGATAAGACATCGGCGTACAAGCTGGGCGATCGGCACTCGGCGAGCACGGTGGCGGGCCAGGAGGGGTCATAGGAGATCGCTGGCGCGATGCGCGCCACAGCCAGGCGCTTGGAAGCGCCCGGTGCGACAAGGACAGCACGACGCGCCTGTTCGAGGATGGTGGAGATCCCGACGCTGACACCGAAGCGAGGGACGTCGTCGACGTCAGCGAAGTCCGGGAATGTGCCGAGGTTGTCCCGCCGCGTGGATTCCGCAAGCGGAATGACACGGGTGCGGGACTGTGCAGGGGTCCCCGGGGGATTGAAGGCGACATGTCCGTCCGTGTCACCTGACGCGAGGATGAAGAGGTCGATTCCCCCGGCGGCGTTGAGGGCTTCGTCATACGCACCGGGCTCGCTCGGATCGGGGATCCACAGGGAGTCATCGGCGATGCCTCGGCCAGGGCCAGCTGCACTGTTGAATGGATTCTGTATCTCCAACCGAGCAAAGCGCTCCACGGAGCAGTGCAGGTCGGGGGACACGCGTGTGAAGACTCCGCCTACCTCAACCACGTAGTCATCCATCATCACGATGACCACGTGAGACAAATCGACCTTGTCTCGGGCAATCAGGCGAGCGAGGGCCGCGTAGGTACTGCGAGGACTGCGACCACCTGGACAGCCCAGGAGATAGCGCCGTCCGTCAGCTCGGGCATCCTGGATGCCAGAGACGATCTCGTCTGCCAACGCAGCCCCGAGGTCGTTGGCATCGCGAAAGACGCGCAAGAGGGTCATGCCTCGGCTCCCGCTCGGGCCCAGTGGTCCGCGAGCCAGTGGCGGTTGGCCGCCTGTTCTGCAGCGACGCTGGGCAACTGCTCCGCAGATGTGGGGGAACGATCCTGCTCGATGACGAGCCAGCCGTCGTAGGCCTGTCCCGCGAGCGCCGTGAGGACCCCGTCAATGTCGACATCGCCGGTTCCCAGGGGGACGCACACGTCTGCCCACCAGACGTCAAAG